>VAPG01031839.1_pt1 | contig 13368 bp, 13 predicted proteins | sample 3393851 | NCBI WGS metagenome assembly VAPG01 (sample SAMN08290438, study PRJNA428436) | hydrothermal vent metagenome | isolation source: Deep-sea hydrothermal vent chimney | place: Atlantic Ocean: South-mid Altantic Ridge | depth 2194 m m
ACCAGACCTGCGGCATGGCGGTTGTTCCCCCGGTAAAAATTCTCAATAGTTCGGATGCAGGTGACAGCGCGGTTGCCGGCGGATTTGGTGGCGATGTTGCTGCTTGCGGGCAGATGACCTTGATTCCTGGCGGCAATGCACGAGTCGTCTCTGCAATAGCTGTTTGAAAACCGGTTGCCTTTTGTATCCCGGCAAGGGCCTGTCCGGAAAAGGCAAAGGGCAGCAGCAGGGCCGGCCCGCCGGCAAGGGAAGCCAACAGGGAGGCGGCCATGATCCCCCTGTTTTCGGCAGCGAGGCAGACGGTTTTGTCAGCATTGCCGGTACCGGCAAAATACGTCCTTAACCAGGCAGCCATCGCATACACTTCGGCAAAGCTGTAGCCGGAACGGATAAATTCCTTGGCCGGAAATTTCGGCCCGTTAAGCAACGAGACGAGGCCCGCCATCTCGGCCGTAGACAAATATCTGCTCATGATCCGGCAACCCTGCCAAACGCCTGCCCCGCCAACTTCCGGTCTCTCGGCTTGAAGGTGTTATCATCCATCTCTTTTTTCATTACCTGCTGGAACAGCTTGACCATTTTTATTTTTTGTGACTCATCCTGATAAAAGGTGTTCCAGGCATAATCAAACATATCCTGGAGCTTCTCCGGGCTCATATTTTTAGGCTGATATACCACCCTGTCAGCGGAATAATCATTCCAGTCATAGGAGAGGATGCGTTTCTGCTGCTGGAGTTCGGCAAAGGCTTTTGTGTGGGGGAATGGCGTCAGTACCGTAAATTCAGCCAGATCAAGTTCTATCTCCAGCAGAAAATCGATAAGCCGCCGGATGGAATCTTCCGTATGACTGTCAAGTCCCAGTAAAATCGTACCCTCAACACCGATTCCATGGTCGTGATACCGCTTGACCCGCTCCCTGATATAATCCGAGGTATCAAAAATAGCCTGATACACATACCAGGCCCCGGCCCGGGCGGCCAGGTCAAGCACCTCCGGTTTGTCTTCAATGGGATGGGAACACCACTTTTTTTTCAGCGGAATCATCTCCCGGAACAGGTCCTTTTCCCACTCGGTATCCTGGGCGAGAGAGTTGTCAACGATAAACAACCGGTTATTATCGATGCCGGCCATCTCGGCGACCGCCTTGTCAATCGGGCGCGGCCTGAAAACCCGCCCGCCGAGATAGGAGACGGCACAGGGGTAACAGTTAAAACGACAACCCCTGGAGGCATGCACCAGGTCGACCATCTGCACGCCCTTGTAATTATACAGTTTACGATTGAGGATATCCCGCCGGGCAGGTCCTACCAGTGCGATATCGGGCCTCTGGTTTATAAAGTTGTAGCAGGGCTGCAAGTTGTCCTGCCGGAAATCGGCAAGTACCTGCTCCATCCTTCCTTCGGCCTCGCCAAGGAAGATGGAATCCGCATGCTTCATGGTTTCCTCGGCATGGAGCATGGTCGCAATGCCGCCAAAGATAACCCTGATCCCTTTCCGCCGATAGATGTCGGCGATTTCCCAGCCCCGTTTGACCTGGACGGTCAGCATCATGGATATACTGACAAAATCGACAGGCTCGTCAAAATCAATGGTTTCCAGATTTTCATCAACAAAATCGATATCAACATAATCAGGAAGAGTGGCCGCAAAGACCACCGGGCCATGCGGCGGCAGGTGGAATTCGGTCTGCCGGGCCAGCTTGGCCCACCTGGGATAGATAAGTTTAAATCTCATTGGGCGGCGCTCTTCTGTTTGGCCGTGGCTGCGGTATGTATTTTTTCAGCGCTCAGCAGGGTCATTTTCAGAGTATAACCGCTCGGCCCGGGAACCGTCAATTCAAGCTCCCCCGGAATCCTGGTCGCATCCACTGTCCTGCAGGACCGGGCCACTATAGTCAGGGTCTTTATCAGTTTGCTGCTGTAGGTATTGATGCGCCAGCAGCCGCTCGCCGATGGCATGATATCCGTTACCCGGCCGTCGGCCGCTATTATGCGGCAACAGTCCTGGGCATCCCGAAGACGTCCATACAGGACATCCTTGCCTGCCGGGCGGACAAATATCGCCCGCACATCATTCATAAGGCCGGCGGCAAATTCCGGTTTGTTAAACGGCGGCACGGCCCGAAGGACCTCAAGCCTGCCGGTAAGACGTGCCGCAAAAAGCGTAAAGCCCTCTATCGTCATGAGGGCGCAGCGGATCTCTTTGCCGTCCAGAACGGTAACCCCGACCACCTTGCTCCCGGCACCGTTTGCCATGGTAAATTCGACGGAATGCACAAATTGCCACCTGCCCTCGGGATAGACCGATGCACAGGCCTTTTTCTGTTCAGCCTGCAAGGAAAGCGGCGCTTCCGCAACAAATTTTGGCAGTTGCCGTGGTTTCTCCGCAGCGCAGGAGGTGAGAAAAAGCAGCAGCATTCCCAGGCAGAAAAGACGGGCTCTCATGGTTTTGTAAACAGGGCGGCCGGGATAGGCCGATTCAGGACAACATGAAAAAAGACCAACTTGGTAAAGTCTCCAGGCCCTTCAAAAATGGTCACGGAATGCAGAAGACCGGCCTGGGCGGCAAGCTTGAGCTCGATGGAGCTGATGAATGGACGCAGGGATTCTTCTTTCGGGGTAAGGCGAATGGTCCGCTTATCTTCGAAGCTGGCCTTAAAGGCGGCGTTATCCGTGAAACGGCCATTCAGCCAACCTCGGATCTGGCCCAGGACAACCTGCATCGCGTCGAGCTGCAGCCCTCGGTCTTCAACCAGTTTTCCATCTATGTCGGTAAACTTCCTGACCCTGCCCTTAAACATGAGCAGGATGGAGCGAAAGGGCTCCCTGTACTCCCAGCGCAGGGAGCCGGGCGCTTGAAAAACAAACCGTCCCCTGGAGACAATGGGCCGGGCAAGGATCTTCAGATGTGTTTCCTGGGTAAAATCCGCCTGAATGGACTTCAGCCGGATGGCGGATTCCGGTGCCCCGCCCCTGCCTTGCGCCGAGGCAAGGCCGAGCAGAAAGAAGACCAAAACAACCGTGCCGGCAAGCAGGGCTTTCACTAAAACATGCCTCCATTGACGGAAATAACCTGGCCGGTCATGTACGACGCCGCCTCGGAACAGAGAAAACCGACCACCATGGCAACTTCCTCGGGCCTGCCTATGCGGGCCATGGGAATCAGGGTCTTGATGTGGTCCTTGGGGGCATCCTGAATCATGTCCGTCTCAATCAGGCCCGGTGCGACTACATTGACCCGGATACCAAGGCGGGCAACCTCGGTGGCGACTGCCCGGCTGGCCGCATTTAATCCGGCCTTGGCCGCCGAATAGTTAGCCTGCCCCCGGCTGGCCATGAGTGACGCTGCGGACGAGATGGAAACAATGGACCCCTTGCGCTTGCGGACCATTGTTTCCAGCACCGGACGGGTCATGTTGTAAAAACCGTTCAAGCTGGTGTCGATCACCGACTGCCAGTTGTCCCGGGACATCATCATAAAGAGACCATCGGCAATAATCCCGGCATTGTTGACGAGTACGTCTATACCGTCGAATCTCGAGGCCAGGTCCTCAACCGCGCGTTCCGCAGCCTGGCCGTCCCGGACATCAAACTGACAGATTTCTCCCTGGGAACCGCTCTCCTCAACCATGGCCAAGGTTTGCTCCGCCCCTTTTTTATTGCCCATATAATTAATCGCAACATAATAGCCGGCCCTGGCCAGTTCCCCACATATTGCCCGGCCGATCCCCTTGCTGCCGCCAGTGACAATGGCCACTGTCTTGTTTTTTTTCGCTGTCATCTTTATCAGGCCTGAAAAAGTTGCAGGGTTACCTCGGCGATCACCCTGTCATCCAGATGCAATGCACAAAAGACTTCCCTGAGGTTATCAAAGTTATAGGTGTTTTCCGCCCTGGCAATAACCGCACTGTCAAAAAATATGCGCTCGATATGAAAACGTGCCCGCTTGATGCCCACCAGGTAACCCATCTGGTCCGAATCCAAGCCCTGGGTTATAATCCTGTCCCAGCCGTTACAGACCCCGGCGGCCTGGGCCGCCAGTTCAACCAGGATCAGGGGATGGACCCCTTCCTCATCAGCCAGGGGCCAGGATTTCCTGGCAACCGAGCGGGTGACGGCATAGGTGCTTTCGACCTCAAGGACCTCGTCAATCAACAGCATATTACCGCGATGCGGCAGAAGATTCTCAAGAGTCAGGCCGGAGAGTTGTAGTATGTTCACAAATAGGCTCTTCCCCGGGTGTCGCCTCACCCGGAATTCAAAAAAATAACTGCCAAATCAGATGACAACTTGATAGAGTCATTATATATACCATTATTTGAGATGCAGCACAATTCTCGGGCCGCAACTCTACTTCACAGCCTTGGGGCTGTCTACGTTCCATGATGCCTCAATAGCATAAACCTCGATAAAGGTATAGGCGGAAACATAAAACGCATGGATGCATTAATAGAAGAACTCAAGGCCAAGCTCATTGATATTCTGAACCTCACCGGCGTCAATCCGGCAGACATTGATAAAAACGCCCAGCTTGTCGGCGGTGATCTCGGGATCGATTCCATTGATGTCCTGGAAATGGTGGTCATGGTAGAAAAGGATTATGGCGTAATCATCAACAGCCAGGATGTCGGCGAAAAGGTATTTTTAACCCTGGCGTCTCTGGCTGAATATATCAAAGAGAACTCCGCCAACCTGTCCCCTCTGTCTTCTTGAGTTCGCCTCCAGTATACATTGCCGGAATCGGCATTATCAGTTCACTTGGTTCCGGGTTGGCCGCCACGGAACAGGCGCTGCACGAAAACAGAACCACTGTCGGCCCATTGCAACTCTTTCCCCTGCTCCAGGGGTGCCCTCTGCCGGTAGGGCAGATTCACGGACTCCCCGATGCAACTCCTCTGCCCCGGACTCATCAGCTGGCGGGTATTGCGGCAGAACAGGCCATGGCCGGCTGCCGTCAACCGCCAGATGCCGTCATCCTCGGCACCACTACCGGCGGTATCCTGAAGACGGAACAACTGCTGCGGGAAAACGAGCAAACGAAAACATCGTACCGGTACCATGGGTTGACCACTGTCGCCGAGGAGCTTGCCCGGCAATGGAACTGTAGCGGCCCTGCCCTTACAGTCTCTACGGCCTGCTCCTCGGGGGCGGTCGCTATCACCTTGGCCCTGCGGATGCTCCGGGCCGGCAAAGCGGCACAAATCCTGGCCGGCGGGGTTGATTCTCTCTGCCGGCTGACCTATTTCGGCTTCCACTCCCTGCAGCTTGTTGATCGTACCGGCTGCAGACCTCTGGATGTAAACCGGCAGGGAATGGCCGTGGCGGAAGGCGCGGCCTTACTGCTGTTAACCACCAGACGGCCCCGGAAACCTCTTGCCGAACTTACAGGGGCCGGCCTTTCCTGCGACGCCTATCATCCGGCAGCTCCCCATCCGGATGGTCAAGGCGCTCTCATGGCAATGCGGGCCGCACTTGCAGATGCAGGCCTTGATCCGGCAGATATTGACTACATCAATCTGCACGGCACCGGCACTCCGGATAACGACCTGGCTGAATCCAAGGCCGTCCGCAGACTTTTTCCCGTCCCGCCGCCTCTTTCCTCCATCAAGGGAGCAACCGGGCATAGTCTTGCGGCTTCCGGAGCCATTGAAGCCGTGGTGGCGGCGATAACGGTTTCCCGCGGCCTGATCCCCGCCAACACGGGTTGCCGTGAACCTGACCCTGCTCTTGGCCTGCATCCGGTAACGCAGCCACTCACACAACCGGCGGCGGCCGTCCTTTCCAATTCCTTTGGTTTTGGGGGCAATAACGGCTGCCTGGTGATCGGGCAGCCACGTCCCTCTACCTTTTCCGCGGCCCCGGTTCCGAAGCAGCATGAATACCGGCTGGCCATTCACGGCAGCGCCTGCCTGACCGGATCAGGAGCACAACCGGCCACCATGGCCCGGCTTCTGCAAGGCAGTGCTGTATGCGGCAGGGCCGAACTTGATCTGATTGCAAAAAAACTGCCCCCGCGGATGGTTCGCCGCCTGAAACGATTGCCCCGCATGGCCCTGTCACTGGCCCTTGCCGCCCATGAGCATTCCGGGCTGACCAGAAAACCAGCAGCCATCTTCATGGGCACCGGCTGGGGGGCGCTCTCGGAAACCTATGATTTTCTGGCCCGTCTCACCGATTCTGCAGAGCGGTTCCCGAGCCCCACGGACTTTGTCGGCTCCGTCCATAACGCACCGGCCAGCCAGATCGCAATCATGTTCGGCGCAACCGGGGCCAACATCACCACAAGCGGTGGAGACTACTCCTTTGAACAGGCCCTTCTGGCGGCTGATCTCCTGCTCAAGGATTCGGATCAATCCGCCCTGGTACTCGGCGCTGACGAAGGACATGATTATTTGTCAGCGCTCCTTGACCCGTCCATTACGCCCGGAACCCCACTGGCCGACGGCGGCGGGGCCCTGGTTGTCAGCAAAACGACCAGGGGAACACAATGCCGGGTCAGAGTGCCATTTTACTCCAGCCGCCGGGCTGATGATGTAATCGCCGCACTTGTTGCATGGTGCGGCGGACAACAGCAGGTCCGGGAGAATTGCGGCCTGGTACTTGCCGGTATTCCCGCAGCCATGCGACAGGAGGGCGAGACGCAGCTGGCGCAATTCCTGAGCCGGACAGGGAGCCCGGCACCCGTTATCCGCTACCGGACCCTGACCGGGGAGTTTGCCTCCGCCTCGGCCGTAGCTGCCGTTACCGCGGTATCCGTCATGGAACAAGGCAGGGTGCCGGGAACCATGATCAAGGATAAAGACATACCGCTTGCGCATAAAAATATCCTGGTGCTTGGCCTGGGAAAATACGTTACGGCCATGGAATTCGCCCGCCCGTGAACATCCTGCTCATATCCCCCAATACCCTCACGGTCCCCTATCCCGTCTACCCAATTGGTCTTGATTACGTGGCTGGTGCGGTTGCCGACCGGCACCAGGTGCAAATAGCTGACATGAACATTCTCAGCCGGGATGCCCTTGCCCGGATCATCCGGGAATTTTCTCCTGAGGTCATCGGCCTGTCCTGCCGCAACATAGATAATACCGAGGCCGGCGACCCGCTCTTTTTTATCAACGGTTACCGGGAACTCGTTACCTGGCTGCGTCAACACAGTGAGGCGGTCATTGTCTGCGGCGGCAGCGGCTTTACCATCATGCCGGCAGAGATTTTATCCGTCCTTGGCGCCGATTACGGCATAATCGGCGAAGGAGAACGATTCAGGCTGCTGGTGAACGCCCTGGAAGACGGAGAGGACACGACAAAACTGCCCGGAGTACTCCCTGCCCGGGGACGAGTAGAAACTCCCCGGCCATGGAACGGCAGCAGGACGAGGGAATTTGGCAATGCGGCCCACTACCGGTTTTATCTGGAAAAAGGGGGCATGTTGAACCTGCAAACAAAACGTGGGTGCTCGTTTCGCTGCATTTACTGCCCCTACCCCTATATTGAAGGAAAAACACATCGTCTGTCGGCACCGGAGGAGGTAGCCCAAACAGCCCTGCGTCTGCAAGAGGCTGGAGCGCAGTATCTTTTTATCACTGACTCCGCCTTTAATTCGGATATCAAACACAGTCTGGCTGTAGCGAGGGCCTTCAAAAAAATCGGCATCAAGATTCCATGGGGGGGGTTTTTTGCCCCTGTCGGGCTGCCGGCTGATTATTTCACGGTCATGAAGGACGCCGGTCTCAAACACGTGGAGTTCGGCACCGAGTCCTTGTCTGACAGCATGCTGCAGTCATACCGGAAGCCCTTTCGCACCAGGGATGTCTTTGCCGCCCACCGGCAGGCGCGAGAAGCCGGCCTCCATGTGGCCCATTACTTCCTCTTGGGCGGACCGGGGGAATCGGCCTCGACGATCACGGAGAGCCTTGATAACATCGAAAATCTCAACAGGACGGTGCTGTTTTTTTTTATCGGCATCAGGATCTATCCCCGGACGGCGCTCTACGACATCGCGCTTAGGGAGGGTAAAATAACAGCCGGTATGAATATGCTGGAACCCGTCTTTTACGAAGCCGACGACATTGACCGCGAAGCCATCGTTACCCTGGTCACGGCCAGGGCCGGCCGGCGCATCAACTGGATCATCGGCTCTGGTGGCGCCAGGAGCGCCGCAACGGTCAGCAAGATGCATGACCGGGGTTATACCGGACCACTCTGGGAGTACCTTGTACGTTAATGCCCGCTTGAAATTGAAGTTCAGCTTATGAAATATCATTCATCTTTTCCTGAAAAGGTGCTGATCATCGGCTCTGGTGCCGGTGGCCTAAGCACGGCAATTATTCTTGCCAAACTGGGCTTTGACGTTACCGTCCTGGAAAAAAATCCCAAACCGGGTGGCCTGATGCGCAGCTACACTCGAGACGGGATCAAGTGTGCTGTCGGGGTGCATTACCTGGGGTCGCTGGGCCAGGGGCAAATCCTGCGAAAATTTTTTGATTATTTGGGGGTTACTGCCGCGATTCCGGTAACCAGAATGGGGCAAAACGGTATTATCGACCGGTATCTTTTCGACGCCTCCGGCACTCATCCGGCAACGTTTGATTTACCGCCGGGGATGGATGCCCTTGAAGAGAATCTCAAACAGACTTTTCCGGCAGAACGGGGAAAAATTGCTGCAATAGTAGACCCGATACGAAAAGCAGCCACTCAACTGCACGCACTCGATTTACTCTATGCAGCCGGCAACGATTTTTCACTGCTTGATCAGTCCCGGCCGTTGGGGGAGATTTTAGACCAGCTCCAATGCTCGTCCGGGTTGCGCAGTGTCCTGGCGGTACCCTCATGCTGGCTCGGCGTTCCGCTCCACGACTGCCCGGTATATTATCATAATATGGCTCTTGCCTCCTATGTTTCTTCCTCGTGGCGTTTGAACCGTAGTGGTTCGGATATGGCGGATGTCCTGGCCGGGCGTCTGCAAGAATTGGGGGGGGAAATTATTACCGGTGTGGCAGTCAGTCGTATCCATGTCAGCTCGCGCGTCGTTACGGGCCTGCAATTAACGTCCGGAGACCGCCTGGCAGCCTCAACCGTTATCGGAGCTGTGCATCCGAAAATTGTTCTAAAGATGCTGCCCCTGCAAGGGGCCGTCAGGCCTTCGTACCGGCAACGGATTACCGGCCTGGAAGATACCCATGGTATTTTTTCAGTCCATGCCCGGATTGATGGTGATGCCCATCCGGAAATCTCCTATAATATCTTTAAAGTAGATGCGGACCGGGATGGCAATGTGCAGGATCTAAGGTATTATCAAATCCGGAAAAGCGAAAGAGAAGGCATTAATCTCCTTTCGATCCTTACCTCTGGCAAGAACGAATTATGGGCACCCTGGGAGAATACCCGAAGCGGTCGCCGTGGCAATGACTACCTGGAGACAAAAGAACGACATGCCCTGCAACTGGTCCGGGAGGCGGAAGAACTGTTCGGTTCTTTTAAAGGGTTGAAGATTCTTGATGCATACACGCCCCTGACAATGCGGGACTGGGTCAATAGCCCGGGAGGAAGCGCTTACGGGGTGCTACGTTCTTCCAGCCAGATACTGGCCACGGCCCTGCTGAACCGCACCTCCGTGCAAGGACTGTATCTTGCCGGCCAGAACGTGATGGCCCCGGGAATTATCGGCACCATTATGGGGTCTTTCAGTACCGTAAAACTGATCATGGGGGCAGATGAGTTTAGAAAAGTGATCCGTTTATAACTGCCTCGTCACTATTTACGGTAATGCTATACCTTGTCAGCAGGGCTCCTGTTGTGTATTTTCGATCCGGGTGGTATGCTGACCTGTGCAAAAAAATTAAGGTTTTTTGTCTTTTGGTTATCAGTAAAGGACAGGCGGAGCAGGTCACCGGCACTCCTGGATTGGAACCTGTAAATTGGACTTGATACGATAATTTGTGGTATTCACTTGTTGAATTAAAAAAGACGGAAAAAGACGGGATGGCCGCCAGGGTGACAACGGCCGGTGACTCTCCCTGGTTTTCCGGCCACTTTCCGAATGACCCGATTCTGCCGGGAATTGCCCAGTTGACAATGATCGCGGATCTGATTGCCGCCTCCCGGGAAGATACCTTACGCATGACTGGCTTGAGCCGGATTAAGTTCAGAAAAATCGTCAGGCCAGGGGAACTCCTTGACATTCACGCCGCATGCGGCAACAGGAAAGATCTCTATACCTTCCGGATAACAAGCAGGAACGAGGAAGTCTGTTCCGGTATGATGCTTTTTGCCAGAAAAAAATAAAAAAACAGCGAATTTATGAACAACGACATTAATCAGTCCATCACCCGCATCGCAGAAATCATCATTAACGAGCTCAAGCTTGAAGATGTCACGCCGGAAACCTTTGATGCCGACCTTGACCTGGTGGACGAGGTGGGCATTGACAGTATGGATCTGGCGACCATTGCCTTGGTTCTCAGGGACGAATACGGAATTCGGATTGACGAAGATGATTACCCCAAGCTGACAACCGTGCGCATCATTGCAGAGTACATCGACAACAAGCTCTCAAGTGGCGAATAAGTGACCGCGCAGACGGAGAAACAGCAGGGGTGCAAATTCTCTGATATCATAGCCGATCCGGTTATCAGAGAGCGGTGGGAAAAGGTACGGAAATATTTTTTCCTCCGTGAATCAACCTATGACATGAGCAACCGCTGTAATATCCGCTGTGAGGGTTGTTATTATTTTAACGGCGAAAAACAATTTGCCCGGGAAATAACCGATGAACAAGCCTGGCAACAGCTTCTGGAGGCGGAAAAAAAGCGGGGCATAACCTTTGTCGTCCTTGCCGGCGCCGAGCCTTCACTGGTGCCGCGGTTGTGTGAGGCCTGTTACCGGGTGATTCCCTTGGGTGCCATTGCCACTAACGGCCTGAAACCAATCCCGCCGGAGATAGACTACCGGGTTCATATCTCGGTATGGGGCAATGACCGGACCAGTCTTGCCCTCCGGAAGGCCCCTGACATGCTTGTTCGGCAGATGGCGAACTACCAGGATGACCCCCGGGCAGTCTTTGTCTATACCTTCACCCCGGTGAATATTGACGAGGTCCGGGAGGTAACCGGGCTCCTGGCCGCCGCCGGCCGGAAAGTCACCTTCAACATGTTTTCAGCTCCGGTCGGCTACAACGGCCATCTCCGCCATACCCCGGAAACACTGGCCAAAACACGGCAGGTTATGACCGAACTGCTGGCAGAGTTTCCGGAGACCATTCTCTTTTCCCCGTACAACATCGTTGTCCATACCGGGCAAAAGGGGCTGCATGAGCTTTTTTCGTGTTCTTATCCCCGGATGAACTCTTCCACGGATATCGGTCTTGGCAGGTCGTTTCGGCAATACCGCACCAATCTGCAGTGGGACCGCGATGCCGCCTGCTGCGTGCCGGATACGGATTGCGATGACTGTCGCCATTATGCCGCCGGCAGCGCCGTGGTCACTGCCAGGATGTACCGTCATGCCACTGACCCGGTGACCTTTTCCGCCTGGCTGGACTATGTTGACACCTACCTCGCCGTCTGGGTCAGAGGCTATGACAAGGGGCGGAATCTCTGTAATACGCTGGTAAATCCGCCTCCAAACAATTAGTTGGTTCCTGTGCAATCATGATAACCGTCAATTCCCTGCTTGATGATCACTGGTATGAGCGATATAAAAAAATATCAAAGCTCAATATCCGCAGTTCCATCTATGATGTAACCGATCACTGCAACCTGCGCTGCAAGGGCTGCTTCTTTTTTTCCTCGGGTGAACATGAGGCGGCATCCGAGGAAAAGGACATCCACAAATGGCATGCCTTTGTGGAAAAGGAGATGGCCCGGGGGGTTAACCTGGCCATCCTGATAGGCGGGGAGCCCTCCCTCTGCCTGGACCGAATCGAAGCCTTTTATAAACGGCTGCCCACTTTCTGCGCTACCAACGGACTGATTAAGGTTCCCAGGGACCGTTTTCCCGACCTGATGGTCGGTCTCTCCCTGTGGGGGGACGAAGAGGATGAAAAAATTCTGCGGGGCAAGGATACCTTCAAGATTTCCAGTGCCAACTACGAGGGTGACCCCCATGCCTATTACCTCTACACCATTACCCCGAAACAGCTCGGCAAGACAGAGAAAATCATCAGGAAGATTGTCGATGTCGGCCTTAAGGTCCACATGCAGCTCCTCTCCAATGACGAGGGGGTGGACGGCTTTTCCTGGCAAGCTGACGAACTTGTTGCCATTCGGGCGGAAATGGATGACATGCTGGACAATTACCCCCGGACGGTGATTTCCTCAAAATACTACCACCAGATCATCACCACGGGGAAAATGCTGGATAAAAAATTCGGCTGGATGGAATGCCCCTCGGTAACGGAACCCATCGATAAGAGAGACCCCCGGCCCAGGCGACTGACCAACTTTATCCGCTGGGCATCCGACCTGCAAACCATGCACCGCTGCTGCACCTCGGAAACCCGGGACTGCTCCACCTGCAAGGATGGCGCCGCCCACATGAGCTGGGTCATGGTCAATAAACGGGCCCATATCAAAACCACCCGTGATCTGCAGAACTGGATCGAAGTTTACGAAATGTTTGCCAAGCTGTACCAGTTTATCCCCTGGTAAAGATATATGGGGGGGAAAGACGCTGTTATCGTCGGCTATGATGCCATCTCCCCGTTGGGAAGCGACCTGGAAATCCAGTGGCAACGTGCCCTGGCAGGGGACAGCGGCATCGGTCCGCTGACCCGCTTTCCGCTGACGGAAGATTTTCCGGTCCGCATTGCCGGTCAGGTCCCGGACATTGATGATGAAGACTACCCCTTTCTTTCAGCCAGACACCAGGCTGCCTGGAGCTCGCCGGTCTTCAAGTACTCCATGCTCTCGGTCGCCAGGGCCCTTGAGCGAAGCCGGATTGAGATAGACCGGGAGATCGCGCCCCGGGTGGCGGTGACCTACAGCTCGGCCATTGGCGGCGTCGACGCAATTTTGACCGCTGACCGGCGATTACAGGCCGAAAACAAACTGCCCTACCCCTACGCAAATCCCAACTCCTGCATCAATATGATTGGCGGCAAGGTCGCCATCCAGACCGGTGCCCGTGGTCCGATTACCGCCACCGTCACCGCCTGTGCCACCGGTCTGACCTCCATGATAATCGGTGCCATGTTTCTGGCCCGGGGCAGGGCGGATGTGGTCATCTGCGGGGCCGTTGATTTTGCCCTGGTTGAGCCGATCGTGGCCGGTTTTTATACGATGAACGGTGTGTATAGTCCCAAGGAGGGCCGGGAAAACGACCCGCCAGATTCAGCCAGCCGGCCATTTTCTGCTCATCGACGGGGATTTGTCCT
>VAPG01033835.1_pt1 | contig 13329 bp, 11 predicted proteins | sample 3393851 | NCBI WGS metagenome assembly VAPG01 (sample SAMN08290438, study PRJNA428436) | hydrothermal vent metagenome | isolation source: Deep-sea hydrothermal vent chimney | place: Atlantic Ocean: South-mid Altantic Ridge | depth 2194 m m
GGCAACGTTGCGCAAGGCGAGAGAAATCGGCCTTGCAGAGGGGCTGCGCTTTGTCTATGAAGGCAACATCCCCGGCAGCGGTGGCGAAAATACCTTTTGCCCGGCCTGCGGTGCGACATTGATCACCCGCTTTGGTTTCAGTGTCCGCCAGGTCAACATGGCCGACGGCCGCTGCGGCAAATGCGGCGAGCAGATTGAGGGCGTCTGGCAAAAGGAGTGATTCCCGCATCCTTCCTGATTCTTACCCCTGGAAGCAAAAGCCTGAATTCGTGACGACTTGAGGTGATATTTTTTGCAATCTCCAGCAGTTATTGCATTATCTCCGAATAAATGCATTTTCCGGTCTTCACCGCGCCGCGCCCTGCGGGGCGCCCGATAACGGCGCAGCTGCTGTGTTGGCAACTCGTTGATATCACACCATGATAATCAACATCGTCGCCGCCTTGCATCTGCACCGTTCTCGAACGCTCACGGATCCAGGACAAAATAAATGCAGGTGATTTATTGGCCGGATTCGTCTATTATGGCTGGATGCCTGGTAACCGGAGAGGTCTTCGCTCATGATGAACGAGCCGGGCAGGCAGCCGCAAAGATAACGGAATATAGCTATGTTAAGGACATCGGTTACGCCTGAAGGGAAATTTCTTGTCGGTCTCCATCGGCCCGCCTACAGTGTAATGAACTTGCGGGAGCATGACCCGGTTGCCGTGCTTGGACATTTCCGGGATGGCGCCGTACATGATAACCGGCCGAATTTTCCACCCGGAGATGTCCAGGTGGACGAGGCCAGGTGGATCTATGAAATCCCCAACGCCTTTCCTTTCCGCGGTACGACCTATATCGATGCCGACTGGGCCGCCGGCCCGGCCGCCGACCCGGGCGTGATCCGCCTGGCACCGCCGCCGCCGTGTTCCCTGCGCAAGGTCTTGAACCGGCACCTGCCGGCGGAGCAGGTCAAGGCCGTGCTGGCCGAACTGCCGCCCCCGGTTCTCTACGGTCTGGCGGCGAATTCCACCGACCCGGAAGAGTTGACGCAGCTGGCGCGTTTGTGCTGCCGCCTGGAGTATGACGACGCCGGCGAGCCAGCCGGCCTGCAATGCCTGCGGGATGACCGGGGCCGCGTCCGGCCGGATATCGATGATCCGGATCTGTTTGAAACCATTGCCAACAACCCGCACCTGCCGGATGCCTACAAGGATGTCATGGTCCTGCGGCCCGGCGCCCAGGGCGACAGTGAAATTGTCGGCGAATGGCAGAACGGCGGCAGCCACGTCTTTGAATACCTGCGCCGCAACAGTTATATCCCCTGGGGGCATTTTGCCCCCAATATGGCCAACGATGCCATCCGCTACAGCACGGCGGACCTGTCGCTTGCGGACATGCAGGGGCTTCGTCACCTCTACTACCAGCGTATTTACGTTACCCTGGCCGCCCAAATGGGCATTGACGTTCCCTGCCGGCGCCGGGGACTGAGCACCAATGAGCTGGAAGATTTGCGGCAGCGGATTATCAAGGCGGCGGCAGCCGGGGAGACGGAGCACCAGGCAACCTTATGGGGCTGGAATTTCGGCTATGATTTTTCCGCTTCCGGTTACCGGCTGCACGCCTCGCACCAGATGATTCACCAGCAGTGCGCCATGGTGCCGGAGAGCGTTGCCGCCGTGGACCGGCAAGGCAGGATGCCGGCCTACAGCAGCGGTGACCTGGTCGCCGAGGTGGCGGCCAGTTACCATGCAGAGACCGGCAGTGATTTTTTTAACGACTTTCTTGCCGCAACCAGGAACAATGAACGGACGGACCGGCAAAAAGGGGAGCAGAGCCTGGTGGTCTGGGAGGACCGGCAGGTGATGCTGTTCGTACCCAAGGCGCAGGTGTCGCAATGGGAGCTGCAACTCATGGTCACTGCGGATGCCGCGCCGGGGCCGGTGGGAAACGTGGTGGAGGCGGACAGCCTGGTCCGGCAATCCATCGACCGGGGCATCCTGCTGGCCCAAAAAATTTATGCCGGCCTGGGCGCCAGGATGGTTACGTCCATTGAGTTTTCCAAGCGCCTCGATATCCATAACGGCCAGCGTCTGTTCTATTCGTTTCTACCCAAGCTGCCCTGGGCCATGGGCGCCTTCAGCGAGGCCCAGCTGCGTTTTATCTGCGGTCATTTTCCCGAGGATTTTGCCGCCGCCTGCCGCCGCCGGCTGGCTGATATTGAAATTTAAAGTGTTTTTCCCCAAACTCGGTTGGACGACCTGGATCCCCGCACAAGGCGGGAAGCCGGAGTATTTGGGAATACGTATTATATTGGCTGAATTTTGTTAAAAGCCACTAAATTGAAAAAAGACGGCCGCTGGTCATGGAATCCAGGTGACACCGGCCTGTTTGGTGAGATTATGAAGAAAGGTTATTTTGGTCAGTGGGGCGGGGCCTTCATCCCCGAGGTGCTGTACGAGACCTTTGCCCGGCTGAACCGCGCCTACGAGGAAGCACGGGCTGATGCGTCATTCTGGCGGCAATACACCCGGCTGATGGCAAACTATTCATGCCGGCCGACGCCGCTGACCTATGCGGAAAATCTGAGCGAACATTTCGGCGGCGCCAGGATTTACATCAAGCGCGAAGACCTCAACCATACCGGCGCCCACAAGCTCAACAACGTCATGGGCCAGGGCCTGCTGGTCAAGCGTATGGGCAAGAAACGGGTCATTGCCGAAACCGGCGCCGGCCAGCACGGCGTGGCCACGGCCACCATGGCCGCCCGTTTCGGTCTTGCCTGCACGATCTATATGGGCGAAGAAGATATCGCCCGGCAGCGGCCCAATGTTTTCTGGATGGAGAAACTCGGGGCCACCGTGATCCCGGTGACAGACGGCTCCCGGACCCTGAAGGACGCCATCAACGCGGCCTTCCGCGACTGGGTTGCCAGCATGGATGAGACCCATTACGTTCTCGGCACCGTCTGCGGCCCCCACCCCTTTCCCGAGATGGTTGCCTGGTTCCAGTCGATTATCGGCAAGGAGGCGAACGGGCAGATCAGGGAGCAGCACGGCCGTCTGCCGGCCCGGGTCTATGCCTGCGTGGGCGGCGGCTCCAATGCCATGGGCATCTTCCAGGGATTCCTCGATGAGCCCGGCGTGGAACTGATCGGCGTCGAGGCGGGCGGCAAGGGGCTTGATACCGGCGAGCACGCCTCGCGTATGGTTGGGGACCTGGCCTCGCCCGGCGTGGCCCAGGGCTACAAGACCATGTTTTTGCAGGATCGTGACGGCCAGATGCTGCACACCCACTCGATTGCCGCCGGCCTGGACTATGTGGGAGTCTCGCCCATCCTGGCCGATCTCGGCGAAAAGGGCCGGGTCCGTTTCGAGGCCGCCACCGACCGGGAAGTCCTCCGGGCCCTGGAGCTGACCATGCGGACCGAGGGCATTATCCCGGCCCTCGAATCCGCCCACGCCTTTGTCCAGGCCTTCAAGGAAGCACCCGACCTGCCGGCCGATGAGGCCGTTATCATCAATATGTCCGGCCGGGGCGACAAGGATATCTTCACCATTGCCCATGCCTTTGATGATGCCTCCTGGAAGGCGTTTATCATCGAGCTGGCGGCAGAGTACCAACCTTCGGACAGATAAGTTATAAGTTTCACGAGACGCTTAAGGAAGAATAAAGCATGAAGTTAGCTGCTGATATCAAAAAACGCCGGCAGGACAAACCTGTCCTGCTCATGACGCACCTGGTGCTGGGCTATCCCTCCCTGGATGTCAACCGGGAGGTCATCCGGCAGATGGCGGCAAACGGCGTGGACTGCATCGAGCTGCAGATCCCTTTTTCCGAACCTATGGCCGACGGGCCGGTCATTCTCAAGGCCAACCAGCAGGCGCTGGCCGCGGGCCTGCGCGTGGCGGACTGTTTTGCCTTTGCCGCCGGGATCATTGCCGAGTTCCCCCGGATCAACTTCCTGTTCATGACCTACTATAATATTGTCTTTCGTTACGGCGAGCAGGCCTTTATCCGGCGGGCGGCGGCAATCGGCATCCGCGGATTCATCATCCCCGATCTGCCGCCGGAAGAGGGCGGGACCTACCTGCAACTCAGTCAACAGGCGGGACTGGCCCCGATCATGTTCTTTACGCCGACCAGTTCCGATGAACGGATGCGGTACGTCGCCGGCCGGGGCGGCGGCTTTGTCTACTGTGTGGCCCGCCGTGGCGTGACCGGGCAGCACACCGTCATGGATGCAAACCTGGCTGATTATCTTGCCCGTTGCCGCCGGGCCACGGACCTGCCCCTGGCCCTCGGTTTCGGGATCAGCTGCCGGCAGGACGTTGCCATGCTTGAGGGCAGGGCGGACATGGCGGTGATCGGCACGGCCACTATCCGGCTGGTGGACGACCGGGGGCCGGAGGCGGTGGGGCCCTTTATCGCCGGTCTGCTCGGGGCCTGAGGGCGGAAACTTTTTTTTCTCCTCTTGAAAAACGAGTTGACAATGATCAATGTTTGGTATACCTAAACCGAGCTGAACGACAAAAAAATATTGAGGCAATATGACTAAGAATCATCCAGGTCCGGTTTGCCCCCCTTGCGGCGGCAAACAGCCGTCATGTATGCGCCGGGAACAAGCCCCGGACGCAGAGCATACCCTGCCGTTATCCCGGGCCTGCGCCCATGGCCGGGTCAAGGTATGCAGGGTCAGCGGTGACCGCAGGCTGTGCGCCCGGATGGCCGATCTCGGCATACTGCCCGGCCGGGAGATGGAACTCCTCTGCTGCGGCGGGCATAATTGCATGGTGCGGATTAACGGCGGCACGATCAGCCTGGATAGTCTGACTACCGCAAATATCCTGGTAACCCCGGTGTAATTTTTTTTAACCTGAGCTTTAGTCTTGCCTAAAATTCAGTGAGATCAAGAGGCAAAGGATGCAAAAGGTTTTTATTCTGCTGGTTGTCAGCGGCTGTGCAATCCTGGTCGGCAGGCGTCTGTTCAGAAGCCTCGGGAGCAGGGGCCGGGAAACCGGCTGCGGCGGCTGTGCCGGTTGCGGCGGCAGCGGTCTGCCGCCGTCGTGCCCGCATGACGATAAGGCGGGAGCGCAGAAGCGAGACGCCGGCCAAGGGCAAGCCGGCCCGACAAAGAAAAACCTGGATCCGTGAGCGTTCGAGAACGGTGCAGATGCAAGGCGGCAACGATGTGGATCATCCTAATGTGATATCAACGAGTTGCCAACGCAGCAGATGCGCCGTTATCGGGCGCCCCGCAGGGCGGCGCGGTGAAGGCCAGCGAATGCACTTATTCGGAGATAATACAATAAATTCCACATGTTGGCTGAGATATCACCTCAAGCCGTCACGGATTCAGGAAAAAGCTTGAAAAGAGTGTTCTCCGGTAATTCCTGTCCACGATCAGGACCCCCTGCCCACAATCCAGGCGAAAATCATATCCCGAGATATGCACATGGCAAAAAGTTTCAATATCGCCCTTACCGGCAACCCCAATGCCGGCAAGACCACGCTGTTCAACTATTTGACCGGGGCGCGGCAGCATGTCGGCAACTATCCCGGGGTGACGGTTGAAAAAAAAGAGGGTATCTGCCGGCACGGCGGCCTGGAACTGCGGGTGACCGATCTGCCCGGCACCTATTCCCTGACCGCTTATTCCGTTGAAGAGCTGGTGGCCCGCAATTTCCTGGTCAACGAAAAGCCCGATGTGGTGATTGATATCGTTGATGCCTCCAACCTGGAACGTAACCTCTACCTGACCTGCCAGTTCATGGAACTGGGTGTTCCCATTATCATTGCCCTGAATATGATCGATGTCGCCCGGCACCGGGGCATTGAGGTGGACACGGAAAAACTGAGTTCATTGCTTGGCGTGCCGGTGGTCCCCTTGGTGGCCCGGTCGGGGAAGGGGGTGAATCTGCTCCTGGACACGGTGCTGCAGGTCGTTGACGAACAAAAGCCGTACCCGCCCCTGCAGCTTTCCTATGGCGATGACCTGGATCAGGTTCTCGATGGTATGGTGCCGCTTATCGAACAGGGCAGGTTGCTGACCGATACCTATCCCGCCCGCTGGACCGGCCTCAAGATTCTGGAAAACGATGACCAGATCCTGGACCGGGCCATGAAGGCCGATTCCACCCTGGCCGATATCCTGGTGCGGCGCAGCGACGAGGTGACCCGTCATCTGCAGCGCACGGTCGATACCTATCCCGAGGCGATGATCGCCGACCATCGATACGGCTTTATCAAATCCATTCTGCGCCATGGGGTTATCACTCAGCGTTTTGACACTGACCGGCTTTACACTTCGGACCGGATCGACAAGGTCGTCACCAACCGTTTTCTGGGCCCGCTTATCATGGGAGCTATTCTTTACGGGCTCTACAGCTTTACCTTCAATTACAGCGCCCTGCCGGTGGGCTGGCTGGCTTCTTTCTTCGGCTTTATCGGGGATATAGTCAACCGGGTGCTGCCGGACGGACCGATCAAATCCATGCTCGTGTCCGGCGTGATAGGCGGGGTCGGCGGGGTGCTCGGTTTTGTCCCCATCATCATGTTCATGTTTTTTGGTATCGCCGTCCTGGAGGATTCGGGTTACCTGGCCCGGGTTGCCTTCATGATGGACCGGATCTTCCGCATGTTCGGTCTGCACGGTTCCTCGGTCATGCCCTTTATCGTCTCCGGCGGCATTGCCGGGGGCTGCGCCGTCCCCGGGGTCATGGCCACCCGGACCCTGCGCTCGCCCAAGGAACGAATAGCCACTCTCCTGACCGTCCCCTTCATGAACTGCGGCGCCAAGCTGCCGATCATCGCCCTCCTGATCGGCGCCTTTTTTTCCGCCCACCAGGCGCGCTACATGTTTCTGACCACGGTGGTGTCCTGGAGCGTGGCCCTGCTGACGGCAAAATTTCTCCGGCTGACCGTGCTCAGGGGCGAATCCACCCCCTTTGTCATGGAACTGCCGCCTTATCGATTTCCAACCTTCAAGGGCCTGTTTATTCATACCTGGGAGCGGACCTGGCAGTATATCAAGAAGGCGGGCACCGTGGTCCTGGCGATTTCCATCCTGCTCTGGGCCATGATGACCTATCCCGGGCTCCCGGCCGGCAAGTCGGCCCAATTTGAACGACAGCGGCAGGAAGCAATGGCCGCATACGCGCCGCATGGTGTCTCGGCAGGACAGGGAAAGGAGCGGCCCGGACCGGTTGCCGAGCCCCCGGAGTTGGCGGCCAGGTTGCAGGCCATCGACGACATAGAGGCCCAGTCGGCACTGCGCAACTCCCTGGCCGGCCGCATCGGCATCGCCCTGGAACCGATCAGCCGCTTTGCCGGTTTCGATTGGCGCACCAATATCGCGCTGGTTGGCGGTTTTGCCGCCAAGGAGGTCATCGTCTCCACGCTCGGCACCTCGTATTCCTTGGGCTCGGTTGACGTCGAGCATACCACTTCTCTGCAGAACAGGCTGGCCCGGGATAAACACTGGAATCCCATCGTGGCCCTTGCCGCCCTTGCCTTTATCATGTTTTACGCCCCGTGCTTTGTCACCGTGGTCTGTATCGCCAGGGAATCAGGCACCTGGAAATGGGCTGCTTTCTCCATGGTCTTTAACACGTTTCTGGCCTACTTCCTGGCGGTAGCCATCTACCAGACAGGCATGGCGCTGGGGCTGGCTCCGTAAACCTTACCGGCTGTTGCGGTAGTCGGCAAACCGGTCAAGGACCTTGCGCATCTCGTCTTGCCCGAGAATCTCCGGCTCGCCGATTTGCAGGGTTCGGACGTAGACCCCGGCCAGCGCTTCGATCTCCAGCCCGAGGCTCAGAACGCGGTCCAGGTCCGCGGCGAAGCAGACCATGCCGTGATGGGCCAGCAGGCAGGCAGTCCGTTCATGCAGGGCCGGAAGGACTGAATCGGATAATGCCTGGCTGCCGAAGATGGCATAGGGTGCACAGCGGATGTTATCGCCGCCGGCCATGGCGACCATGTAGTGGAAGGCGGGAATCTCTCGTTCCAGGCAGGCCAGAGTTGTGCACCATGGAGAATGCGCGTGGAGGATTGCCCCGGCCTCGGGGCGGTTTGCGTACACATCCCGGTGCAGACGCCATTCAGTCGATGGTTTACGTTGCCCCCGGACTTCGCCGTCCAGGCCCATCCAGACCATGTCCTCGGCGCGGCACGCCTCATAGGGGAGCGCTGACGGGGTGATCAGAAAACCATCGGCCAGCCGGACGCTGAGGTTGCCGGTGGTCCCCTGGCTCAGGTCCAGGCGGTTTACGGCCCGGGCCGTGTCCAGGAGGTCGCGCCTCTGACCGGGGAAAGCCGTCACCTGTCCCGCCGCTCAGGATAGAGGGTGACAAGTCCGGCATGGTCGGCGGTGCAGACGCCGCGTTCGGTGATAAACCCGGTCACCAGGCGGGCCGGGGTAACATCAAAGGCCGGGTTGACGGCGGGTGTTGCGGCCGGGGCAATGTTGACCCAGGTAATGGCGCCGTCCGCCGTTTTACCGTGTACCCTGAGAACCTCTTCCTGTGCCCGCTCCTCGATAGGAATATCCCGCAGGCCGTTTTCGATGTCCCAGTCAATGGTGGAGCCGGGCAGGGCCACGTAAAACGGAACCTTGTTGTCATGCGCCGCCAGGGCCTTCAGATAGGTGCCGATCTTGTTGCATACATCGCCGCCGGCAGTCGTTCGGTCCGTGCCGACGATGCAGAGATCGACCCGGCCATGCTGCATGAGGTGGCCGCCGGCGTTGTCGACAATGAGATGATGGTCGATCTCCTGGGTGGCAAGCTCCCAGGCGGTCAGGCCGGCACCCTGGCTGCGCGGCCTGGTTTCATCGACCCAGACATGGACGGGGATGCCGGCCTCGTGGGCCTTGTACACCGGGGCCAGGGCGGTACCCCAGTCAACCGTGGCCAGCCAGCCGGCATTGCAGTGGGTCAGGATCTGAACCGGGCTGCTCCTGCCTTTTCGTTCCCAGGTTTCACGTATGATCTCAAGACCATGGTCGCCGATGGCCTCATTGTCCCGCACGTCCTCGTCACAGATCCGTGCCGCTTCCCGGTAGGCTGCGGCCAGGCGATCTTTTTCCGGCAGGGCCTTAAGCAGGGAACGCATGCGACCCACGGCCCAGCGCAGATTGACCGCCGTCGGCCGGCAGGCCGTTAAGGTGCTGCCGATTCGATCAATATCCCGGTCGGCCGCCCCCTCATGCAGGCCCAGGCAGAAGCCGTAGGCCGCCGTGGCACCGATAAGGGGCGCCCCCCGTACCAGCATGTCCCGAATGGCACGGGCCCCGTCCGCCAGGGTTTCCAGGCAGACGAGACGGAATTCGTGCGGCAGCCGGGTCTGGTCGATAATCTCAACCCGGCGGCCGTCCGCAGCCAGCCGGATGGAACGATACGCGCGTCCTTCAACCTTCATGATTTACTGTTTTTACTAAATGTCATTGGTTCATCCGCTTCCCGGGTTCGTCCCTCTGCTTGTTTGTTCGGCAGACATTCGTTCATGGTCGCCAACTTTATCGTTTCAGGGCATAGTGAGTCAAGATAAAACCTGAATCCGTGATAATCCGGACTGAACCGGCAAGCAAGAGGATGGGCGGATATTCAGGGGAGGGGAAAGCGGTTGAATTTTTTCGTGCCGTTCACGGCTGACTCTGTGGTATATTGATTGCAGTATACAAATGAAACGCCGCCAGGCGAGCCGCAATAACCTGTTTATTCAAGAGGTTGAAATTGAAAAAATTATTTGTTGCCGTCGGTGTATTTTTTTACCGGCTGTGGAGATTTCTGTCCCAGGTCAGTATCTTTATCACCTCTCTTTTTTTTATTCTGATGGTGGTTTTTTTTATCGCCCTGTTTTTTCGGCCGGGAGTCAAGGTACCCCAGGGCGCGGCCCTGGTCATCTCCCCGGCCGGCAGCCTGGTTGATAAAACAACCGTTACCGATCCCCTGGCCCGGTTTATCAATGAAATGGTCGGCATGCCGGTGCGGGAAGAAACGTCCCTGCAGGATGTCCTTGATGCGATCAACACCGCGGCAAAGGATCAACGGATCAAGCTCCTGGTCCTCTCGCTCTCAGATCTGAACCAGGCCGGTCTGAACCAGTTGCGCACAATCGGTCATGCCATTGATAATTTTAAGAAAAGCGGCAAAAAAGTCATTGCCGTCGGTGACCAGTACAGCCAGGGCCAGTACTATCTTGCCTCCTACGCCGACAAGATCTACATGAATCCCATGGGCGCGGTCGGCCTCCAGGGTTTCGGGGTCTACCGGCTGTACATGAAAAAGCTGCTTGATAAACTTGCAATCAACGTCCATGTGTTCAAGGTCGGTGCCTATAAATCCGCGCTGGAACCTTTCACCCGCAATAACATGTCCGCTGCGGCAAAGGATGCCAACCGTTTCTGGCTGGCAAATTTCTGGAACCGCTACTGTGCCGATATTGCAAAACATCGCGGCTTGACGACGGAAAAAATCAACGATTATATCAACGAGATGCCCAGGTATATGCGCCGGGCCGGCGGCGACAGCGGCCGCATGGCGCTTGATGCCGGCCTGGTTGACGGCCTCAAAACCAGCCGGGAAACGGAAGACTACCTGAGCCGCCTCGTCGGCAGGTCTGAGGACGGCCGTTCGTTTAAACATATCCGGCTGGCCGATTACCTGACCACGATAGTCCATTCATACGTCGGCCGGGACTCCTCGGTCAAAGACCGGATCGGCCTGATCGTGGTCCGGGGCGACATTGTCTATGATAAAAACATCCCGGGCCAGATCGACAGTGCCGCCCTCTGTGAACGAATCAGCCGGGCCGGCCGGGATAAAAGGATCAAGGCCCTGGTCCTGCGTATCGACAGCGGCGGTGGCAGCGCGTTTGCCTCGGAGGAGATCCGCCAGGCCCTGCTTCAGGTCCGGAAGGCCGGCAAACCGGTTGTCGTTTCCATGGGGTCCATGGCGGCTTCCGGCGCGTACTGGCTCTCGGCGGATGCGGACCGCATCTTTGCCTCGCCGTTCACCCTTACCGGTTCCATTGGAATTTTCGGAGTCCTGCCGACCTTTGCAGGGTCCCTGGCCAAGCTGGGCATATTCAGCGACGGTACCGGGACAACGCGGATGGCCGGTGCTGGCAACCCGTTGCGGCCGTTGGGCCTCGAGCTGCAAGACACCATTCAGCAGAGTGTCGCGGAAGGATACAATCGTTTTTTGCGTGTTGTTGCCAAGGGCCGCCATCTGGACCCGGCCAAAGTCGCGGAACTGGCCCAGGGCCGGGTCTGGGATGGAGCCACCGCCTTGAAGCTCGGCCTGGTTGACAAGCTGGGCGACCTGCATGATGCCGTAATCGAGGCCGCCAGACTGGCCGGATTGTCGAAATACGAAGCCGTCTATATCCGGCCGGAAGTTTCCCCCGGCCGGCGGCTGCTGCAAAAGCTCGCTCAACGCGCCAGCGTTCTTTTCGAACATTCGCGCTTTGCCGCCGCCGGCGACAACATGGTCCGGGCGGCCGTCAGGGCGAAATTTCTTGATTTTTCACTCCTGGCCGGCGATCCCGAACATATGTATGCCCGCTGCCTGATACCCCGTTCGGCCATTGTCTTTTAACAATAAACAGCTTGTTGCCTAACCCGCATTTCTCGCAAAGATTGTCGCGGGAAGGTGGTGCAAATCCCGCCCCTCAGCCGGACGCGCTGTCATTGATGTCTCGACAGGCTGCCGGGGTAGGGTGACGTTCGGAAAAGGTTTTTTCTCCTGCTCTCTTGTCGCGCGGCAGGAGACCTGGGGAGCTGGGTCGCCGGGAGGCCAAGTAAATAAGAGGGGAGCGAGGTGAATAATTTTCTTGATTATCTGACGGTACTGACCGGCAGGCTGTCCGGTTACGCATGGGGAGTTCCGTCAATAATCCTGCTTGTCGGTACCGGCCTTTACCTGACCCTGCGTCTCGGATTTATCCAGATCCGGGGCTTCAGGCATTCGTTCCAGCTCATCGCGGGGAAATTCGATAAAGAAACCGACCCGGGCGAGGTCACTCACTTCCAGGCCCTTTCGGCCGCCCTGTCCGCAACCATCGGCACCGGCAATATTGCGGGCGTTGCGACCGCTATCGCCTTTGGCGGGCCGGGGGCGGTATTCTGGATGTGGGTCACGGCCGTGGTCGGGATGGCAACGAAATTTACTTCCTGCCTGCTGGCACTCAAGTTCCGCATGATTCATGAGAACGGCGAGGTCTCCGGCGGTCCCATGTATACCCTGAAAAACGGTCTGAACATGCCGAAGCTCGGCGGACTCTTTGCCGTTTTCGCCCTGATCGCTTCCTTCGGCATCGGCAATATGGTGCAGGCCAATTCAGTGGTGGACGGGCTGGGATTCATTATGCCGCAGACCGCTGATCATAAACTGCTGCTTGGTGTTGTCATGGCGATCATGGTCGGTCTGGTCATTATCGGCGGTATCAAGCGTATCGCCAAGGTTGCCTCAAGGATCGTTCCCTTGATGGCAATTGTCTACAGCCTGGCCGCCATTTTCATCCTTATCCTGAATTTTGACCGGATTCCCGCCGCCTTCGCGACTATCTTCAATCATGCCCTCAATCCGTGGGCTGCCGGAGGAGGGGCCATCGGCGCGGCTCTCCAGTACGGAGTGGCAAGGGGGGTCTTCTCAAACGAATCAGGTCTGGGCTCCGCGCCGATGGCCCACGCCGCGGCGCGGACCAGGGAACCTGTGCGTGAAGGGCTTGTCGCCATGATCGGCCCGTTTATAGACACCATCGTCATCTGCTCAATGACGGCCCTGGTCATCATTGTCAGCGGGGTCTGGGGGGCGGCCCGACCGGATAGTCTTCAGGGGGCCGCCTTGTCCGCCTATGCTTTTCAGCAGACCCTGGGGCCGCCCGGGGCCTGGATTGTGGGTTTCGGCTTGGTATTTTTTGCCTATACGACCATTATTGCCTGGTCGTACTACGGCGACCGGAGCGCGGAATATCTCTTCGGGGCCGGGGCAGTTCTGCCTTATCGTATTATATATACGGTCCTTGTTGTTGTCGGGGCATATATCCCGCTTAAATTGGTCTGGAACTTTGCGGATATCGCCAACATCCTGATGGCGGTTCCGAACCTGATCAGTCTTATTCTGCTCGCCGGGGTGGTGAAGGGACTCTCAAAGGATTATTTCGACCGGATGTCATCCGGCAGCGGCCAGGTGAAATGATGCATGCGGCCTGTCCTGAAAGGTGATCAAAATAAAAAACAAGAAGGGAAGCGGCAAGAAACAAAAAAACCCGGATACGATTAAGTATCCGGGTTTTTCGTTATATAAAAAGATCGGCAACGACCTACTCTCCCACACAGTCGCC
>VAPG01018040.1_pt1 | contig 13305 bp, 9 predicted proteins | sample 3393851 | NCBI WGS metagenome assembly VAPG01 (sample SAMN08290438, study PRJNA428436) | hydrothermal vent metagenome | isolation source: Deep-sea hydrothermal vent chimney | place: Atlantic Ocean: South-mid Altantic Ridge | depth 2194 m m
ACCTCACTGACTCTGGATATTTTTACTCAACCGTCACCGACTTTGCCAGGTTTCTCGGCTGGTCAACATCGGTGCCCTTGTGTACCGCGACAAAATACGAAAACAGCTGCAGCGGCACGGCAAACAGCACCGGTGCCAGCTCGGCTTCTACCGCTGGGACTTTTATCACGCGGCAGTCTTCACCCAGGTCACTGACATCCAGCCGCTCATCAGCAAACAGAAATACCTTGCCGCCGCGTGCCATGATTTCCTGAATATTGGATTTTATCTTGCCTTCGAAACCGTCCATCGAGATGATGGCGATGGTTGGCATGTCCTGATCGATCAGCGCGATGGGGCCGTGTTTTAGCTCACCGGCGGGGTAAGCGTCAGCGTGGATGTAGGAAATTTCTTTAAGCTTTAACGCGCCTTCCAGCGCGATGGGGAACAGTGTGCCACGACCGATGAAGATGGCGTTATCCATGTCTTCGAATTCGTGCGCCCAGTTTTCGATGGCGTTTTTATCCTGCAGGACACGTTCGATCAGCGCCGGTAGTGCCTGTGCCTGCTGGAACAGGCTTTTGATTTTGTCGTCTGACAGATCGCGGCGTTTACCCAGTGCAACAACCAGCATCAACAATGCCACCAGCTGAGTGGTGAAAGCTTTGGTCGAGGCCACGCCGATCTCGGGGCCGGCGCGGGTCATCAGCTTCAGCTCGCTCTCGCGTACCAGTGAACTTTCCGGCACGTTGCACACGGTCAAGGTCAGATCGGTTATTTCTTTGATTGCGCGCAGTGCGGCCAGCGTATCGGCCGTTTCGCCGGACTGTGAGATGGTGACCACCAGTGTGCCATCCAGCAATACCGTTTTTCGATAGCGGTATTCGCTAGCGACTTCGACCCGGCACGGCACGCCGGCGATGGCTTCGATCCAGTAACGTGCGACCAGGCCGGCGTGGTAGCTGGTACCACAGGCGATAATCTGCACCGCCTTCACCTGATCAAGAATTTTTTCTGCACCAACACCAAAAGTGCTATCGAGTAATTTCCCGTCGACGATGCGACCTTCCAGAATATCCACCAGACAGGATTGTTGCTCGTGGATTTCTTTTAGCATGTAGTGGCGATATTCACCCTTGGCGGTAGCATCGGCGGTTAGTTCGGACTCTTTGATTTCACGTTCGACAACCTGTCCTTCATGGTTATAGATAACCAGCGCATTGGCGCGAATATCGGCGATATCGCCTTCTTCGAGATAGATAAAACGACGGGTCACCGGCAATAAAGCGGCGGCATCTGAAGCGATAAAATATTCACCGATGCCGACACCAATCACCAGCGGGCTGCCACGGCGAGTTGCGATCAGGCGATCATTTTCACTGCTGGACATCACACCCAGCGCGTAAGCACCTTCGAAATCAGCCACCGCAAGACGCACCGCTTCAAGCAAATCACCCTGCTGTTTCAGGTAATGTTCGATCTGGTGCACGGCGACTTCGGTGTCGGTCTGTGAGGTAAAGCTAAAACCGTTCTGGCTTTGTATCTCGCGCAACTGGCTGTGATTTTCGATGATGCCGTTGTGTACGATGACCACGGACTTGTTACACACATGCGGATGCGCGTTCTGCTCACTAGGTTCGCCGTGTGTCGCCCAGCGCGTGTGCGCTATGCCGAGTACGCCACGCACTTCGGTTTCCTGCAGCGCATCAGCCAGTTCTTTCACCTTGCCGACACGACGCACCCGACTGATGCAATCATTTTTATCCAGCACAGCAATACCCGCCGAGTCATAACCGCGATATTCCAGACGTCGAAGTCCTTCTAACAAAATGGGGGTTACATTACGCTCAGCGACCGCGCCGACAATTCCACACATAATTATCCTTTATAAAATTTGTTTGTTTCAAGATTGAAAATAGACTGCCAAATTATAGAAGTTAAATGCACAAATAGCATCGAACAGCCGGTACTATTTCGCCATTGTTTGCGGCAGGCGCTGGAATAAAAAAAGCCTCTGTATCCAGAGGCTAGCATGGTTTCTTTACAGAAATTAGTATCCAGTATTGTTTAGAACGGGATGTCGTCATCAAAGCCATCGTCAACCATCGCTGGCGCGGCCTGTGGTTTTTGCTGTGCGGGTGCAGATTGTTGCGCGGGCGCAAAACCACCTTCACCGCCACGGCTATCCAACATTTGCATGGTGCCGTTAAAACCGCGAACCACTACTTCTGTGCTGTAATGATCCTGACCATCTTTCTGCCATTTACGGGTCTGCAATTGACCTTCGACATAAATTTTTGAGCCTTTTTTCAGATACTGACCTGCGATTTCTGCTAACTTGCCAAAAAACACCACACGATGCCATTCTGTTTTTTCTTTCTTTTCACCGGAGCTTTTATCTTTCCATGTATCAGAGGTCGCCAGCGTAAGATTCGCTACCGCATCACCACTGGGCATATATTTGACTTCGGGATCCTTTCCCAGATTACCCACTAAAATTACTTTATTTACACCAGCCATAGTTCTCCGCCTTTTTTTACTATCTGATTTCGATTAATTATTGACTGCTAACGATAGCAATTTTTCTTCATCAAGGATATGTTTTTTTACCTTTAGATAAGCCACCTGACCATTGTCTTTCTCATCGTCAATCAACGAGGCTTCGACCACGCCTTTCACTGCCAGTAACTGCTCGACACTGACATCTTTGACGTTCAACAGATAAGTGCTTAATTGTGGTGGTTTTTTCATTGTCACCGCCAGCAGAAACCAGAAAGCCAGCGCCACCAGCACGGTAATATACACGCCTTCATCGCCCCAGTACTGGTGTGCCAGACCGCCGATGGCACCACCGGCAAACGCGCCCAGAAACTGGCTGCTGGAATACACGCCCATGGCCGTGCCTTTCTGTGTCGCTGGCGCGGTTTTGGTGATGAGTGATGGCAGCGAAGCTTCCAGCAGGTTGATGCCAGTAAAGAAAATAACCAGTGCCAGAACGGTCAGCCACAGCACCGGCGTTTCCATGAACAGCAGCACGGCGACGATCATGCAGCTAACCGCGCCGACAAAAACCGGTTTCATGGCTTTTTTACGTTCGCCAATAATGATGAACGGCACCATCAGCACCAGCGATAAAACAAACACCGGCAGATAAATTTTCCAGTGCTGGTGCGAGTCGAAACCCAGGTCGTTCTGCAATACCAGCGGTATCACCTGGAACACACACATCAATACAAAATGCAGAATCAAAATACCGAAATCCAGACGCAACAACTGGGTATTTTTCAGCACGGATAATAACGAACTGGTCTCGACCTCAGCATCACGATGAAAGTGGCTGCTGGGTGGATCGGGCACAAAAAAGTACAGGATGGCGATGCCGACCAGCGCCAGTATCGCGGTGCCATAAAAGATGCCGCTGATGCCGATCAAATCATTGACGATGGGGCCGCTCACCATCGAAATAGCAAACGAGGCACCGATGCTGGCACCGATCAGCGCCATCATTTTGGTGCGGTGTTCTTCGCGTGACAGATCAGCCGCCAGTGCCATCAATGCCGCTGCGATGGCACCGCCGCCCTGAACCGCACGACCGATGATGACCCCTTCGATACTGTCCGCACTGCCAGCAATCAGCGAACCAGCGGCAAAAATGAGCAGGCCGAAAAAAATCACCGGCTTGCGCCCGATGCGGTCAGATAACATACCGAACGGAATCTGTAACAGCGCCTGAGTCAGGCCGTAAGCGCCCAGCGCCAGCCCCATGAGAAATGGTGTCGCACCGGGCAGTTCGTCGGCGTAAAGCGCAAACACCGGCAAAATCATGAACAGCCCGAGCATGCGGAAGGCGTAGATGGTCGCCAGTGAAATGGCGGCGCTACGCTCCTGCGCGGCCAGATTATTGGATACCTGTTGGTTCATCGTGGCATAGACTTTAAAAATATTCCGGCCTGGCTATTGCCGAAAAAGCTAAAAGACGGCATTCTATCAGATTGCTTAATTTACGCTGATTCTATTTATGGATACCATCCAGATTCGCGGGGCGCGCACCCACAATCTAAAAAACATCGACCTCGATATTCCTCGCGACAAACTGATCGTCATCACCGGTTTGTCCGGCTCGGGAAAATCTTCGCTGGCATTTGATACCATCTTTGCCGAGGGACAACGTCGTTACGTGCAATCGCTGTCCACCTATGCCCGGCAGTTTTTATCGATGATGGAAAAACCCGATGTTGATACCATCGAAGGCCTGTCACCGGCGATTTCTATCGAACAAAAAACCACTTCGCATAACCCGCGCTCCACTGTCGGCACCATCACCGAGATCTACGATTATTTACGTTTGTTGTTCGCTCGCGCCGGCACCCCGCGCTGCCCCGAACATGACACTGAACTGGAGGCGCAAACCATCAGCCAGATGGTCGACCAGGTACTGGCCCTGCCCGAAGGCAGTAAACTGATGTTACTGGCACCGGTGATCCGTGACCGCAAAGGCGAACACCTGAATCTGTTCAGTGATTTTAAACAGCAGGGATTTATCCGCGTGCGTATCGATGGCACGGTGTACGAACTTGATGACGTGCCCGAAATCGATGCCAAAAAGAAACACACCATCGAAGTGGTGATAGACCGTTTTAAAGTCCGCGAAGACATCAAAACCCGTCTTGCCGAATCTTTCGAAACTGCTTTATTGCTGGCCAACGATGTCGCCACTATCGCCTGGATGGATGAGGCCGACAAGGATAAAAACGAGCTGATCTTCTCCGCCAAATTTGCCTGCTCACTTTGCGGCTACAGCTTGCAGGAACTGGAACCACGATTGTTTTCATTCAACAACCCCGCCGGTGCCTGCCCGGAATGCGAAGGTCTGGGGCACAATAATTTTTTCGACCCGGAACGTGTCATCACCGACCACCTGAGTCTCGCCGGTGGTGCAATCCGTGGCTGGGATCGTCGCAACGCCTACTATTTCAGCATTATTCAGTCACTGGCCAAACATTACGATTTCGATATCGAGATTCCTTTTAAAGAGTTACCCGCCAAAACCCGAAAATTATTGATGTATGGCAGCGGCGCAGAAAGAATCACTTTTAATTATCCGGGACATGCCGGCCGCCGTGGCAAACAGCGTACACACAAATTCGAAGGCGTGTTGCACACTATGGAACGACGCTACCGCGAAACCGAATCTAGCCTGGTGCGTGAAGAGCTGGCCAAGTTTCTTTCGATTCAGCCCTGCCCTAAATGTCACGGCACACGTCTCAACGAGGCCGCACGGCATGTTTTCATCCAGGAAAAAACACTGGCTGAACTCACTGCCATGCCGATTGAAAAATCATTCGAGTTTTTTGACACGCTGAAGCTGGCCGGACATCGCGGCGAGATCGCGAAAAAGATCAACCGTGAAATCTCTACACGACTGCATTTTCTGGTCAATGTCGGGCTGGAATATTTAACCCTGGATAGAAGTTCGGATACGCTGTCTGGCGGTGAATCGCAGCGCATCCGCCTCGCCAGCCAGATCGGTGCTGGCCTGGTCGGCGTGATGTACATCCTTGATGAACCTTCCATCGGTCTGCATCAGCGCGACAACGACCGGCTGATCACTACGCTGAATCATCTGCGAGATATCGGCAATACCGTGATTGTGGTCGAGCACGACGAAGACGCTATCCTCAGCGCCGATCACGTCATCGACATCGGCCCCGGCGCGGGTGTACATGGTGGTGAGATTATCGCAGCCGGCACACCGCAGCAGATTATGCAAAACAAAGATTCACTCACCGGACAATATCTTTCCGGCAGCCGCGAGATAAAAGTGCCCGAAAACCGCACGCCACCCAGCGGCGAGGAATTTTGCATCAGCGGTGCCAGCGGCAATAACCTGAACAATGTGGATATTTCTATTCCGGTTGGCCTGTTCACCTGCGTCACCGGTGTTTCCGGTTCAGGCAAATCGACCCTGATCAACGATACGCTGTACCCGATTCTGGCCAAAGCGATCAACAATAATTCAATGTCCGCCGCACCGTATGCGTCGTTCGAAGGCGTCGGCCATTTCGACAAGGTGGTTGATATCGACCAGTCTCCCATCGGTCGTACACCGCGCTCCAACCCGGCGACCTACACCGGGCTGTTCACCCCGATCCGCGAATTATTTGCCGCCACCCCAGAAGCTCGCTCACGTGGTTACAAACCCGGACGTTTCAGCTTCAATGTCAAAGGCGGTCGTTGCGAAGCATGTCAGGGTGACGGCGTGATAAAAGTGGAGATGCATTTTCTGCCGGACGTTTATGTCGACTGCGATGTGTGCAAGACGCAGCGTTATAACCGCGAAACGCTGGAGATAAAATACAAAGGCAAGAATATTCATCAGGTGCTGGACATGACCATCGAAGACGCGCTGATTTTCTTCGATGCCATTCCGGTACTGAAACGAAAACTGCAAACGCTGATGGATGTCGGCCTGGGTTATATCACCCTGGGGCAACGTGCTACCACACTCTCCGGCGGTGAAGCCCAGCGCATCAAATTATCCAAAGAGCTTTCTAAACGCGATACCGGCCAGACTGCCTATATTCTGGATGAGCCAACCACCGGCCTGCATTTTTATGATGTACAACAACTGCTCGACGTGCTGATTCGCCTGCGCGATCACGGTAACACCATCATCGTCATCGAGCATAATCTCGATATCATCAAGATGGCGGACTGGATTATCGACCTGGGACCGGAAGGTGGTTACAAGGGTGGCAAAATCATCGCCATCGGCACCCCGGAACAGGTGGCTGAAATACCCGGTTCTTACACCGGCATCTATCTAAAACGTATCCTGGAACGGGCAGTATAAGACAAATTGGACTATATTTGTCTGATGTCTTTTATTAAAAAACTGCTCAATAAATCTGACCTGGCGATTTTATTTAGACCCCGCATCGATGATGAAAAAGAAAGAAAACAGACAATCGACTGGATCAACCACTCTCTGATTTCTGTTGCATCCTCTATCATCGATGACATCGAAACAGAAAAATTGGGGTTCTATCCCCACCCGGAAAACCAGCAGGCACTAAATCCTGCGGCTGATTCACTGGGTTATATCCGTTACATTATCAACAATAAAACAGGCCAGCGTCTGGAATTAACACCGCTTAGTCTGGTCTCCTGCAATAGCATTAAGATGACTGAGAATTACAGAAACCTTAAAGTACAGATTAACAGTGCCGGTTATAACATTGAGCTAAAAGAAATCAACATCAATACTGAAGGCGTGGAGACCTACCAGGAAGTAGATGAAGGCACCCCGGATTTTGGACGTTATTTTGTTATTGTTGTATCGGGCTGGTAACAGCAAAACATTACATTACCAAAAAATAAATAACGATTATGATAATAGGGCACCTCTATTAATTGCAGAGTGGTAGGATTCATTAACAAGTACGCAGGCTGCAGGCTCAACCCAGTGTTTCTCGCACACGCTGCGCAAGGTCTCTTTGGCTATACGGTTTACTAAGAATATTTGCATTGAACTGCGCCTGCCCATTACGCGCAGTCGCCAACTCGGTATAACCCGAGGTGAGTAATATCTTAAGCCCTGGGTGCATGGCGATGACTTTTTCTGCCAACTCGTAGCCATTCATGCCCGGCATCACAACATCAGTGAACACCATATCTACAGCCGGCGTCTTAGCCAGAATTTCAAGTGCCTGTTTGCCGTTACTGGCTAACAACGTCTGGTAACCGAATGACTGCAGTGTTTCTTCCACCAGTTCCAGCAGCGCAGGTTCATCATCGACAATGAGAATCAGCTCCTTGCCAGCCGGTAATGATTCCACTGGCGTGTTATCCGGCTCAGTCTGTATTTTATCGCTACAGGCTCGCGGCAGATAGAGCCTGAAGGTCGTGCCTATGCCAGGCTCTGAATAAACCTTGATCGTACCAGCAGAACGTTTCACAAAACCAAACACCATGGCTAGTCCCAGACCGGTACCTTTGCCCTGTTCCTTGGTTGTAAAAAATGGATCAAAGATTTTTTCCTGATTTTCGCGTGCGATACCCTCACCGCTATCACTCACCGCCAGTTCAACATATTCACCGACAACCGCCTCAGGATTAAGCGAACAAAATTTTTCATCCAGAATAGCATTACGTGTTTCGATGATTAACTTGCCCTTGCCGGCCATGGCATCACGTGAATTCAGTGCCAGATTAAGCAACACATCTTCAAAATCACCAGGGTCAATTTCGGTCTGCCACAAATCATCAGTGAGACTATTTTTTACCTCAACCTGTGGTGTTAACGATTGTGTGAGCAGACCGTGCATATTTTCAATGATGCGATTAATGTTAGTCACTTCAACACTGCCCGCCTCGATACGTGAGAAACTAAGCAATTGTTTAGTCAATTTAACCGCACGTTGCGCCGTATGTTTAATTGTTTCAATACGCCTGAGATTTTTTTCATCGGTATCTATGTGACATTCTAGCAAGCTCAAATTACCGAGGATAATACCCAGGATGTTATTAAAGTCGTGCGCGATACCACCAGTAAGCTGGCCGATTGCATCCAGTTTTTGTGTACGACGCAGTGCTTCTTCTATCTGCCTGCGCTCTGACATATCCCGCCACACGACATGCAGAAAGCTTCTTTCACCAACAGATACAGAAGTAAGCAATACTTCGACTGGTATGATGTCACCATTTGCACGTTTATGATCCCATTCAAAACGATGACTACCATCATGAAGCGCAGTCGAAATCATTTTATTCGCTTTTTCGAATGAGTCACTGCCATCCGCCTGCAGCTCAGGTGATAACTGTGACGGGTGAGCATCCAGCAATTCTTTTTTATTTTTATATCCAAGCAAGTCTACTGCAGCGGAGTTACAGTCTACAAACCTGTTACCTTCAATGATAAGAATTGCATCTGCCGACTTCTCAAAAAGTGTTCTGTACTTTCTTTCGCTGTCACGCAATGCGTTTTCAATTTGTTTTTGCTCGGAGATATCAGAATGCGTTCCGACGAAACGTGACGGCCTGTTTTGCAAATCTCGGGCTGTAATTTTTCCCCGGCACCGTAGCCACATGTAAGTGCCGTGCTTGCATAAAAACTGAAATTCGATATCAAAGTCTTCTAACTCTCCAGCCAGGTATTGATTAATTGACTGCGTCACAAATTTAATATAATCAGGATGTATGCGTTTTTCCCATTCTGAAAATATTTGCGGAAACTCATTCGGCTGATAACCTGCCATGGTGTAGCACCGATCATCCAGTGCAAGCGTGGCTGTATCAATATTCCAGTGCCACGTACCATCATTTGCGACCGACAACACCATTTCCTGCCGAACGTTACTTAGTTCAAGTTTTGTACGGGCTTGCTGAACTCTTTTCTGCATGGAGTTAAAACCACGAAACAAAGTGCCAATTTCATCGTCGCCACCGACAGGTAATCGCCTGGAATAATCCTGCGTTCTAGCGATATATTCCAACGCATTCGCAAGCAGCAAGATAGGTTTTGAGAAATAATACTGAATCAGATATAACAACAGTAAAGCGGTAATCAATAATGCCAAAGCGATAATCGCGCCCTGTATGATATAACTTTGCAGCGCCTCATCCATCCTGTGCGTTGAAAGCTGCATGTAGATGTCACCATAATGCACGCCCTGATAAGTTACCGGCTCATACAACAGCAATAATCCATCAACGAACTCATATTGATGGTGCGCCTGTTGCCCTGGCGGGACGATGTGATTTACGCTTTTTCCGCGATAATAGTACAGTGCCTGATGTTGTTTATCGTAAAGAGTAACGGCCTGTATCATTTCGCGACTACGGAGTCTGGCGGTAACGTCAGCGGCGTTATCGACTGTGCCAAAAGCAATAATTTTGACAAAATCCTGGCTCAGCAATTGCGAATAAGAACTGGCTTCTCTAACAAGTTCCGAGCGTAAATGGTTAAGATTACGGTTGATATCTACCAAAAAGCCAACCGCAGTAATCGCTCCCATGGTCAAAATGATTATCAAAATCAGTTTTGTTCGTATGGATAAAAACTTGCGAGGCGATTTCATAGATTAAGAAATGCAGAGTTATTTTATCTGTCGTAGTGCTTGAGGTTGCTCTATTGGTAAGGTTGCATCATTACCCCACTCGTACCACGAGCCATCGTAATGCGCTGTATCATAACCTAGCTGTCGTAACAGAGCGTAGGTCAGGGATGAGCCCTTGCCTTTATTACAATAGGTATAAATCTTTTTATCAGCAGCAAGATTACTGTATATTTTTTTGAGTTCACTCACTGGTTTTAACATTTTAACGCCATCGACCATATCAAAGTTTGCATCAGACGGGATACTTTTTGCGTGTGGAATATGGCCGAAGCGTGATGCCTCGGACTGCTTACCGATGTATTCATCATGGCTGCGGGCATCAATGATAACTTTGCTGTCATCCTCGATAGCCAGCCGCATATCCAGGCGAGTGATAAGACGTTCTGGTTCGATCATTGGCACATATTCGGAAGCTGAAACATTCGCCATGACACGGCTAACAGGTAATTTTTTCTTTTTCCATAAAACAAATCCACCGTTAAGAAGTTTGACGTTTCGATGGCCATAAACTTCAAATACCCAGAACACACGACCAGCATCCTTATACTCAGTATTATCATATACGACGATTGTTTGTTTATTTCGAATTCCTGCCTTACTAAACAACTTGCTGATGTATTGTAGATTCGCCACCCTGTCTTTCGGATGAACCGGGTTGTACGTTTGCATCACTGGAATATTTACGGCAGAAGGAATATGCCCCAGAAGATATTCTTTTTCAGTGCGAGCATCAACAACCACGAGGTTATCATCATGCAGATGCTTGCTCATCCAGTCGATATCAACCAGAATCATGTCCTCTTGCGCAGACACAGAATGCCCGGCAAGTGTGATGAATAACAACACAACACGAAATATGTAACGGGGTATTATGTTGAAAATATTAATTTGCATTTATTCCACCGTTGCCTGTGTTGCCGTGAAAATGTGAACACTTGTTTTCAGGCTACTCCTTGTATTCACAGTTTACCAGTGTTTCCTCACGGAGGACTTCAGGATTAAACCGGCTCCAAAAAATACAAACAAGCCTTACCAGGCCAGTTTAAAGATGAATATAGTTGGCAGTATTTATCGCCAGCTTTATTAAAATAACATCTTCTAACCGCGCTCTAGCAATATTGAGTAGTTACTACAGAGGACGCATAAATACCATGTTATCGTTTTAGACAAACGATAACCCACTCTTTAGCCATGGTTTTACGAAAGTTAAGCAGCCTTGTGATATTGAGCTGTCACTAAAGGGCACCTCTATTAATTGATTATGTCCTCTGCGTGACCTGAAGCATGTAGCTGCAAGGCATGAGCCGCAGCAGAATGGTTATTCCATTTTCAAGGCTCATAATGCGGCAGATGCATACTTCAGGTCGCGCCCTACGGGGCTTTACACCCGGCTCAGACTCTGTGTTGCACTTTCTTGACATGCACTGAGCATGGCTTTAAAAATGCGCCTTGATTCTGAGCCGGGTGTAAAGCCAGAGGGTATAAGCAATTAATAGAGGTGCCCTAAAGTGTCAAACACAAGTTGTCGGCATGCAACATCATCAGATGTATTTGGATAATCAGAAACGCTTATTCCGGCAAAATATTAACGGCAAAAAAAACCAGCCTAAGGCTGGTTTTTTAAAACAAAAATCACTTAAAACTACTCAGCATCTTCTGCAATAGCGTCCTCAGGACGATCAACCAGTTCGATATAAGCCATCGGTGCAGCATCACCAGAACGGAAGCCGCATTTCAGGATACGTGTGTAACCGCCAGGACGATCTTTATAACGTGGTGCCAGCTCGCTAAATAACTTACCAACCATTTTCTTGTCACGCAGACTTGAGAAAGCGGAACGACGGTTAGCAACTGAATCTTCTTTAGCCAGGGTAATCAAAGGCTCAGCAACACGTCGCAGTTCTTTTGCTTTTGGCAATGTTGTTTTGATGATTTCATGATCGAACAGTGAATTAGCCATGTTGCTAAACATCGCTTTACGATGACTGCTGTTTCTATTTAGTTTGCGGCCAGATTTATGATGACGCATGATTTATAACCTTTATCTCTTTGTGCCATACACTAATATGGCTATATTAAATTTGCTGCTGTAGCTTGGACGTATTTATCCAATCGCTGCTGCGGCTTCTTCTTTCTCACGAATAGAAGCTGGTGGCCAGTTTTCCAACTGGATACCCAATGACAGTCCGTGTGATGCAAGAACGTCTTTGATCTCGGTTAAAGACTTTTTACCCAGATTAGGCGTTCTTAACAGCTCAACTTCAGTGCGCTGGATCAGGTCACCGATGTAGTAAATGTTTTCTGCTTTCAGACAGTTGGCTGAGCGAACTGTTAATTCGAGTTCATCAACAGGACGCAGTAAAATTGGATCGATGTCTGCTTCTTCTTCCTCAGCAACTTCGTCTTCCATGCTTTGCAGATTTACGAACGATGAAAGCTGTGCTTGCAGGATTGTGGCTGCAGTGCGAATCGCTTCTTCCGGATCGACCGTACCGTTGGTTTGCAGATCAATGATCAGCTTGTCCAGGTTAGTACTCTGTGCCACACGTGCATTTTCTACGTTGTAGGAAACACGACGAATCGGGCTGAATGAAGCATCCAGTTGCAAGCTGCCGATGGTGTTTGATTCTGCATCGACCTTACGAACATTTGAAGGCTGGTAACCACGACCTTTAATCACTTTCATGGTGATGTTTAATACGCCGTCACTGTTCACATTTGCAATAACGTGGTCAGGGTTAACGATTTCAACATCGTGACCTGTCTCGATATCACCAGCAGTAACTACACCGCCACCGGCTTTGTCCGCGCCTGTATAACTCAGTGTAATGGTTTGCTCTTCATTGGCGTGCATGATTAATGCCACGCCTTTCAGGTTCAACAGGATTTCTAATACGTCTTCCTGTACGCCTTCGAGTGTGCTGTACTCATGCACAACATTTTCAATCTGAACTTCAACGATGGCACTGCCTTCGATAGAAGATAATAAAATTCTACGCAGGGCATTACCCAGAGTATGACCAAAACCACGTTCCAGTGGTTCTAATGCAACCTTAGCGTGCGTTTCACTATAAGACTGTACGTTAATAGTACGCGGTGTAAGAAGTTCATCTGTCGCTGACATGTAATATATACTCCACTACTTAGAATAAAGTTCGACGATTAACTGTTCGTTGATATCGGCTGAAAGATCAGCTCGTTCAGGAAC
>VAPG01043641.1_pt1 | contig 13296 bp, 13 predicted proteins | sample 3393851 | NCBI WGS metagenome assembly VAPG01 (sample SAMN08290438, study PRJNA428436) | hydrothermal vent metagenome | isolation source: Deep-sea hydrothermal vent chimney | place: Atlantic Ocean: South-mid Altantic Ridge | depth 2194 m m
GAGATCCCCGTCACCCTGGACGTCTGCGCCGACCGGCAGCAGCTACAGATCGCCCTCGCCCATCTCCTGAAGAACAGCTGCTATGCTTCCCGCGCCACCCCTGAGCCGGTCGTTATTTCAGGCAGAGAGGAGCGCCGGGACGGGCAGGATGGCATTGTTCTGGAAGTGAGCGACAGGGGTACCGGCCTGGCGCCTGAAATCAGGGACCGGTTATTCGCCCCCTTTGCCACCACCCGGGCGGACGCAACCGGACTCGGCCTGGCCATTGTCCAACAGATTATCACCAGCCACCAGGGCAGCATCGAGATCGAAAACCGGGAAGACCGGGGCTGCACGGTCCGGATTCACCTGCCGCTGCCCGGGTCTACTCCCTCCTGAATCCGTGACGGCTTGAGGTAATACTCCATGTAGCATGTGGAATTGATTGCATTATTGCTGAACAAACGTATTTTCCGGTCTTCACCGCGCCGCCCTGCGGGGCGCCCGATAACGGCGCATCTGCTGCGTTGTCAACTAGTTGATATCACACAAGGATAATCAACATCGTTGCCGCCTTGCATCTGCACCGTTTTCGAACGCTCACGGATCCTGGTCCCTGACTTTCCGGATATCGGCCCCCAGGCCCTGCATCTTTGCCACCATGTTTTCATAACCGCGCTCCAGGTGGTAGATACGGGACACCTCTGTGGTGCCGGCGGCGGCGAGACCGGCAATAACCAGGCCGGCCGAGGCGCGCAGATCGGTGGCCATAACCTGGGCACCGCACAATTCATGCCGCGGCCGGCCCCTGACAATGGCGCTTGAGCCGTTAATCTTGATATCCGCTCCCAGCCGCTGCAACTCGGCAACATGCATGAACCGGTTCTCGAAGATGGTCTCGTGGATAATGCTGTTGCCGTCGGCCCGGATCATGAGTGCCATGAACTGGGCCTGCAGGTCCGTGGGGAACCCGGGATAGGGCATGGTCCGGATATCCACGCTGCGCAGCCGCCGGACGTCCCCGGCCTGGTCCGCCGGGCAGGATACGGTCAAAGTTGTTTCCTGTTCCTCGATATCTACCCCGGCGCTGCGCAACTTTTCCACCAGGGCCGGGAGGTGGGCGGGGCGACAATCCGTTATGGTCACCTCGCCGCCGGTCGCGGCCACGGCCAGCAGATAGGTACCGGTCTCAATCCGGTCGGGAATGATCGTTGCTTCCGCCGGCCGCAGTTCGCGCACTCCGTGAACGGTCAGGCGGTCGCTGCCCCTCCCCTCTATCCGCGCCCCCATGGAGGTCAGCATGTCGACGAGATTGCCGATTTCCGGCTCCCGGGCCGCATTCTTGATCACCGTCCGGCCCTCTGCCGAAACAGAGGCCATGAGTATATTTTCCGTGCCGGTCACCGAGGGCGTGTCAAAATATACCGTGCTGCCCTGTAGCCGCCCCTTTATCGCCGCTTCGACATACCCCTGGTCCAGGGTGATCGCGGCCCCGAGCTGCTCAAAACCACGCAGGTGAAAATTGATGGGCCGGGCGCCGATTGCACAGCCACCGGGCAGAGAAACCCGGGCGTATCCTGCCCTGGAAAGGAGCGGGCCTAAAACCAGCACCGAGGCGCGCATGGTTTTTACCAGTTCGTACGGGGCTTCGGCCCGGCTCAGATACCGGGTATCAATATACACCGTGCCCCCGTCCCTCTCCCACCGGGCTCCCAGGACCTCGAGCACCTTGAGCATGGTCCTGGTATCCCTGAGATCCGGCACATTGTGCAGGGCGTGCCGGCCTGGAACAAGCAAGGTCGCGGCGAGCAGAGGCAGGGACGCATTCTTGGCGCCGCTCATCGAGACCGTCCCGTAAAGCGGCTTGCCGCCTTGAATAATGATCTTATCCATTGTCATTCCTTTTTTTTCTGGCCTGCAGCACCCGCGGGCGGCCCGCCCAGTCTGCAACCACGGCAACACTGTCGTAGGCCGAGCCATCCCGCCCGGCCATTAAATGATCCACGGCCGCCTTCTGATCCGCCCCTATTTCGAGAAACAGCCAGCCACCGGGCTTGAGAAAATAAGGGGCCTGACGGACCAGGCGTTCTATAATATCCAGCCCCCGGTTCCCCGCGGCCAGGGCTGATTCCGGCTCCCAGTCACGGACTTCGGGCTGGAGCGAGGCAAGCACGCCGTCGGCTACATAAGGGGGGTTGGCCACAATCAGCTCAAAGGCCGGCCCCGGCCTGATTGCCGAAAAAAGATCCGAACAGAGCAGATCGACCCGGCCGGATTGCCGATGTTTTTGGATATTGCCCCGGGCCACCTGGAGGGCGGAGAAAGACTGATCAACGGCCAGTACCCGGTCCGCCCCGAGCTCCAGGGCCAGGACCACCGCAATGACCCCGCTACCGGTACACATATCCAGGACCGGCCCGCCGGCAAAACCGGCCCGCCCGCAGGTGGAGAGAACGTGGTCAAGGAGAAATTCCGTCTCGGGCCGGGGGATCAGGACAGCGGGAGAAACGACAAAGTCCAGCGACCAGAATTCGCGAATACCGGTAATGTAGTGCAGAGGCTCCCTGGCGGCCCTGCGCTCAAGGGCGTCCTCGAAACAGGCCAACCGCTCAACGTCGGCCTCCTGCTCCCCGTGCAGGAAGAGCAGGCTGCGGGTCAGGCCGAAACACCATTCAAGGAGAAGGGCGGCATCGTTCCCGGCCTCGTCGATTCCCGCCTGGGACAGGCGCTTGACAGCCTGCCGGTAGAGTTGAGCAAAACGCATGGGGAAAAAATAAATCCATCCAGTCACCCCTCTCTATCAAGAGCCTGAATCCGTGACGGCTTGAGGTGATACACATATGTAATATGTGAAATTTATTGTATTATTGCCGAATAAACGCATTTGCCGGTCTTCGCCGCGTTCGAGAACGGCGCATCTGCCGCGTTGGCAACAAAGTTGATATCACACCAGGATAATCAACCTCGTCGCCGCCTTGCATCTGCACCATTCTCGAACGCTCACGGATTCACGGAAGAAATTTTCAGGGATTCGGTCTGGTAATGAGTAATCAATGGCTGAATAATTTCGTCAAGGGCACCGGCAAGAATCTGATCCAGCTTGTAGACGGTCAGATTGATCCTGTGGTCGGAGACCCGGCCCTGGGGAAAGTTATAGGTCCGGATGCGCTCACTCCGGTCGCCCGTACCGACCTGGCTTTTCCGGTCCTCGGAAACCTTGTCGCGCTGTTCCTGCTCTATCTTGTCGAGGAGCCGGGCACGGAGGACCCCCAGGGCCTTGGCCTTATTTTTGTGCTGTGACTTCTCATCCTGGCAGATAACAACCAGGCCGGTGGGCAAATGGGTGACCCGGACGGCCGAATCGGTGGTGTTCACGCTCTGGCCGCCGGGCCCTGACGAACGGTACACATCGAACTTCAATTCGTTAGGTTCAATGTGGAGGTCAACCTCATCCGCTTCCGGGATGATGGCCACGGTGACAGCCGAGGTATGGATACGGCCCTGGGCCTCGGTATCCGGTACCCGCTGGACGCGGTGAACACCAGACTCGTACTTCAGCCGGGAATAGACATGGTCGCCGCGAATAAGAGCAATAATTTCCTTGAAGCCGCCGATACCGATGGGACTGCTGCTCATGATTTCGATCTTCCAGCCCTTGCTTTCGGCAAAACGGCTGTACATCCTGAACAGATCGGCGACAAAGAGCGCCGCCTCGTCACCACCGGTTCCCGCCCTGATCTCGAGAAAAATATTCTTCTCGTCATTGGGGTCCTTGGGCAGAAGCAGGATCCGGATGGCCTCTTCGAGTTCCGCCTCTTTTTCCCGCAGCTCCGCAACTTCGGACCGGGCGAGTTCCGCCAGTTCCGCGTCATCGGCCTCGTCACGGATGAGCTCCCGGTTCTCCCCTATATCTTCCTGGATCGCACGGTATCTTGAATAGAGCCCATGAAGCTTGGCGACATGGGCATGTTCCCGGGCAACCTGCTGATATCGTTTCTGATCCTGCATTAAGACGGGGTCGGCAAGCCGCTGCTCCAGCATGTCAAGTTTTTCGCCGATATCAGCAAGATTTTCAAACATAATGTTTATGACCAGGGAAACAAAAAATCCGCCCGGCATTGGCTGCCAGGCGGAGATGGAGAGCAGGACCGGAGAACTACTTAGCCTTGATCTCGAACAAAAATCCTCGTTTCTGGACGAATACTACTTATTGGCCTTATCCGAATAATGCTTGGCGTATTTCTTTTTGAATTTCTCAATACGGCCGGCCGTATCAACCAGCTTCTGTTTTCCGGTATAAAACGGATGGCAGGCGGAACAGATTTCGACGTTAATCTCCTTTTCCACGGAGCCGAGTTCAAACTCCTTGCCACAGGCGCATTTGGCCTTAATTTGATGATATTCAGGGTGGATATCAGGTCTCATGATCTTCACGGCCTCCAAAAAAAATTGTCAAAACAGATTGATTGCTACAGGGAATAAACCCAAGTTGTATATATTACAAAGTCGGCAATATTTTTTAAACAAAAAACGTAACTATTCAGCCGCAGGCCGGGATTATGCCGGCTTTTTTTCGCTTCGCCTGCAACTGAACAGTTACCCAAAAAAACAGTTATCAGTTGTTCATCGACGCAAAAAACTCGTCATTGGTCTTGGTCTGTTTCATCCGGTCAAGCAGGAACTCCATGGCATCGGCGGGATTCATGGACGAAAAAAGCTTGCGCAGAATCCAGATCCGGTTCAGCTTGTCTGCCGGCAGCAGCAGGTCCTCTTTGCGGGTGCCGGACTTCTGGATGTCGATGGCCGGGTAGATGCGACGATCGGACATCTTGCGATCCAGGACCAGCTCCATGTTGCCGGTCCCCTTGAACTCTTCAAAAATCACGTCATCCATCCGGCTGCCGGTTTCAATCAGGGCCGTTGCCAGGATCGTCAGGCTGCCGCCCTCCTCTATGTTCCGGGCCGCGCCAAAGAACCGTTTCGGCCGCAACAGGGCATTGGCCTCGACACCGCCGGACAGGATCTTGCCCGACGACGGGGTCACCGTATTATACGCCCTGGCGAGCCTGGTGATGGAGTCGAGCAGAATCACCACGTCGCGCTTGTGCTCAACCAGGCGCTTGGCCTTTTCAATAACCATCTCGGCGACCTGGATATGGCGCTGCGGGGGCTCGTCAAACGTCGAACTGACTACCTCGGCGTCAACATTGCGCTTCATGTCCGTGACCTCCTCGGGCCGCTCGTCAATGAGCAGGACAATCAGCATGATTTCCTTGTGATTACGGACAATGGAATTGGCGATCTTCTGCATTAACACGGTCTTGCCTGTGCGAGGCGGCGCCACGATCAGGCCGCGCTGGCCCTTGCCGAGCGGGGCGATAATATTCATTACCCGCATGGAATAGTTATCAGGCTGATCTTCCAGGTTGATCTGTTCCTCGGGATACAGCGGGGTCAGGTTGACGAACAGGGTTTTGTTGCGGGAGGCCTCCGGCGGTTCAAAGTTGATGCTCTCCACCTTGAGCAGGGCGAAATAACGCTCATTATCTTTCGGCGCCCTGACCTCGCCCTCAATCGTATCCCCGGTTCTCAGGTTGAGACGACGGATTTGCGAGGGAGAGACATAGATATCGTCCGGGCCCGGCAGATAATTATAGTCCGGCGCCCGCAGAAAACCGAAGCCGTCCTGGAGGATTTCCAACACCCCGCTGCCCCGCAGCTTGCCGTCGGCATCGCCCTGGGCCTTGAGAATAGCAAAGATCAGTTCCTGCTTGCGCATGGAACTGAAACCTTCGATATCCAGTTGAGCTGCCAGTTCAACCAGCTCGTTAATCTTTTTGTTTTTGAGTTCAGCCGGATTCATTGATCGGTTTTTCCTCCTGGTAAAAAATAATGTTCCCGCAAAAAAAGTTCGTTTTCAGGCATTACGCCCAACACAACTACTTTAAATCATTAAATATAAATTTATTTCTTTGACTTTTCACGAGACCAACAAAAAAATGATTTTGATTTCACAGGCTGGCAGCCCACAGGTCCATACCGGTGCCGCACAACCATCGGCGACATTATGCCCTGGTCAATAAAAAAGAGGCGGGGGGAAAACGTATGTTTCTTATTTGTCAACCAAACAGCCTTGACCAGGCAGTTATTATTTAACGTGTTTATTCAAACAGCTGAGTGATAAAGTGGCAGGATAATCTCTGAAACGTTTAACCGATCTCGGATATTATTACAGTCAAATGCAATGAAAAAATGAAACCTGTACAGGATATTTTCGCTATAAATGAAATATCAGGACGTGAAACCGACTGGCGGACTCGCACACATTGACAATGCAGTTGATGACCAACTCAATATTGTCTTCCAGGCCTCCTGTCAAGAACTTTCTCTAATAAAATGCGCGGTGCCGGCAACAAACTGCTGATAAAGGCCGGCAAGATGGACCGCCTGCAACCGGGTGCTCAACCAGCAACCGCTGTTATCAACCACGTGATCCGCCAGCAGGGCCTTTTCGGCAAGAGGCATCTGGGAGCGCAGCGCCCGCCGCGCCTCTTCTTCGCTGACCCCGTCGCGGGCAACGGTTCGCCGGCAACAGGTTTCCCGGTCGGCAAAAACAACGACGACACGATGAAATCCGTCCTGCCACCCGGCCTCATACAGCAACGGTACATCCGCCAGGGCCAACGGAGCATGCAAACCGGCAACCGCCCCTTGCATGAGCTGCAGGGCCAGGGGATGGATCAGCTCGTTCACCTGGGAGCGCAACTCATCATCCTGAAAAATGGCGGAACGCAGACGCTGACGATCAAGCTCCCCGCCGGCCGTAAAAAACGACCCGGCCAGGAGATCATGCAGGGCTGCCCAGCCCGGTTCGCCCTTCTCAAGAAGCAGTCGGCACATGGCGTCAAGATCAAACAGCGGCAGGTTATAATGCGAAGACCAGAAGCGGCCGACCGTGCTCTTGCCGGAACCGATACCGCCGGTAATGCCGATCAAGATCGTTTCGTTGAACCCTGTTACGGAAGCCATCGCCTTAATCCTGGATCCGTGACGGCCGGGGATGACATTCCGGGCAATCGGTGGAATTTGCTGCATTATAGTTGAACAAACGCATTTGCTGTTCCGCACCGCACCGCCCTGCGGGGCGCCAGGTAACGGCGCATCTGCTGCCTTGGCAACAAAGTTGCCGCCTTGCATCTGCACCGTTCCCGAATGCTCACGGATCCAGGTTTTCGCAATCTTCAAGCCTGCCGGCGCAACTGCTCAAGAATCATCTGCATATCCGGCCACAACGGGGCGGTAAAGAAAAGAGATTCGCCGGTCTCGGGATGATTAAAGCGAATGCTTGATGCGTGCAGCAGCTGCCGGGAGATCGATAACCCCTTCGATTCCGGCACGCGACCGCCATAGAGGTGATCGCCGGCCACGGGACTGCCGAGCGAAGCCATGTGGACCCGGATCTGATGGGTCCGCCCGGTTTCAAGAATCAGTTCCACAAGGCACAAGCCTACAGCAAAGCGCTCGATAACCCGCCAGCGCGTCGCCGCACAGCGGCCGCCCCGGCTGCGGACAGCCATTTTCTGCCGATTCACCGGATGCCTGCCGATGGGCGTAACCAGACGACCGGCAAGGTCATGGGGGCAGCGAAGCAGCAGGGCATGATACGTCTTGCCGATCCTGCGCTCCCGGAAATCCTCGGTCAACCGCCGGAGCGCCCTGTCGCTCTTGGCAACGAGCATGATGCCGGAGGTATCCTTATCGAGGCGGTGCACGATCCCCGGACGCTGTCCATCCATGCCGGGCAAGGCGTTACAGTGATAGAGCAGCCCATGGGCCAGGGTGCCGCTCGAATGACCGGCCGCAGGATGAACCACCAAGCCGGGCGGCTTAACAAGTACCAGCAGGCTCTCATCCTCGAAGAGCACCGTGAAATCAATCCGTTCCGGAACCATTCCGGCAGGCGCCAAGGGCGGAACAACCACCTCGACACGTTCTCCGGCGCCAATCCGGTACCCGGCCTTCAGGCTTCGCCCGTCAACCCGGACGGAACCGCCACGGATAAGTTTGCCGAGGGCTGATCTGGAATAATCGGGCAGGTGACGAACCAGGAAAAGATCAAGACGCAGACCGGCCTCGCCGGGCAAGGCTGCAAAGAAAAAATTTTTTCCTTTTTCCCCTATGGAATCAGGCACGGCAGCCACCACCGGACCGGATATTATGGACATGGAAGGCCGGAGCGGCGAACGGGTCAGCTGAAAATCTTTTCGATTTGCAGTTCGACCTCTTGTTCATCAATCTTTTTTGCAAGCGATATTTCCTTGACAAGCAGATTTCTAGCCGTGTCCAGCATCTTGCGCTCACCATAGGAGAGGTCCTTGTCGGCCCTGAGCAGGTAAAGATCCCGGAGTACCACGCTTACCTCGAACACGGAACCGGTTTTAATCTTATCCATGTAATCACGGTAACGGCGGTTCCAGGTCTGAGGGGTGATCGTGATATCCCGTTCCTTGAGAATCAGAATAACCTTGTCTACTTCATCTGCTGAGATAATCGCCCGGAGTCCGACATGATCGCTGTTTGCCGTCGGAATCATGATGGTCATATCGTTATCCAGAATCCTCATAACATAAAATGACTGATCGACACCACCAATAGTCTGCGACTCAATAGCCTCAATCAGCCCGACTCCATGGGCCGGATATACAGCCATATCACCTGCTAAAAACACATAATCCTCCCGGGAAACACATCGTGGATACCTCTTGCCTGACCAGTGCCAATCACAAAACGGCTCTTTCTGCCCGATCTTGTGAAGTCTCGCGAGATCGCCTGCCTCGTTATGCTCAAAAAAATAACTGCGGAGGGAAGCGGAACGAAGTGGAGACTCACAAAAAAATCCTCTGTTCCGGACAACACTAACCAGCAAAAAAATATGGGAAAACTTGACAAGTTAGATATATACCATATTATTGCCGCTTCGTAAAGGATGTCCTTAAAATTTACAGAATTTCATAGAAAAACGGCTGCCGCGTGGCAGCGAGGAGAGGAGAGAACCATTACAGGGAACCGCCTGCCCCCCGGCCACCGGTTGCAAAAAACCGGGGCCCGCCCTCCCTAATCCCGGCCCGGCCCGTCAACAGACGGCCCAGAGCGGCCGTTGATCATATTCATTGCGGCATCGACCCCCTGGCTGATAAAAAGCCGGATCCCTTCGGCAACCAGGTCTAGTTGCCGCCGGAACAGATCCCATTCGGCCGGGGAGAAGCCGGCCAGGACAAATCGCTCCACCGGCATTGCCGAGCCATGACCGCTCACCGGCGGACGGCCGATACCGATTTTTATCCGGGCAAAATCACCGGTACCAAGATGCCTGATTACGGAACGGATGCCGTTATGCCCACCGGCCCCTCCCCTGGCAACAATCTTGATCCGGCCGGGTTCGAGATCGAGGTCATCATGAACCACCAGGATATGTTCCGGCTCGATCTTGAAATAGCTGGCAAACCTGGCCACGCATTCACCGGAACGGTTCATGTAAGCCTGTGGTTTCAAGAGAAATACCGTTTTCCCGGACACACCGGTCCGGGAAAAAAGGCCCTGCCACTTTTCGGAGGTTACGGGCTGCCCGACCTCCCCGGCAAAATAATCAATGGCCAGGAAGCCGGCATTATGCCGTGTCAATTCATAATCGGGACCGGGATTGCCGAGACCGACAATCAGCACACTCCTGTCCGGCATGTTTCACCCATCCATTATGCGGTTCGCGATCAAAGCCGGGAAAGGCCTCTCCCCCCTTCGCCCGGCCGGGGGCAAAAAAAAAGGGCGAGAAGATCAACTCAACTCACCCGATCTCGAACAAAAAAATCAACAAAAAATCAGGCCGGTTTCACAATGGCGCCGGAGCGGATGCAGCGGGTACAGGCATTGACCCGTACCGTGCGGCCGCTGTCGGTGACGGTGCGGACCTTCTGCAGGTTGGGCAGCCAGCGGCGGCGATTCTTATTATGGGCATGACTGACGTTATTTCCGGTAGCCGGTTTTTTTCCACAAATCTCACAGATACGGGCCATAATATATTTTCTCCTTCCAGGGAATTGCTTTTGAGATTTACCGAATCATATATTATAATCTTCAAACGAAGATTATTGCAAGTTGTTTTCACAAAAACAACGAAAGTGCGAAAAAAAGCGATATCGACCAAACACGGCACTCGGGGAAAAAAAGGGAGGCAAAGATGAAAAAATAAACGGGATATTTGCCGTCGAGCCTGCATTTACCGCCTTCTGGAGAAAAGATCAAGACTCTTTCCTATTGACAGTCCATGCCACACATGGTAGCACAACGCCTCATGCAACACCGTTGATTATCTTAACACAACTCCATTCAATTAATTCGTAACACTAACCGACTAGTTTATCTTGCTCAATGCCCACACAAAATAAAAATGCCTTCTGGTCTCTGTTTTCCTCGGTCAAGCTGGCCCTGTTCCTGCTCTTTACCCTGGCCACCACCTCTATTATCGGCACGATTGTTCCGCAAAACAATCCCCCTGATTTTTATATCAAGCTGTACGGGGCCAACCTGGCGAGATTCATGCAGACGCTGGGCGTGCCCGACATGTACAATTCATGGTGGTTTATAGGCCTGCTGATCCTGTTCAGCCTGAACCTGATCGTCTGCAGCCTGGAACGAATCCCCCATGTCTGGCGGCTGGTAACTCAGGATAATCTCAAAACCAACCCGGCCAAACTTGAAAAAATGGGTCAGAGAGAAATCATCCCTCTGCCCGGAACATCCCTGGACGAGGCGGTGGCGAAGACCGCTGCATTTTTCGCCCGCCAAAGATGGAAGGCGCAAAAAAGAGACAAGGACGGCGGGACCCTGTTCTTTGCCCAGAAAGGAGCCTGGACAAGGTTTGGCGTGTACCTTGTGCACAGCAGCATTCTGATCATCCTCGCCGGGGCGATTATCGGCTCACCGACCGTTGCCCGAAAATTTCTTCATGCCCCGCACTTCGCCTTCAAGGGCAGCGTCATGCTGCCCGAGGGCAAATCCACAAATTTTATCTATTCCTTTCAAAGCGGTAAAGAAATTCCACTCGGCTTCACCGTCCGTTGCGACCACTTTGACATAGAATTTTATTCAAACGGCATGCCCAAGGATTACCGGGCCAAGCTGACCGTTCTTGATCACGGCAAAGTGGTCCTCCAGCGTGATATAGAGGTGAACAAGCCGTTGAGATACAAGGGAGTCACCTTTTACCAGTCCAGCTACCAGCCGTATCCGAGCTTTATCGTCCAGTTGACGAACAAAAAGACCGGGGTCGAAAAAAAGGACGTTATTCCAGCGCGTGAACAGATCGTCTGGAAAAAAGGCGGCGCGCGCTTTGGCATCCTCAACATGCAGACCCGGGGACAAATCGTTGAACGAATCAAGGTCTGGTTCACTGATAACCAGGGCGCGCCGTCGGAATTCTGGATAGAGCCGAACCGGGAGGCGGTAATCAAGCGGCCTTCCGGCGACTTCCTCTTCAAGGCGAAACAATTGTACGCTACCGGCCTGCAGGTCTCGAAAGATCCCGGTGTCTGGATGGTGTACCTGGGCTGCGCTCTCATGCTGCTCGGACTGACGGTGGCCTTTTTTATGTCACATCGCAAAATATGGGCCTTGGTCCGCGAGGAAGAGGGCCGGGTTTCAGTACTTTTCGCTGGCAGTGCCAACAAGAATAAGTTAGGATTCGAGAAGACGTTTAAGGCCTTCATCGACAAAACAAAAGGGTTTACCGGCTGAATGAAAAGAACATTCACACCATCGGCACCTTCGCTTAATCTGCCATCATATACAACGTATACAACGGACAAAACCCATAACGGACAAAACCCATGAACAGTTCGCAGCTCTTTGGTATTGCAACTCTGGCATACCTGTTATCTTCAGCCTTGTACACTGCCCTCCTGATCTTTAAAAACAAGAAGATAGGTCCCTACGCCATCACGGTGACCATCCTTGGTTTTCTGGTACAGACCGTGGCCCTGGGACTGCGCTGGTATGAATCGTACCAGCAGGGCATCGGCCATGCGCCCTTGACAAATATGTACGAATCGCTGGTTTTCTTTTCCTGGGCCACCATCCTCTTTTACATCATCCTGGAGTTCAAGGTGAAAAATCGGGTTATCGGCGCCTTTGTCGTCCCGATTGCCTTTGTGGCCATGGCCTACGCCTCTCTGGCCAAGGGAATGAGCCAGCAAATCGAACCACTGAACCCGGCCCTGCAATCCAACTGGCTCATCGCCCATGTCATTACCTGCTTTATCGGCTACAGCGCCTTTGCCGTGGCGGCCGGCCTGGGAGTCATGTACCTGCTGAAAAAGTCGGCAATCAATAAAAATCTTCCTCCGGACACCTTGACCGGCTCATTGCCTGACCTGCAGTTCATTGATCACCTCACCCACAGAACCATCGTTTTCGGTTTTCTCTGGTTGTCCGCCGGTATTATCAGCGGCGCGGTCTGGGCCAACGAGGCGTGGGGAACGTACTGGAGCTGGGACCCCAAGGAGACCTGGTCGATCATCACCTGGTTCGTCTATGCCTCGACCCTGCATGCCCGCTTTACCCGCGGCTGGCGAGGCAGCCGGATCGCCTGGCTTGCCATTATCGGCTTTCTTGCAGTTTTTTTCACCTACTTCGGGGTCAACTATTTACTGTCCGGCCTGCATAGTTACGGTTCTCAATAACCATTGAATTATTATAGAAAACAGTAAGTTGGATATTTTTATTCGACTCTTGACAAGTCTCGGAAAACGAAACGCTTTATAGATTTCCTTCAAACTGAATGTCAATTCAGTTTGGTCTGATCTCGGTAGTAAAAAACAAATTTATTACAAGGAGAGGAGCAATGAGAAAAACATTTATCTATGGCGTGGCAACGGCGGTCCTGTGTATCGTAGGCTTGGCTGGTATCAGCATGGCGGCGGTAAATACCGGGCCGGCCAACATCGTTATGAAAACTGCAAGGGCCATGAAGCCGGCCTACTTCCCCCATGCCGAACATCAGTCACGCCTGAAGTGCGGCGTATGTCATCACACCCAAAACGCCGCCGGCAAGCAGGCCCCCTATGTCAAGGGCATGACAATACAGAAATGCGTGGTCTGCCATAACAAGAAAGCTGCCAGTATGCCTGAAAATCTGAGCGGCTTAAGAGATGTCGGCCATGCCCGTTGCAAGAGTTGCCATCGGAAGACCGGCAACCGGGTTCTCACCCGTTGCAAAACCTGCCATGCAAAACCTGCAAAAAAATAGCAGCAGTATAAAAAATA
>VAPG01046152.1_pt1 | contig 13258 bp, 20 predicted proteins | sample 3393851 | NCBI WGS metagenome assembly VAPG01 (sample SAMN08290438, study PRJNA428436) | hydrothermal vent metagenome | isolation source: Deep-sea hydrothermal vent chimney | place: Atlantic Ocean: South-mid Altantic Ridge | depth 2194 m m
CGCTACCATTTTTTAGCACTACCTCTTGCAATCTTTCTATATCTGCTCCTTCTACGTCTCTTGCGAATAAGTAACACCTAAACGCATCGCCACTTTTTAGCGTTGCCTCTTGTTCTTTTTGTTGTTGCTCAGTCATATTGTTTATTTTTCTTAATATTACCACGCGGCGCAGGCTTCTTTTTGTGTCTCTCCGTACACCGCTCTATTTTTATCTGTTAGTACATATCCACGCGTAATGAGTTCGCCGTTGTTTTTTCTCATACCGAAAAACATTTTTTGCGGGTGTATGGATAAATCTTCAGGGTCGTTTTCCCATTCTTTTACTACATTATTGTATAATATATTTTGCATGTCGTTATATTCAGACACAGTTATCATTTTTTTCATGTTGTTGGAGCGTTTATTTTAATATGTAAACTATCACACTGATTGGCTTGCCACTCTGTTAAGTAAAAATGTTTATATTGAGTCGCCTCATGTTGCCATTTCAGACAGTCTGACCTGTCAGAGCGGTCGATTCCTTGTACGATAATCATTAAAAAAGCTGCTACTATTATTGAGACAACCATGAAAATAATTATTACGTCTATGATATTTTTAATTTGATTCATAAATGTTTAGGTTTTTATTAGTTATTAGATTAACCATACTTATATCATAGCAAAACTGTGCCTGTTGTCAATAGTGTAAGAGGCTGGGGTGTGGATAAGTTTATGTAATTATCTATGATGTAAGTTACTCATATGGGTTAGGCATGAACATTAACTCCTGTATTTTGTCTATATCTATAAACAAACTCAAACACCAATTCCATAAAAAGTGTGGAACAAATCTAGGCTTGTTTTTTATAGCGTCATTGAATATTGCCAATTTGCTGGAAAGTTTAGCTCGATAGTCAGAGGTATCTTTTATTACCTGCAAGCGTATTTTCTTACGATATGTTTTTAATTCCTTACGCGTGAGTTCTTTTTGTTTGTTGTGTTCCATATTATTTCTATCTGTTAGAAGTTTTTTTATTTTCATAGAATATCAATCCACATGATTTACATTTAGTTTTTCCTGATTCTTTCATTAGGAATGATAAAATGAAACCAAGGATAGCGACAAAAACAATCGGTATTCCTATTAGTATCCATACTAGGAGTCCCCCGAACAAGAAACCCATGACAGACATTGTTCTTAGTAGTTGTTTTGCACTTATCTTAACAGTTTGATAACTTCCACATTCTGGACATTTTGTTTGTTTGATTTTTTTCATGATGTTTTTTAATATATTGGTTTTGTAAAATTACCCGCATTAAGATTTTTAATGACGACTACTACACGATTCTCGAATCTTTTAAGATTCATTACTCCACGTGACGTTGTAAAGGTGTGAATATCTATATAATCCTTACATTTAGTATTCCACCAGTTTAGAATTATCTTTCGTGGAGGAACACCATATTCTTTCCAGTGACACCATGCTTGAAAAGTAAGCTGGTCGCTAAAATTAACTCGTTCTTGTGTCCACGGAACCATTCCAGTTTTATTTTCTACAACAAGAAAAGAACTCTCTACAAAGTCGTCAAGTGTAGCCCTGAACTTCCACTTGTTTAACTCTGCCCATATAGGAAACTCTGGACTACCACCTTTTAGAACTGGAAACCTGCTTATAGCTTCTTTCATTCTTTCCGCAATTTTTGTTCCTGTCTTACCATGTAGATAATCGGCTGGATTCATAGAGCGGTCAGCGTAACAAGCAGAAAACACTCTACCCACGTGCATTGCTTGTGACGGTTTTTGTCTTACTCCGAGAACATACTCGACATAAAACTTTCTTGGGTCGTCCTCATATCTTAAAAACTGTGAGGACGACAACGCATTGCAATTAGGATATATAGAACTTCTTTCATATTCTGGAATCTTTGGTATTTCTCTTTTCATACTTGTAGTATATCAACTCTGCTAATTGCTATTTCGTGTATTTTCTTTTTCAGTTCGTCATTCAATTTTTCAGACGATTGTGTTTTTTCGTCAATATCTATTACGACACCTATATCACGTGTTGCCTCTATATTTTTTATAATCAATTCACAAAGGTCTTCTGGCGTGGAGGTCTTCGGTATTGGGGGCGTAATAACTCTCTCTGTATAAGCTGGAGCTTCAATTTGTTTTACGTTTTTACCGCTACTATCTCCTAACATTGTTTGTATCATTTTTGTTGCCGCAGTTTCTGGTATCAATTTTCGTTTTGCATTTCTCTCTGCTTTAGACAAAGCTTTTTCAACTGCAAAGCTATTATTGTATTTACCGCGTCTACCTTTTTTGTAATATGGTTCAAACTTTATTCCCCATGCACTGTTACCGTCAACTAGATTTTCTGCAAAAACAGACACTTCAACTCCTTTTTCGTTATTATATTCCACATCTCTTTCAATACGAATATGCTCTGGATTTATACGTATTTTGTATCCACTTTTTAAGTTTCTGTTTAATCTTCTCACTACTTCAGAAACACCTTTTACTGTTAGTCCTGCAATCATTTTACCGTCCTGCTTAAACTGGTAGATAAAATACGGTAACACTTCTCCCATTAGTTCTGATTCTATAAGAGAGTCATCTGCTAGTTCAGAAGCGACAATCAAACGTATATCTGGAGCAACTGGAGAAGCAATGCTAACTTGTCGTATTGTTTGTTTACGTACTACTCTTTTTTTTGCAACAAGTTTGACGGCTTTCTTTGTTGTTTTTTTGGTACTGTTTTTTAGTTTCTTTTTAGGTGCTGTTTTCATATTTTTCTTATTTTATTCCATACGCTTTTTTAACGTATTTTTTTATGTCTGCCCCGTTGATAAGATATTGCGCTTTATCGCCAGTGGAAACGTCCATTGCTGGCAATTTTTTATTTTTAATCAAACGATAGATTGTGAAGATAGAAGCCTGTTGCAATGTGTTTACAATTACTCCGAACTCTACAATTTGATTAGGAGAGTATAGTTTTTGGCTGTCTATCTTTTTTAATGATGTCGTTATTGTTTTTATGTTTATTGTTTTCATATTTGTATATTATCAAAATGTGTAAATAATGTCAAGAGGAAATTCTCCTATCTGCACCACTGACCTCAAAAATGTCACACGAACCAACTATACGAGATACAATTCTGTCTCCAACAATATCTTTGAAACGTTCCTCCAATTCTTCCAGTGAAAAATTAGATGTGTAAACTATCGGCAACATTTCCTCATAGCGTTTATTTATAATTCTATAAAGAATATCTTTTACCCATTCGGATAATTTCTCTGCCCCCAAGTCGTCAAGAAACAAAATGCCTTTATACTCTACAAGTTTTTCTTCAACTCTCGACTTGTTGTATGAACCTCTATCAATGTCTTGCATTATTTCATGTATCAATTCTGTAACGTTCCATAACATACTTTTAATTAAAGTGTATTCTATTCCGTAGCGATGTAGTGCGTATGCGATATGCGTTTTACCAGAACCAACGCCGCCATGTATATATATTCCTCTGCGAGTATCTTTTATTTTTTCAAAACACACTTGTATATTTCTAGGCACGTCCTCGTATTTTGCGTTTTGGTATCGTTTGGGAATACGAACTATTCTTTTTTCTTGTCTTTTCATAAGCCTTTATATTTACCTGAACCGAGCGGCGTGTTTATTTCGTCCTCCCACCTTGCTTGATTTAGAAATGTTGATGGGTGTGGTATAAAAATCCCTTTTTCTTTTTTCCACTGAGGGTCGTTGTCTTTATGATTTTTTACAGATTGAACTATTGCCATGAACAATTTATTTGCACCTTTTATTTTTTTCCATACTTTCCAAGCAGCACCTTTGCCAACTTTTCTAGGATACTCTTTCCAAAAAGATTCAAACTCTTTTGAATATTCTGATTTTGGTTCGATGTCATTCGGAGACGGTATTTTAGATTCTTTTATTCTGTCGGAACGTAAAGATTGATACTTTTTCCAATTTGGGTGGACGATAAATTCGTCTAAGTTTGAACTTAAACTATTTGAATACAAGTCAACCAATTTTTCTTTTATAACTTCATTTCTCCAATTTTCTACATCTTTAAGTTTTATGTCATCGTCATAAGGAAAAATACGCGAGCGGAGAAAAGCAGGACTACCTCTTAGCCTACCGCTATCATCTCCTAGAATTATCATGCCGATATATAACAATCTGGCTGGTTTAGTTAGTTTTGAAACTTGTACACTTGAAAAAATAGTTTCGTGAATCATTCTTTTTTGCATATTAGGTTTTAATATATACGGTTTTTTAATAACATTGATATGTTAGCAGTCAAAATAAATACTGTCAATTATTTTGATGTGGATAAGTACAAAAGTAAAAATGATGTATTTACTTACTTACTTACTTATACTTACTTACTTACTTACTTACTTGGGTTGACACTTGGTTGTCACTTGGTTGTCACTTGGTTGTCACTTGGTTGTCATTTGGTTGACAGCTGATGACCAACATGGTCTTGACCACTTCCAAGGAGATGTACCATATTTCTTAAAAAGCCAATTAGCGTATGCTATATTACCGTTTTTCGTATATATATCGAACCCTAACTTTTTTGCCATTTGTAAATGACCGTATTTTTTTTCGATGTTGATTTGACATTCTCCTATGTCATTTTTGTTGATTTTACCTCTTATAACAGAGCCGTCTGAATTAAACTGTTTTGGAGGTCTTTTTACACTCCCTGTACTTTCACACGAACACACTGGAACTAGGATACGATTTAGCTTCAAAATCTCTCTGTGAGAGACTTTTAGTCTCTTTGTTGTAGTATTAGGTGTTTTTATAAAGAAGTACGCGGGAACGAGCAAAATTATAAGAATACCGAGCGATATGTTGACCTTTGTATCAAGATTTTCTATATGTCTCATTATTTTGTAGTTATAATAATGTTCGTTTGTTTTTATTTCTCTTCCTTAATTTTTTACGTTTAGCTGAATTGTGTTTGTTAAACTTGTTTCGTGTCATATTATTTACTTCGTTTAATGTTCGTGTTTCCTTTGAAAAAATCGTTCTTATTAAATCCACTGTTGTCAAGCATGTCCTCAATAGAATCTATGAGCTTACCATTTTCAACAATAGCTTCCTTCGCCTCCTCAAGTTTCCCAGTGTGATAATACTCACCTTAATCATTTACTCTTGCTTCTAAGCAACGAGAAGCAACAGTTTTTATAATATCAGATACCCATTTATGTACGACCAAGTTTTCTATAGATTGTGTATCGCAAAAAGAAGCGGAATAATACATCTCATTTTGTGGGTATTCCTCTATTTTGTAACCTTCCTCAAGTTTCATTTTCCCGTCATTTGCAAGTACAGAATACTCATACATATAACCAACTTTCTTGTACTCGTCTTTTATTTCCGTAAAGCTCTGAAAGTCAAAAGAAAGATTATCACAATTATCAATATTTATAACGAGGCAATATTTTGAGAATCTAATTATTTCAAAACCAATTCCCAATTTGTCTGCCTGCTCTTTTTTTATTTTTCTAGCGATATTTTGTGCGTCATCTAAAGTACTAGGAACGTATGCTTTTTTTTGTTTGAATTGTGTTGATATTGTCATTTCCATATTGTTTTTTGTTTTAGGTTTTTAATATGTTATTGACAAAGGTGAGGGCTTGCTGATAAGTAGTTGCGCTTACAGTCCCGAACGAATGTGTCGCACTTTTGACGGTGGAGTGACTCGTTGTCTCGTGCAGTGGCTTTTTACTATTCTTGAGCCCTCACCTTTGTCAATAACTGTTTGTTTCTTAATGAACTTACTTTCTTTATTTATCATAGCAAATGTATGTATGTTGTCAATAGTGTAAAGTACGAGAAAGTGGATAAGTTTTACTACGTTGATAAATAAAGACGTATGAGCGACATAAAAAAACGGTGTTGTTAAATACAAAAATACCCTCGGAAACCTAAAACCGAGAGTATTTTTTTAGAAGATTGATTGTACGAGGGCATGTACAATAACAACAAAAGATAGCACCCAAGAGTGGGTACTCATTTAACATATCACATATATCTATTTTTTGAAAGATGTCTTTTTCAATATCGGGTGTTTTCCTGTTGCTGTAATTGCTATCTTACGCAAAGCACCGTATGCAGTAGACCACGCAGAGTATGCTGCGATAGCATATGAAACAAGAGTTAACGTCGCTTGAAATGCTGCTGTTATTGCTGTAACTGCGTTTGTTGCGTCAACTGTGTTTATTGAAAAATGAAAAACTCCAGAAGCTAAACCAGCATACATAACGATACCTGCCAAAATACCTTTAATCGTAAGAGACGCTTTCTGAGGATTTTCTGATGAGGTAACAATCCATTCCCATATCAATTTTAGAAACTTCATATATTTATTTTTATTATTACTAATTTCCATAATGCCTATTAAGCCAAGCAATGGTTGAGCGACCAACAAAACCAGTGCCATGAGAAAGTCCAAGTGGTGTCAATATCTCGGAGGCATATTTCTCTTGTAATTTTATCACACCTGTTTTAGTAATGTTACCAAAATATCCAGTAAATGTAGGGTAGCCAAACAAACTTTCAAGACTTAAAACGTGTTGTAGTGCTACGACCTGTGCACCGCTAGTACCTTTATTCAAAAAACCTCTAAAGTGATACCTAAACGTAGGAACAATAGTAATACGAGCTACGCTGACACGTATCTCTATTATATTTTTTAGCCATACATCTGCATATTCCCAACCACGACCATTGTCTGCCCAGCGTTCTGACCACGAGTTTATCCAATACAGTCTAACACGACCAGTATTTTTTTCTGTATCATATCCATACAAAAACTCCTCATGTCCTGATACATCTCTGTCTTGAACACGTATCGGTAAGAGTTTGTCTGCGCTCCACGTACTATTCCCATTTTTATCAGTCCAGTAAGTGTTACCGATTTTACGTAGTATTGCAACTCCTCCATTATTTTCTTTTGCGTAATTTATTGCCTGTTTTATACCTTCGATAGTAACTCCGTCAGACGGTATCATATCAGCTCCAGCTCTACGCTTTAGCGCATCTCTAAAGGCTTCCTCTGGAATATTTTTTAGCTCTCGATTATAGACGAATTTTTCATGGTCGAGAGATACATCATTTGGACAATACTTTTCTAACGGAACACCATATTTACGTATAACTTTAGCAGCAAGAGACGGATACGTTCCCTCTCCTTTTACACCGTCGAGAGATTTACATACTGCGTACACAAACCTAAAAGATAATTTCTCCTCGGTTTTAGTTTTTGAGTAAACAATTTTACGTACAATTTCTTCAAACGTATTGCCAACACAACAACCTATTTTCCCTTGCATTGACGGAGATAACCATTTTTGCTCTATAAAACAAGAGTCGGGAAAATCAGTCGGAGCGCCAACAGAAGCCAAAGTCCAGTCACGCTTATCTACTGGAGATTTATGAGCACCAGTACCTAGTATAAAATCTTTTTCCATATTTACTTAAAATCTTTAAGCTCTATTTCTACCCTAGAACGTAGTCGGGCGAGTTGTTCTCTTTGTTTTTCGTTTAGACTCCCTATATTCATCATATCTGAAAACAGTCTGGATACAACTTCCTTAAACATGTGCGTTTTGTCTTTCTTATTTAAGTGGTCAAAAAGTATAATCATATTAACGTGGCATTAAGTAATGCAAAACAAACTCTACTACAAACAAAATACCGACGATAACAAAGCCGATATATTCCATTCTTCGTAATCGAGTCTCATGGTCTTTTTGAATAACTTTTATAACGTTATTTTCTCTATAAAAAACATCTTCTCCTATTTTGCTATTTTCAAGAGTTATTAAACGTTCATTCATATTATCATTTATTTTATCTATATCTCCAATTACTCTCTGCATTAGCGTATGGAGAATAACCAGCATGTCGTGGTCTTTTGCAGGGAATAGCGGTATGTTATTATGCTCGTTTTCGTTTTGGTTTTCCATAAGCTATGTGAAGTATTCGTTTTTGCCGACAACTGAAATTCCTACATTTGATGCACCAGCATTTCCTCCGTTTCCACCATCTCCACCCAAAGAAGAAATAGTACCGTCAGCACCATTACCTCCTCCACCCCCTGCCGAAGTTAATCCTCCTGTACCAGAACCTCCTGAACCTCCTCCACCACCGTCACTTGAACCAGTACCAGCAACACCTACACCACCAGCACCCCCTGCTCCAGAACTAACAGAAACAATACCTGTATTAGAAATAAGCGTATTATACAAAATAATACAAGAACCGCCTGCTCCACCTGCTCCACCACCACCACCTCCTGCTCCAGCAATAGTTCCTGCACTACCATTTTGTCCAGATAAACCAACGCACGATATCTCGCTTGTAAAATTAAAAGCTCCGCCACACTCTATTAAAAGAGCTCCGCCACCTACACCACCAGCACCCCCTGCTCCACCACCACCGTCTCCGCCAACATTACTCATTCCACCTAATCCTCCAATTCCGCCAGAACCACAAGTCATATATATAAACCTACTATATAGTGAGTCGGGTGACGCCGTATATAATTGTTTGAAAGCTTCTGAGATAATTAAACCGCCCGCACCTCCAATCCTTCCTGAAAGATTAGTTGTATACGAAGTAGTTGAGTCTGTTGATACTCCAAAATGTACGTCTGTATCTAAAATCTGCTGAGCATTTTTTCCAGCACCAGCACCCATTCCACTTGCGTCTATCCCAACAATTGTTGATGTGATTGTGACATCTCCACTAGAACGTAGAATTATAACAGTACCGTTTGCACTAGGATTTATAAAAGCAAGACCTCCTGTATCAGTAATTGAAATTGAGGAATAATTTTTTGTGAAGACAGCAACTCCTGCCAAGTCAATAGTAGTAACTCCTGCTGATATGATTAAGTCTCCGTCAGAACCATCTCCGCCAAAATAAAAATTATTATTTAAGTCTGTGGCTTTTACTTCGTCTCCAGTTGTCCAAATTGTTCGTGCCATATCTAATTTATAGTTAGCGTCCAGTCGATAGTGAGCGTATTACTTGTAGTTTTCGTTATATCGATTGCAACATGCGATAACAAAACACCCGAGCCTATCGTACTTGTTCCGTCTGAAAAGATACCTGCTTCTAAGAAAGTGCCACTGACCTCTGTTGCATTAAAAAATGCCGTCACGTAAGCAATATTGAGCGCATTGGTGCGTGATGCAACTGCATTACGATATACTGGTGTGCCGAGAGCGACATCACTATCTGCGGGGACAACGGAACTTGTTCCCAATTCAATATATTTTGCATACATTATATTTGTTGGAGAACTATTACCAATATTGTTTGCTATCATCTGTCTTCCAACGGTAGGAATTATATTTTTAACGACACGCTTTGTAGTATGGCAGATTGTGTTTAATTCTCTAACCATTGAGACAATACGAGTATCGGAACTATTTTTATTTTGCAATTCTGTTATTTTATCATTTAACAAAAACTGTTCTGGCGTTTCAAGACGAGCTTCAGTTATTACATATACTCCAAGCATTGAGAGTTTTTCTTTAGCTTCATTCATGTGTTTATTATAATACAGTATAATGATATGTGCCACCTAACCGAGTGGAGAACCGTTGAGAACAAACTGTCTACTGGTTGTTGTTGGGATATATCCGTCTCCACTTCCAACAACAAAAATAGTAGCATAGTCAAGTGCCTGCACTGTATTTGTTTCCGCTATAGTTGCGACCTCATCTTGTGGAGTATGAGAGATAGATACTACTGGGTCACTTTCAATAAAAGTAATTATTTCATTTGAACTCTCAACTTCGTCAGTAACTTCGCCACTTTTTATAACAATTTCCTTATCTTTTGACAAAAGAAGCTGCATTAAAAACTGTATCATTCCGTAAGTCTTAGACGTAACCAGAGTAACATTGTGCTTAAACTCCTGCGCATTTCTCATTCGTGTTGTTATTCGAGAAATTACATAATCTGTATTTATTCCACGAATTGTACTCTGTATATTTATCTGTTGACCAACATCAAGACCAGCTGTACTGGTTTCAAAAGAACCGTCATTTATTGTAGAACCGTATGCTACAATCTCTGCTTTAGCTCTATCGCGAGCACCTTCTTTTGAGTCGATGCTCTTGTCAATTATTTTGAATTGGTGCTCTCCGTTTTGTAAAATACTATCGTAATTGCGAACCTTGACAATTACTGGAATATAAGGGTAGCCTCCTACCTGAACAATATCCCCAGACACTGGTTTTGTTGCGTCTGGAAAAATAACAAACCTTTGAGAAAAATCATACAAACAATCATAAAGAGTCGGGTCATCTATGTTAGCTATTCCAACGGTCTGTGCCACACTATTAACATTTACGTATATTGAGTGATAACTATATCCTTGCTTAAACGCTGTTTGAGTACCGTCAGCAATTACGCTTTCTGATGTCGCAAGTCCAAGATATGTACCGCCACGTACAATAACAGAATTACGCAAACTGGTTACATTATTTTTAAGTACGAGCGTATTGAAATAATAGTTATCACTTGTATCTGTAAGATTAAACGGAGAGGGATACGTACTTTTTTCGAAGAAAAAGATTTTCTTGTTAGCGTCAACGTACCAGTCATAATTTACAAGCTCTGCAAGCTGTTGAAAACATTTGCTTGGGTATTCATAATTAAAAGCTACGTAATGCGCAATGATAGGACATGAGACATTCGATACATCATAACCTGACGGCATAATGTTCGTGGCAATATCTGAAATTATACTTTCAATCGTAACGTCCTTATACGTAGAAATGACCAAAAACCTATCCATGTCATAACTATAATCTTTAGCGACACATGAAAATACTTCTATGTCAGACGCTTCTATAACTTGTGAATCAATCTCTACAATTTGACCTCCGAACAATTCTTGAGTACCGTCATATATTTTTACGTCATCTAATTCAGACGGTTTGTAATCTCCACCAGAAGCACCACCTTTACGTACAACATTAAAACGAACTGTATCAACCTGATTCGTTAGAGCTCTATTAAGACTAAATGACGTCGGCTCTACGTCCAGCGTATGGTCAACATCGGCAATGATTATCGTAACAGCCATATTAAACCTTAAATTGTAAGCGTAATTCTTTCATAATCATATCTCCAAGAGTTAGTGCTGACTCGTGAGAAAATACTGCACCATTTATATTTATATTTATATCTCGAGAACCGCCAAGGGAACTAGGGTTTTTCGTAGCAAAAATATAATCTTTAGGGTCGGTAGTGATTATCTGACCGTTCTGAACAATTCCGTCATGGATATTAAGTGCCGAACGTCCAACAGACATTGCCGAATTAAAAGCGCTTCCTATACCACTGCCAATAGAGCTTATGAGACCAGAGACTGGCTTGATTAGAGACTCAATTTTACGTATTTTTTTAGCAATATAGTCTACAACTGATGAGATTGTATCCTTTATACCTTTCCATATTCCATTAAAATAATTGGAAACACTACCCCAAACAATTTTCCATACGTGTTCTATTGCATGTAGTGAAAAAGATACTGCTTTGTGTAGCTTACCGAATTGTTTACTTATCAATGAGACGCCACTTATCATAACGTTACTGATAGCGTTTATCATGTTATGCCATACATCAGTTACATACTTACCCATAGATTGGAAAATATAAACAATTTCTTCTCCTGCTCCCCTAGCGACAGCAACAATTTGACCCCAGTGTTTAATTAACTCGTATCCAGCAAAAACTACCACTGCTATTGCCACTGGTATGAGTAAGAACCAACCAACTAAAGCGAGAACCGAAACGCTAAGAGCTCCTGCAAGAGTAACGAAAGCAGTTATAGGAACTACCAACACTCCGAAAGCAAGAACAAGAACAGGTATTATTGCTACAATTGCAGCAAACACCACGATTACTTTTTTCATTGTTGGAGAAAGACCGTTCCACCAAGAAGCCATGCTCTTTAATGCAGGTATGAGATAATTTTTAATTGCACCTGTAACCATTGGTAACAAAGTTTTGCCAAGCGAACGCAGTGCGACATTAAAACTATTTTGCAATAATTGTGTTTGTGCTTTAAGTGTATTTGATTGGTTTTTATAAGCATTATTTACAGCGTTAGTGCCATTACGCATTTCTTCTAGTGTTTTTGTATAAGTATTATTTTGAGCACCTGTAAGAGAAAGAGCTGCGCCAAGTCCTTGGACTGACCCCATAGCCCTAGCATATTGAGTAGCATTACCTTTCGTTTCTTCCCTCATAGCCTTTAATGCAGGAACAAGTCCGCCCGTCTTTTTTATAAGTTGTTGTATACCGTCAACTCCAAGTTTCTTAAATATAGTCGTGGCTTCTTTGGTAGGTTTAAGTAACGAAGAAATCACTTGACGTAACGAGTTTTGTGACTCTGACGTTGATAAACCAGTAGTAGTCAGTGCTGCAGTTGCTGCGTTAATTGCGTCAAATTGAACTCCTGCGGTAGCAGCAAAAGGAGCAACGCTACCAAACCCTTGAGCCAGTTCCGCCACAGTGGTCTTACCAGCCCTTACTGTCTTAAAAAATATATTTGCTACATAGCCAGCCTTACTGGTATTCATTTTGAAAGCGTTGATTGCAGATGTGACAATGTTTACAGAGTCTCTCGTCGAACCAAGACCAGCTATTCCAAGTTTTGCTGATTGTTTAAGTACATTAAGAGCATCACTTGATTTCGTTATGCCAGCAGAAACTGTCTGATAAGCAGCTGCTCCTAGGTCAGCTCCACTTACAGGAGTATTTTTCATCATCTGAGTAATTCCTTTTGAATACTCGGCTATCTGTTTTTTATTACCGCCTATCAAAGTACCGATATTACTCATTGACGTTTGCCACTTTTCAGAAGCCTTAACTGCAGCAATACCCGTTCCTACGATAGGAGCAGTAACACTAGCCGTAAGCGTTGCGCCAACGGTTCTTGCAGAGCTGCCTATCTTTTCGAGATTTCCACGAATACGACGAAACGTTGCTTCTGCTTCGTCCTTAGCCTGTATTGTTATTCCTACTTTTGCGTTTGCCATGTGATAATTATCGTTATTTAATCTTATCTAGTTCGTGCCTTTCCTTTTGAGAATCTATTTTCATTTTCTCACGGATTAGGTCGATAAACCATAACGGTTGTTGCAGAAATTGTTTATAAGTCCAACTGTATTTTTCACAGATTACTACAATCTGCATATCTGCATCTAA
>VAPG01025868.1_pt1 | contig 13234 bp, 10 predicted proteins | sample 3393851 | NCBI WGS metagenome assembly VAPG01 (sample SAMN08290438, study PRJNA428436) | hydrothermal vent metagenome | isolation source: Deep-sea hydrothermal vent chimney | place: Atlantic Ocean: South-mid Altantic Ridge | depth 2194 m m
AGGAAATGCAGGGGCGCAATGCACTCTGGGAACTATGTGCCGCACAGGTCAAGGCGTAGCCCAGAACTATAAAAAAGCCGTATTCTGGGTCACCAAAGCAGCTGAACAGGGATACGCAGATGCGCAATACAATCTGGGAATAATGTAGCCGTTGGGAGGGGCGTGGTACAGAATGACACGCTCGCCTATGTATGGAGCAGCCTGGCCGCTGCCAGCGACAACACCGGTGCAGTGAAAAACCGTGCTATCCTCCGTGAGGGTTTGACGCCCCAAGCCCTTGAAGAGGCCCAGAGACTGGCGACCCGCGTGCAGGCCGAAATCGACAAGAAAATCAAATCGTCTGCGACAGCCCCAAAAGCAGCCGGAGCAACACCCGGCACCGAAAGCCTCCCTGCCAAGTCATCGGCAGTCAAGGACACCGGCACCGGCTTTATCATCACCAGAGACGGTTATATCATGACCTGCCAGCATGTTATTGAAGGATCTGGAAACATCAAGGTGGCCGTTGGCGATACCCTGTACCAGGCCAGGGTCATCCGTAAGGACAAAAATAACGACCTTGCCCTGCTCAAAATCAGCGGCAGATTCTCCCCCTTGTCCTTTGCCCCGGAACGTATCGCCAAGTTGGGGCAGGAGACCTTCACCATTGGCTTTCCCAATCCGGAACTCCAGGGACTCAGCCCAAAACTGACAAAGGGAGAGATCAGCAGCCTTACCGGGGCGCTGGATGATGCGCGCCTGTACCAAATCAGCATACCGGTACAGCCCGGCAATTCAGGCGGACCGCTCCTGGACAATAATGGCAACATCACCGGTATTATCGTGGCTATGCTGGACGCAGCCACCGCCTTCAAATTCAGCGGCTCCCTGCCGCAAAACGTCAATTACGCCCTCAAGGGCATCTATGCCAAGGCACTGATCGACACTATACCTGAGGTTGCGAATCACCTGCCGGACCCGGTAAAAAACGAACCCTTTGACCGCATGGTAAACCGGGTGACCAAGGGAGTCGTGATGATCATAGTCTATAAGTAGAAGCAAATGGGAGATGACCCCATTTATTATATTTCTAATCAGGAAAAGAGTCAGGAAACGAGGAAAAAAGAGAGATTAAATAACTAAATTAACTGGTGGTGGGTTTGCTGGTAGAAATATAGTCATGCCACGTGCAGCACGTCTCGACACACCTGGAATTGTTCACCATGTGAAGTATTTTTCTCCAGGCCGCACGAACCTCAAGGTAAAAGCAAGAAGTCTCGTTTGTTTTTGGGCGGCCAGGGAACAGAATGTCGCTGAGCGATTTGGCGGTCGCTTACATTTTCAAGTTTTGCGCTTGCACAATTTCCATGTTAGTTTATACTAACTGACATGAGACATTTTCGGAACAAATTGACGGTCAGGCAGGAGGGAATCCTGATCGCCGCCCTGGAGATCGTGGCGCAAGAGGGGAGCCGGGCCCTGACCATGAAGAGGGTGGCCAAGGCTGTCGGCGTCACCGAGGCCGCCATTTACCGCCATTTCGAGAATAAGCGCCACCTGCTCCTTGCCCTTTACGGATACGTCAAAGAACTCCTCCTCTCGGAACTCTCGCCGGTGCTCGCCGAAGAGTTGCCCGCCCCGGAAAGGCTAGTCCTCTTTGTGGAAACCATGCTGGATTACCTCTCGAAACACAAGGGGATCAACCTGGTCCTCCTGGCCGAGACCATATATCACCAGGATGAAGAACTCAGAATGGCCATGCTGGATATCTTCTCAAGTTTCCGGGAACTCGCAAAGACCCTTATCATGGCCGGCATGACGAGCGGGGATTTCAGGCGGGACATCGATATCGACGGGTTCGCGACATTGCTCGCCGGTATGATGCAGAGTGTCCTGACCAAGAATATGCTCGAAAAAGGGGCTGCCGGGGAATTTGACGTGGAAGCCGCCAAAAAGGCGATCCCTGACTGTATCCTGAGGGGCCTCCTGCCCCGGACCTGAATGACGGGCCGGGGCCAACTTACAGCTTTGAGCAATGTAATGCCGCATAGTTACAAGCCCTGTGAGAGGATACGATCCTACCATCTGCCGGAAAAGGTGTGCGCAACCATGGATAGAACAGGATTTACACGGTTAGTCAGTCTGTGCTTACTGACATGGGTTTTAATAACCGGGCTGGTCCTTGGCTCCGGCCTGGAAACGGCCCGCGCCGCCAAGGTTTTCACCCTGGACGAGGCCATTCGGACAGCCCTGGCAAACAGCCCGAAGATCAAGGAAAATCAGGCCGTGGTCCGGGGGGCGGTATCCGGCAGAAAGGCTGTCCGGGCCGGTCTCTTCCCCCAGGTGAATGGTTATGCCAGGTATGACAGGTTTAGCGACCCTGTCTCCGTCGTGCCCATCCAGGGGCTCAATCTACCGCCGCCCCTCTTCAGCAGGGATCAATATCAGGCGGGTCTTTCATTCAGGGTGCCCCTGTACGAGGGGGGCAGGCTGCGCGGCGGGATTCGCGCGGCCGCCAAGGATGAGGGAATTGCCCGGGCGGGGCTGGCCTATTCCCGGGAAACCTTGATCGCCGCCGTGACGGATACGTTTAACAGCATTCTTTACCTGAAATCACTCCGGCGCGCCAAAGAGAAGACCCTGGCGGCCATCGAGAAAACGAGAAAAGACGCCGCTCTCCGGCTCAAACTCGGCCGGATAGCCCCCCTTGATCTCATGGAAATCGATACCCAGGTGGCCTCCGAGCGCCTCGATCTGGTCAGGACACGGGAGACACTCAAGCGGGCCGGGCAGCAACTCTGCCTCCTCCTGGGCTGGTCGCCTGCAACCGGGATCGAGACCAGGGGGAGCCTGGAGAGTAGCGGGAAGGAGGGTGCGGGTCTCGTTGCTTCCCTCACCGGGCCGGAGAGCCGCGGGCGGCTCAAGAAGTGTATCGGCAAACGGCCCGACATTATCCGGGCCGGGAAGATGGTCGAGAAGGCTGACGAGTCATTGCGGATCGCCAAGGGGCTGCGGCTGCCGAGCGTGGACCTGGTGGGCGATTACGGCCGGCACGCGGGCGCCGGCCTTGATGGCGAGGAAGGACGCTGGTCTGCGGGAATACATGTCTCTATGAATATTTTCAACAGCGGCTTGATTGCCGCGAAGGTGGCCGGGGCCAGGGCAAAACGGGATGCCGCGGCCCTGGCGTTGAATGGACTCAGGCTCAAAGCGGAGTTCCAGGTCTATGCCGCCCTGTCGTCACTGCGGGAGGCCGGAGCGAGGATAGCGCTGGCCGGCAAGGCCCGGATGACCGCTGCGGAGGCATATAAAATAGAGACCCTGCTCTACCGGAAGGGAACCGGCACGGTGACCGACCTGCTGAAGGCCCAAGCTGCCTGGTGGCAGGCCAAGGCCCAGTATATAAGGGCCCTGTTCGACCGACAACAGGCGGTCACGGCGCTCAGACTTGCAACCGCCGTTATCCGGCCGGCCGGACAAAGTGACGGATCGTAACAAAATACCCGGAGAGTCAAACCATGCCGAAGAGTACCCGAGTTTTAAGAATCGTCATTTTTTGCCTGATTGCCGTTGTGCTGGTGGTCGGCGGCGTTCTCATCGTCCGCAACAAGAAAAAGGAGCTGGCCGAGACGCCGCCGCCGGCCAGGCCGCTCATGGCGGTGAATACCGCGGTCATACAATCCGGCAACCTGGCCGACACGAGAAAATACCTCGGTATTCTGCGGGCCAGGGTCTCCGGCCAGGTGTCATCCCAACTGGCGGCCCGGATCATCTCCATCCGGGTTCGGGAAGGGGAGGTGGTAAAAAAAGGCCGGCTGGTGGCGGTTCTGGATTCCAGGATCCAGAGGGACAGGGAGAAATCACTCGCAGCCCAGGTGGATGCCGCCGGGACCGCGCTTGCCACCTACGAGGGCATATATCACCGGGACCTGGTTCTTTATCAGCATAAAGGCCTGAGCAAAGAGGCCCTTGACCGTTCCAATATGGCCAGGGCCGCCGCCGAATCGAGACTCAGGGTTCTTGAAAGCTCGCTCCGGACTGCCGGGGTTGAGCTGTCATACACCAGGCTAGCCGCGCCCTACGACGCCCTGGTCACCAAGCGCCTCATGGAACCGGGAGACATCGCCCTGCCGGGGAAACCGCTCCTCGCCATTGATGCGCTGGACAAGGGGTACAAGTTGCTCGTCACCCTGCCGCAGGATATATTTCCTGTTCTCAAGGCCGGTGACCCCGTGCGGATCGTCCCCGGAGCGGGCCTTAAAGGGGCTGTCGATGCCGTTATCAGCAGTCTTTACCCGGCCGGCCCGGCGGGCCTGCTGCCGGTCTGCGAGGTGGATCTCGTTGCCCGGCCCTTTGGTCTGCCGGCGGGATCGTCCCTGGGGGTTGTCTTTACCGTTGCCCGGGCCCGGGGATTCATTGTGCCCCAGAGGGCCGTCCTGCATGAAGCAAGCGGCAATTTTGTCTTTGTGGTGGATAAAAACCAGACGGTGCGGATCGTCCCCGTGCATATGCTGGTGCAGAACCCGGACCGGGCCTGCGTGAAAGGAGACCTTGCCGCCGGGCAGAAAGTGGTGGTGGCCGGTGAAGACGTGCTGCTGCGTCTTCACCAGGGGCGGAAGGTAAGACCGGTGAGTCTCTCCGGCCAGGCCGGGACAGGGAGATAGGCCATGAAGTTCAATCTTGGCGATTGGGTCCTCAAGCGGCCGCACTTGATCTTTTCCGTTCTTCTCCTGATCGCGGTTCTCGGGGTGATCGGCTTTTTTTTCATGCCCATGAACCTGTTCCCGGACGCCAATTATCCCCAGGTGGTGGTCATCATAGCGGAGCCGGGGGCCGCGGCCGGGGATGTGGAAGCGGATGTGACCCGGCCGGTTGAAAAGGCCCTGTACGCCATCAGCCTTGTCCGCACGGTTCGTTCCAGCACTCAGGACGGCATGACTGCCGTTGCCGCTGAGTTTGATTATAAAAAGGGTCTGGATTCCGCAGCCACGGATGTCGCCAATGCCTTGAAGAGGATAGAGAGCAGGCTGCCGGCCGCTGCCCTGCCGCCGGAGATCTTCAAGGTGAGCGACGCCACGGCCCCGGTTTTCACCCTGGCCCTGTCCGCCAAAAAAGGTTCGCACCTGGATCTGGCCAAGGTGCGCCAGCTGGCGGATAACGAGATTAAGGAGGCCTTTCTGCAGATTCCCGAGGTGGGAAACGTAGAGGTCTTCGGCGGTTTTCTGCCGGAAATCGCGATCAGTGTCGATCCCGTGAAACTCCGGGCCCTGGGTATTTCCCTGGCCCAGGTGATCGGGGCGGTCAGGAGCCAGAATGTCAACATCCCCAACGGTCTGATTATCAGGAAAGACGAGCAGTACCGCATCAAGACCTATGGTGAAAAAAAGGACCTGGCCCGGATCGCCGATATCGTGGTGGCCGTTAAAGGCGGGGCGGCCGTCCGTTTAAAAGACATTGCCGGGATAAAGGTTTCTTACCGGGACCGGCAGAGCCTGTTCATCGGCAATAACCGGGAGGCCATCGGCCTCAATATTCTGCGGCCGGAAAAGGGCGGCCATGTCACCACCACCATTGCCGCCCTGGAGAAGGCCCTGCCCAAAATCAGGGCCCAATTCCCGGAGATCAACTTTAAAACAGCCGATACCCAGAAGAACCTGATCGAGACCAGTATCAATAACATGGCCCAGGCCCTCCGGGACTCGATCATGATGACCGTGCTGGTAATATTCGTCATGCTGGCCAGCATGAGACTCGCCTCCCTGGCCGCGGTCTCCATCCCCCTGGTATGTTTCATGGCCTTTGCCGGCATGTACATGCTGGGTTATGAACTCAATATCGTCACCATGACGGCAATCATCCTCTCGGTGGGGCTCCTGGTGGATGATACCATCGTGGTCATCGAGAACATCCAGCGCCACGCGGTTAAATTAAAAAAGCCCATCGACCGGGCCGTGGTGGAAGGTCTCAACGAGATAGTCCTGGCCGACTGGGCCGGGACCTTCACCACGGTGATCGTGCTCGTCCCCATTATGTTCGTGGGCGGTTATCCCGGCAAGATCCTGCGGCCCCTCACCGTGGTTCTCTCCCTGACCCTGCTTTCCTCCTTCGTGGTCTCGGTCACCATTATTCCGCTTCTGGCCCGGTACTTTGCCGGCAAGACCACCCGGAACCGGTTTGAAAGATTGTTTGAGATTCTGGACCGATATACGATCACCCCGGTCACCAATTTTTTCTCCGACCTGGTAGTCTTCGCCCTTTCCCACCGCCTCCTCTTTATCCTGGCGGGGGTTGTCCTCTTCGTGGTCAGCATGAGACAGATGCCCCTGGTGGGCCGCGATCTTATGCCCTCCATGGACACCGGCATCGTCAAGGTGGCCTTCCGGACGGAGGCCGATTCTTCCCTCAAGGCCACGGAGAGAATCGCCAAACAGGTGAAGGCCGTGGTGGAGAGTGTGCCGGGGCTTAAGCTCCTTGCCCTCGAAGTCGGTTCGGAGCCCGGGGTGGTGAGTTTCGGGACCGGCCGGACACCCCAGGACGGCTCGATTACCGCCCATTTCGCGGACCGCTTTCACCGCAAACAAACCATCTGGCAGATGGAAGAGACTATCAGGAAGAGGGCTGGTAAGATCCCCGGCATTACCTCCCTGTCGGTCTATGACTTCGGCGCCACCCCCCTCTCCTCCATCGCGGCCCCCGTGGATATTATGATCAGCGGGCCGGAGCCCAAGGTGCTTGCGGCCCTGGCCGGGGAGGTGCAGGGACGGCTTGAACAGGTCCGCGGCCTGACCTCGGTCTCCCGTTCCTGGCGTATCGATAAGAAAGAGATGCTCCTGGTCATCGATCCCCAAAAGGCCTCCCTCTTCGGCATGAACCCGGCCTCCATAAGCGCCCAGATACAGCAGGCGATCCAGGGTGAAGGGGCGTCTATCCTCCGGGTGACCGGCGAAGACGGCTATCTGATCAGGGTGCGGTACGGGCAGAATGACCGGAACGATGTGCAAGACATCATGGCCTACGAGATAACTACTCCCAGGGGGCCGGTTCCTCTCCGGGAATTTGCGGCGCTGGAGAGCGGCTTTACCCGTACCGTGTTTACCCGGAAAAATCTCTCCCCGGTTATTGATATTTACGGCTACCGGGCCACTACCTCGATCAGCCGTCTGCATGGGCGGATCGTCAAGGTCCTGGCCGGTATTGAGATGCCGCCGGGCTACCGGCTCTCTTACGAAGGGGAGTACAAAAACATGGGAGAGACCGGGAAACGTCTGGGCAAGTCCCTGGGCATCGCGGTTCTGCTGCTCTTTTTCTCCCTGGTGATCACCTTCAAATCGTGGGTCAATCCCATCGTCATCATGTCGGCGATTCCCCTGTCCATCATCGGCGCGGTCTGGGGGCTGCTCATCACCGGCCGCCACATGTGTATGCCGGCCACCATGGGGATGATCCTGCTCACCGGTATCGTGGTCAATAATTCCATCCTCCTGATCGATTTTATCGAACAGGCAAGGAAGCGGGGGGCGGACCTGGTGAGTGCCATTCAAGAGGCCGTAAAAATGCGGACCAGGCCCATAATCATGACCGCCTCATGTACCATCGTGGGGATGTGGCCCGTGGCTGCCCAGAAGGCCATCGGCCTGGAGAGGCTTTCGCCCCTGGCGGTCGTGGTAATCGGCGGCTTATTGGTTTCGACCATCCTCACCCTGGTTTACGTGCCCATATTTTACAGCCTGGGACGGAAGCCGTCAGGGGAACCCCATCTTCACGCGGTCGCGCCTGACCGCATAGAGGGACTATAGCGGACAGACACGACTGCGCAAATCCGGGGCACCCCTGATGGCTTTCGTTGCCGCCGGATTCAGCGGAACGGCTGTTACCAACACCAACCCTGCTTTTACGAGACCGTCACTGCCTCTTGTCCTGTTGCTGCCGCGACGGCATCTGCCGCATGATCTGTCGTTGCAGTCTGCCCATCTCTTGCCGCATCCGCTGGAGATCTCCCATGGTGGTTTTCGGATTCCGCATGGCCTCGCCATAGTCAAATTTCATGTCGTACAACTTACGGCGCAACTCCTTGGTTTTGTCCATGAACCTGTTGTATCGTTTCATGTTCTGCATGCCCATGCCCGGCCCCATCATGCCGGATCCCATCATCATGTTACCGCCCATCATGCCGGATCCCATCATTTCGGATCCCATCATCATCTTGCCACCCATCATGCCGGACCCCATCATGTTGCCCTTCATGCCCATGCCACCGTCCGTCATCATACCGGACTTATGGCCGGCCATGTTGGCCTGCTGACCACCATCCATCATCCGGGCATTGCCGTTGCCTGCTCCGATTGCCATAGTCAATGCTATTACCGCTGTCAGGATAATTTTTTTCATGATTTTTTCCTTTTTCTAATGATTTCATAAAAAGTTTTTTTAGCGTCATTCCCGCAAAGGCGGGGATGACGCTGCCAAGACAAAATTGAGCAATAATTTTCACCTGCCTAGCCGATTTTCGTCCTCCGCAACCTGAGGGCGTTGGCGACCACTGAGACCGAGGAGAGGCTCATGGCCGTGGCCGCGATGATCGGGGAGAGCCGGATACCCAGGAATGGATAGAGAACCCCTGCCGCCACCGGCACGCCCAGCGAGTTGTAGATGAAGGCGAAGAACAGGTTCTGTTTGATATTCGCCATGGTGGCGCGGGAGAGTTTCCGGGCCCGGACAATGCCTGTGAGATCGCCCTTGACCAGGGTGACGCCGGCCGATTCCATGGCCACGTCGGTGCCGGTGCCCATGGCGATTCCCACATGGGCCTGGGCCAGGGCCGGGGCGTCGTTGATGCCGTCACCTGCCATGGCCACCATCCGGCCTTCATCCTGGAATTGTTTTACCACCGCCGCCTTCTCGTCCGGCAGCACCTCGGCCACCACCTCGTCGATATCGAGTTTTGCCGCCACCGCCTCGGCAGTCGCCCGGTTGTCGCCGGTCAGCATCACTACCCGTAATCCTTCCTCGTGCAGCTCGCGGATGGCCGCCGGGGTGGATTCTTTTATCGGGTCGGAAACGGCCAGGAGTCCGGCGAGCCGGTCGTCGGCCGCGACAAACATCACGGTCTGGCCTTCTTTGCGCATCGCTTCGGCCCGGTCGGCAAGCTCGGCAGTATCAACCGAGAAATCCTCCATCAGTTTCAGGTTGCCAAGCAGGACCCTGGTGCCGTCCACGACGCCGGCAACGCCCTTGCCGGTGTGGGAGTCGAAATCATCCGGCTCTACCGACGATACCTGTCGTTCCCCGGCACCCGCGACGATTGCGGCGGCCAGGGGATGTTCACTCGACTTTTCCAGGCTGGCGGCCAGCAGCAGCAGCCGTTTTTCTTCCATGCCGGCGGCCGGCACCACGCCGGTCAGTTTGGGCTTGCCCAGGGTCAGGGTGCCGGTTTTATCCACCACCAGGGTGTTGATTTTTCGCAGGGTCTCAATGGTCTCGGCGTTCTTGAATAACACCCCCATGGTGGCGCCTTTGCCGGTAGCCACCATGATCGACATCGGGGTGGCCAGGCCAAGGGCGCAGGGGCAGGCGATAATCAGGACGGAAACCGCGGCGATCAGGGCGTGGGCCAGTCTGGGGTCCGGGCCGAACAGGTACCAGCCCCCGAAGGCGATTGCGGCAATGGCAATCACCACCGGCACGAAATAACCGGCCACCAGGTCGGCCATTTTCTGGATCGGAGCGCGTGAACGCTGGGCATCGGCCACCATCTGGACGATCCGGGCGAGCAGGGTGTCGCTGCCGACCTTTTCGGCCCGGATGGTCAGCGCCCCGGTCCCGTTGACCGTGGCGCCGATCACCTTGTCGCCGGCCTGTTTCCTGGTCGGAAGCGGCTCGCCCGAGATCATGGACTCGTCAACCGCGCTCGTGCCGTCGATTACCTCGCCGTCCACCGGCACTTTCTCGCCCGGCCTGACCCGCAGGATGTCGCCGGTCTTGACGTGTTCGAGCGGGATATCCGCCTCGCTGCCGTCCTCGTTGATCTTGCGGGCCGTCTTGGGCGCCAGGCCGAGCAACGCCTTGATGGCGGCGCCGGTCTGGCTGCGGGCCCGGAGTTCCATGACCTGGCCGAGCAGGATCAGGGTGACGATAACCGCGGCGGCCTCGAAATAGACGCCCACCGAGCCGTCCGGCCCCCGGATGCTGTCCGGGAAAATCTGCGGAAAGAGTACCCCGATCAGGCTGTAGCAATAGGTCACCGAAACGCCCAGGCCGATCAGGGTGAACATGTTGAGACTTTTATTGATTACCGACTGCACGCCCCGGACGTAAAAGGGCCAGCCGGCCCAGAGTACCACCGGCGTGGCCAGGATCAGTTCGAGCCAGCCGAGGGTTCGGCCCGAGAGCAGGTTTTCAAGCAGGTGGCCGCCCGGAATCAGGTCGCGCATGGCGATGATCACCAGGGGCGTGGTGAGGATGGCGCCGAAGATAAAACGTTTGCGCATGTAATCATATTCGGGGTTTCCTTCCTCTTCTTCCATTGATACGGTGCTGGGCTCCAGGGCCATGCCGCACTTGGGGCAGGTACCGGGTCCGTCCTGCTCGATCTCGGGATGCATGGGGCAGGTATAGACGCCTCCACCACCACCGCCGCTTTTGTCGTCCGGCGTTTTTTCTTCCGTCCCGCCGCCGGTATAGCTGCCGGGATCGCTCTTGAACTTGGCCAGGCAGTGGTCGCTGCAGAAATAATACGTTTTTCCTCCATGCTCATGGGGAGTGAAGGCGTTTGGATCTGCCGTACTCATGCCGCAGACCGGGTCGACGTACTGCGGACCGTGATCGTGATCTTGATGGTTGTGTTGGCAGCAGCTATGATTATGCGTGCTGTTCGTCATGTCGCTCACCTCCATGGTGATGATGATGTTGGTCAGTTTCCAGCGCCTCCAGGATCGGACACTCGCTCACCGGTCCATGGCCGTTGCAGGTCGCAGTCAGCGGCTCCAGGGCCGCCAGGATATTGGAAAGATCCTTGATTTTCTGTTTGATATCCCTGATTTTGGCCTCGGCGCAATGTTTTACATCCGCCTTGGTGGCGGCCGGGTCGTGACGCAGGCTGAGCAGTTCCTTGATTTCGTTGAGTGAAAACCCCAGGTCCTTGGCATGCCTGATAAAGCGGAGCCGGGCCGCGTCTTCCTCCGGGTAGAGCCGGTAATTGGCAGCGCTTCTGGGCGGCTCGGCAATCAGCCCGCGCCGTTCGTAAAAACGCACCGTGTCAATAGTGACGCCTGCTTTTTTCGCCATCCTGCCAATAGTCAGTCCGTTCATTGTCGACCTCCTGCAACCGGGTTGGAGTTTTTTTCTTCCTTCCTTCCTTCCTGATTTAAGTATAAGCCCTGGACCATGGTCTAAGGTCAATAGTAAAAAATAATATATTTTTGGCCCGGTGAAAAACCAAACAGGCGGCGCATGGAGATTCCGGCTATCCGGGTTCATACGCGCCAGGCGGCAAGGAGTGTGTCAGGACGTAAATTCGACATTTCCGGCCGGAGCGGGTACAATATTATTGCGGCCCCGGAAGAGGCCTGGCCGCACATTACCGGTTTCCCGGTCTCTTTTTTTTACCAGGGATACAGACACCATGACCACTGCCTCACAACAATCATTTGACGAACGGGCCGCGTCCTGGGACGAAAATCCCCTGCGGCTTGATCTGGCCCGCGCCGTGGCCCGGGCGATTACGCAGAACATCACCCTCGACCGGTCTATGGACTGCCTGGAGATCGGCAGCGGCACCGGCCTGGTGACCATGGAACTGGCCCCGCAGGTGGGGAGCATCCTGGCCACGGACAGCTCCCAGGGCATGCTGGCCGAACTTGAAAAGAAAAAGACCGCAGCCGGGGCGCACAACATAACTACCATGCTGCTGGACCTGACCCGCGACCCCGCCTCGTTGGGGGAGAGGCGCTTTCACCTGATCTACAGCGGCATGACCCTTCATCATATCGAGGACACCCTGGCAATCCTGCGGACCTGCCGCGATCTTCTTTTGCCGCTGGGCCGGATCGCCTTTGCCGACCTGGCCCGGGAAGACGGCTCTTTTCATCCGGACATGACCGGGGTCTGGCACTTGGGCTTTGATCCCGTGGAGTTGGCGGAACTGGCCACCCGGGCGGGCTTCGAGGAGATCTTCTTCTCCGAGGCGCATGTTATTCGGAAAAAGGTGGAAGGGGGGAAGACCAAGGACTTTCCCGTCTTTCTGTTTACCGCCCGGAATTCACTTACTTAGCAAACCTGTCAATCGTCAAGACGGAGCAAACCATGGAATGTCACAAATGCGGCACCCCGATCCCGGCGGGCGAGGAGCGATCCTACTACGACACCATCCTCTGCGAGGATTGTTACATGGATGTACTGTCGCCGGCCCGGGCCTGCGACCCATGGGCGGTACGCAGTGCGGGCCTGTCCGCCCGAAGCGGTGACAGCCTGGAAGGAAGCGCGGTCCAGCAGCGGATCCTGAGTCTGATCCGGAAAAACAACGGCATGAGTATTGCCGACCTGGCCGAGCGGCTGTCCCTGAAAACGGGTGATGTGGAGAGAGAAATCGCCGCCCTGCGGCACATGGAAAAGGTCCGGGCCACCCTGCGTGACGGCCGGAAAATCATCATCCCCTGGTGACCGGCAACCCCGTTCCGAAAGGTTGATGGGCAGGTGAAGTTGTATCTTCGTTGGAACGATTTGCTTGATTAATCGTCCCTTGTTGAGTACAGACAGGAGGAGTACCCTGATGGAGTCCGTCCCGATGCGGTAGTCTGCCACGGGAGGTGTTGTTGTTCGGTTTTCTGCCGGAGCAATGCTCCGGTTCATGAAAAAGAGAGGGCCTGATGTCCCTGCTTTCTAAAGTTTTCCGCCGGTTTTTTCTCTCTAAGTTTTCCCGTCAAGACGGCAAGGCTCTCGTCTTTCGTCTATCAAGTTGTATTCATAACAAGAATCAAGATAGTAGCGCCGCCCCTTAGTAGGAATAGGGGGATAGGAACAGTAAAGGAACAGGGGGACGGAGTTGGTTTAATAGTTTAACTGACATGGACTTGTTGTATCTGTAATATGTATATTGGGTGACGGCGATTTTGTTAATCAGGTGTTACGGGCGGCGGCAGCAACATTTACTCGCCGGTAGGAGTTGGTCTGTTATTGGGGACATTCCCGGCCGGGCCTTACCGGCAAGGAACTGGCCCGGTATTTCAAGATGAGTCAGCCATCGGTATCCCAGGCTGTC
>VAPG01034619.1_pt1 | contig 13199 bp, 14 predicted proteins | sample 3393851 | NCBI WGS metagenome assembly VAPG01 (sample SAMN08290438, study PRJNA428436) | hydrothermal vent metagenome | isolation source: Deep-sea hydrothermal vent chimney | place: Atlantic Ocean: South-mid Altantic Ridge | depth 2194 m m
CCTTGAGAATGGAATAACCATTCTGCTGCGGCTCACGCCTTGCAGCTACATGCTTCAGGTCACGCAGAGGACATAAGCAATTAATAGAGGTGCCCTTAAATATCTCAGGGTGCCCACGGCATCATATTTCTCATGCCTTTCATCGCTGGCGCAACGTTATGCGTCAGCACATTCAGATCTTTTGCCATCTGCCCCACGTTACCGTTCAGCTTCTTCATATTATTATCAATCGAGGCAATGCCTTTTGTCATGTCGCCCATGTTGCTCGACATGCTTCCCACATCTTCTCGTAAGAGAGCCATATTCGTCGACATGCTACCCACGTCTTTCTGCATGAGATGCATATTTGCTGACATGTTTGACATCGCCGACTCCATGATAGAAACCACATAAAACATGTAGAACACACCGACCATGGCGATGATGACACCGGGGATAGCGATCCAGCGATTGCGGATGGTACGCTGCTCCAGAATTTTGGACATATGCTGGATCTTTTTGTCCTGAAGTTTTCCCTGTTCATTGATTTCTTTCAGGGTCTGTACGTGATCATTTTTTATCGAGTCAGACAGACTTTTGAATATGTTCAGATTAAGGTCTTCGCTTTCATCACTGTCATCCTTGATTCGTCCGAAAGTATCCTGCAGTGACTGATACAGCCCTGTCATTTCTTTCTGATGCGCTTCATCCTGCCGGTTCGAACTGCTGGACAATACGCTGAAACCTTCACGCACTTCTTCAATTAGTGAGGAAATTTGTTTATCACGCATTTTGCGCTGACTGTTCATCTCTTCGATGACGGACTTTATACCCGGCTCAACTGCCGGTTTCGGGCTTGTGCTATTTTCCCCAACTTTTTTCTTGCTGGCGACTTTCTTTTTTACCGCCACTTTTTTAGCGGGGGCAGACTTTTTAACCGTTTTCTTGATGGTTTTTTTCTCGGCGACGGGACTTGTCTCTTTTTTCTCTGACATGATTTGGTACCTGGTGCTATACAGCGTGTTCTTGAAGTAGCCGTCCTGCCAGGCACATTGATGATGGTGCGGGCTTTGGCAGAGGCGGAAGGTGTAATGAGGCTATTTAGTGATTTAGACCTTATTATATAATAATAATCTAATATAGATAAGCGATTTTTCTATCGGCTAGTTTAAAGCCAGCATCAAAACTGAAGAAAAAAGAAGCGCCTTCCCTGGCACATAATGAATAAAAAAAGAGGGAGGTCCTTTTCGTAACGATTAAACGAAACTGGATTCGAAGTCGAGTGGCGAAGCACCCAGGTAGTTATTATGTCTTTCGATGTATTCCGGCTCGACCATACAGTCGTAGAGACAGGCATCAATCGCCTCACCAATGCTTTCAAAAACATCCAGAGAGTGTCCGTCTTCAGCAATTAACGAAGCAGTTTGATCAGACCATTCTTTTATATAATATTGCATACAAGCTCCCACACATAATTCTGTTTATTAGAAACAAGCTTTACCGACAGGGTCATGCTAGCCAGCCAAGGTGAAGAAATTATGACGATTTGTAGAAATTGTTATGACGAACACCAGCCCAGTGCGCACCTTTTTGGTGACGTTATGCCCTTATATCGTGCATGGAAATAGACAAGGTCTTGTTTTCACCCAATCTGGACTCACTCAAAAAAACAAATAAATCCGTTGTAAACAATCACTTATATTTATATTAGAAAAAGACTAAATACGGCATAGTTATTGCTTAGAGTTAAGCAACTGCGAAATCAGATTTCTGTTTTCGCCTTTTAAAAAAATAAAGATCTGGAGCTATTCATGACTATTCACCACTCTTACCGTAGCCTGTTGAAGGCAACGCTGTTAGTGCTGGCACTATTGCCCTTCGCCGCAAGCAACGCGCTGGCGGCTTCATCCAACAAGAAAGACGAGCCCGTCGAAGTTTTAAAAGGCTTCAATCACCTGTCCAAAGAAAGTGCGCAGTGTGTTTCCTGCCACCGCGAAAAAACACCGGGCATCTACCAGATGTGGGGCGACTCAAAACATTACCGCGCCAATGTCGGCTGTTACGAATGCCACAGAGCCGAAGCTTCTGACAAAGATGCCATCAAACACAAAGACCACATCATTTCGGTCATCGTGTCGCCAAAAGATTGCAGCAGCTGTCATGAAAAAGAAGTGAAAGAATTCGATAAATCCCACCACGCATCCGCCGGTAATATTTTAGGCTCACTGGATAACGTGCTGGCCGAAGTGGTCGAAGGTGCGCCAACCTTACACGGCACCTCACCGGTCGTCACCATGGGTTGCATGGGTTGTCACGGTTCTATCGTTCGCGTTGAATCTGATGGTTCATTAAATGCTGCCACCTGGCCAAACACCGGCATCGGCCGAATCAATCCTGACGGTTCAAAAGGTGCCTGCTCTGCCTGTCACCTGCGTCACAACTTCTCTGCCGAACAGGCACGCCACCCGGATAACTGCGGTCGCTGTCACTTAGGCCCTGACCATCCACAAAAAGAAATTTATGAAGAGTCGGTTCACGGTGTCGCTTTCCGCGCCAACATCGACAAGATGAACATGGATTCTGCCAAGTGGATTGCTGGCGAAGATTATAATGCGGCACCAACTTGCGCCACCTGCCACATGTCAGCCACCAAAAACCAGTCGGTTAACCACGACATCGGCAGCCGCATCTCATGGAATTTGCGTGCGCCGGTTTCATTCAAGATTGATGCAAAAGACATCAAGGCTGGTAAAAAAGTAAAACCATGGCTGGAGCGTCGCAAAGACATGAAAGACGTTTGCTCAGCCTGTCACGGTCGTAACATCGTCGATAATTTCTATGAGCAGTTAGACGCTTTCGTCTACCTGTTCAATGACAAGTTTGCTATCCCTGCCAAAGAACTGGTCAGCATCGTGAAGAAAGAAGGCCTGATCGACAAGACCAAGTTTAACGATGAAATCGAGTGGACCTATTTCTACCTGTGGCATCACGAAGGTCGTCGTGCACGTCATGGTGCAGCCATGCTGGCACCGGACTATGTTCACTGGGAAGGCATGTTCGAAATCGCTCACCGTTTCTACATGGAGATGATACCGCAGATTAAAACGCTGATTAAGGAAGCACGCGAGCAAGGTAAAAACAACGCCGCCGATAGAGTCCAGTTCAAACTGGATGAAATCCTGAACTCGGAAATGCATCGCTGGTTCCTGGGCAAAAAGCCACCTAAATCCTGGTCGCCAGAAGACAGCGACAACCACGGTTTTAAAACCAAAAAGTAATTATTTTCTGCACAGACCATTCCTGCTTCGGCAGGAATGGTCCCAGGAAATAATTTCAGGAAAATGGCTAAATAATTTTCCAGAAAAAATTACGAAAGTCTGTTGCCAGATTTCACAAAAATTACCAGCAACAGACTTCCATAGTTTTTTTACTCCTTTTAATTTCAGCACTGATAGTCAACTGCGGCTTTTAAAACCGCAGCACAGCATCACCACACAGCATGTTAAAAAAAATAATATTAAGCTTTCTTTTATTTTCTTCGCCACTTCACGCCGTTGTTTTAGAAACACAAACCAGCACCGACGTTTCAGATAAACAATGCATTGAATGTCATGGCGTGAAAGGTTTTTCTGCCATCGATGAAGTTGACGGGGTGCGCACAAAACGTGCCATCGATATCAACCTGTCAGCGATGAAACAAAGCCTGCACGGCAAACTGGAATGCGTCGACTGCCACACAGACGTTAAACAATTACCGCACAAAAAAGTAAACGGCAAAATAAAAAAACTGGAAACCGTCAACTGCGTTTCCTGCCATGAAAAACTTAACCCGGCTGTTATCCGTAAAAAAACCAAGGCTGTTGGCCGTGGTGCAAACCCGCGCAGTAAAACCCCGGACGTTGTCACCAACACCAAAAACTACAGCCTGTCGATTCATGGTGACCCCAAAAAAGACAATAATGCCAGCTGCAATACCTGTCATACCGCACACTATGTTTTTAAATCAGATGATCCACGCGCACTAAATTATCGTGAAAACTCACCGCAGATGTGTGGCGACTGTCATCAGAAAGAGCTCGCGCTTTATAAAAAATCTGTGCACGGTGCCGCTTTAAAAACACCATGGAAAGGTGAAAGTGCTACCTGCACCGATTGCCACTCTGCACACGAAATCACAAAAGCCGAAGGCCTTAGCGCGCACCGTATCGTCACCAAAAACTGCGGCAACTGCCATGAAAAAGAAGTGTCCAGTTACATGTCGACCACCCACGGGCAACTGGCCTGGCTGGGCAATGACAAGGTCGCCCGTTGCGTCGACTGTCATCGTGGCCACGACACGCACAAAATCGATGATGCAAAATCCATGGTTTCATCACAGAATCGTCTCAAGACCTGCAAGGAATGTCACGAAGATGCCGGTGATAAAATTGTGGACTATCGCCCGCATGGCAACACCTCTGACTTCGAAAAATATCCCGCCATGTACATCGTCGGAAAACTCATGGTCGGCATCGTCATCGCCGTATTAATTTTCTTCTACGGTCACTCGATCCTGTGGTTCATCCGCGAGTACAAAGAACGCACCATCGTCTGGTACACCAATAATTCACGCTCGATACCGGTACATGTAAAACCGGAGCGTCCACACAGCGATAAACATTTCCAGCGTTTCTCCTGGTACTGGCGACTCAACCACTGGGCGCTGGCATTATCAGTGATGACCTTAACCTTTACCGGCATGGCCGTGATGTACCCCGACACAGACTGGGCGGTGGCCGTGGTCAACGCCATCGGTGGCCCGGGCGCGTTCGGCATCATCCACCGCATCGCTGGTGTTATCTTTTTAGTCTCGGTATTCGGACATGGCGCAGTTGTTTTGAGACGTGTACTGAAAAACAAAAATTTCGAATGGTTTGGCCCGGACTCCTTACTGCCGCGCTGGAAAGACTGGGATGACATGAAAGCCATGTTCCGCTGGTTCTTTGGCAAGGGCAAACAACCGCAGCTGGATCGCTGGACCTACTGGGAAAAATTTGATTACTGGGCAGTGTACTGGGGAGCTATCGTCATCGGTCTGTCCGGCGTGGTACTTTGGGCATCACCGATATTATTAAAATTCCTGCCCGGCTGGAGCTTCAATATCGCCACCATCGCACACGGTGTCGAAGCCTTCCTCGCAGTCGCCACTCTGTTCGTAGTGCATTTCTTCAACAACCATTTCCGCCCGGAAAAATTCCCGCTGGATACAGTGATGTTTACCGGCAGCTGGGATCTGGAAGAATTTAAACACGAACGCCCACTGGAATATGCGCGCTTAAAAGAAAGCGGCGAACTGGAAAAACACCTGGTCGAACCACCAACCAAAAAAGCCAATATTATTTTCCATATTATCGGCTTCACCCTGCTTGCGACGGGCATCACCTTGCTGGCGATGGTCGTAGTTGGTTTTGTTAAACACGGGCTGTTTTAAAAAAAGGGGGCGATAATACGCCCCCTTTTAATTCATACCAACATTTGTTTTACGCTAAATGATGCCATCAAGCCGGTCCATATCGTTAACCACACGCCAGCTACCACCACCCTCTTCCACACGTTGCTGCCATTTTTCCAGCCTGTCCATGTATTTACGTGGATCGATATTATCGCTGCGCAACTTGGTCACGTTAAGCGCGATGACATCAAAGCCTTCAAGTTGCAGCGGCAGGTCACGCACATAACCTTTCGGCAATTCTTCTTTTAAATCTGAGTAGATTAAAATGGTTTTTCTACCACTGCCTTTTTCATTCAAGTATTCCGCCGCCTGCAACACGCCGCCAGTAATATCGGTGTAGCGGGATGACTTCACCGTTTTAACAAAACTATCCATGTCATCACGGAAGTGACGTTTCTGCCGGTTGGCTTCACTCGGGCGATCGTTGAACGTTACTTTAGCGATAATATCCTTTTCACTGAAACTACCGGTATCGATACGTGCTACCGCAAATGAATCATTGGGTTCCAGTTTTACCAGTAACACGTTGACCAGGTTCAGTGCGTTCACCAGTTCTTTGGTATAAGTACCCGAGGTATCCAGCAGCAGGTACACGCCACTGTTAGTCGGCCCGTTATTGGAACAACCTGACACAAGCAAACCTTGTACGGCCATCAGTCCGATTATTAGTATTTTGTTAATAGAATATTTCATACTGCCTCCTGATAAGCAGAGCTACCCGCAACTGCGGAAGAATTTTTTTCAGTCTTTGCTGCACTCAGTTTTTTTGTAACGGTATTTTCCAGCCACAGCGGGCCAAAAATAATCAGGTCATAAAGATTAGCCACCGCCTTGCCCGTGTAACGTGCAACATTGCCAGTCAGTCGCAATGCAAAAGCAAGCGCACGTAATAATGCGGAAGCCAAAATGCCAACCACGGTTCGACTGGAAGAAACAAAGGTCTCCAGTGGAATGGCAACAAACACCAGTGCAAAAGGCAGAATAAAACCCATAGCCATCTGCGCTGCAGTAGTTATCCAGGCAAAATCAGCCGCAGCAACCACACCCATGCCATCACCGCGTAACATGGCACTGGTCGCCAGTTCGTCTTCCATCAGAATCTCACGCATAAATGCCAGGCCAGCTTCAACACTGGCAAGCACCAGTAGAAAACCAAAGGTTATCCAGATCATACGCACACGTAATTTATCATTGAGTGCACCAATGACCGGAAACAATCGCGTAATACGCAGTGATTCCATCAGGAACAAACCCATAGAAACTTCCACCAGAATAATCACAATGGCTGAAATTTCTGACACTTTAAAACCACCGATGAAATTACTGCCGCCCACCATCTCAGCCATCGGCCTTGCAATCAAAGTAAAATTGACCACACCGCCACCAATAGCAATGCTAAGCACAAAGGCCGAGACAAAAAACTGGCTGATCGACGATGAGGACAGAATACGCAAAGCACGATCACTGCCTTTGATGATCTCTTCGTAATCGTGCATGTAACGGCCAATCTTCGAAGCACGCTCAAGGATGCTGGCGATATTTTTGTCCACTTCGCCGAGCAAATGTTTCACTGAACGCCAGTGCGGCATCATGCGTTTAAGCACACCATGTCGCTGCATACAGGCGCGGCGATGCTCTTTGATCGCTTTATCCTGCGCCTTGATCATCGACTTGTGGATGTCTTTCAAAATCTGCGACACCATGGCATCACCATTGCTGTCGATTTTTGCGACCGACTCAACAACCTGGCACCACTGTGGTGGATCCGGCGGCACTTCCGTGCTTTGCTTGTAATCCTCATCAATGCTGGTGATTCGTTCGCTTAACTTGCGCTGCAATGCCGGGTATTGCGCCAGGTCATTGACCACCGAATCCTCAACACGTGTAAACTCGCGTTCGATCAAACGTTCGCTGGCTTCACGTCCGGCTTCTAACAGCACTTCTCGATTGCGTGCCTGCAAACGCAAATCAGCAGAATTAACGGAATTTGCTGCCAGCCGCAGAGCGTTATGTAACACCTCGCTAAAAGCAAGAATATATTTTTTTGCCGGAAGCCGTGCGAAATAAAGCACTGCAGAAATAATAAAAAACCATATCAAGCCAGAAAGCGCAGGATTTGGCACAATGAGATAAATTTCAGAAATCGACATACTAGACCTCCATTCGTCCAGTGACAAAACAAACCAGAAAGCAGCCGAATACCGGCCAAAGACTGGAAATAAATATTGGCTGAGAAACAGCCATCAGAAATTTAGTAGCAATTAGAAACCAGAAAGGTTGGCTACAGTATAATCAGGAAAAAAAAGCAAATTGTGACGTATGTCGAAAAAGTGACATCACGCAGAAGATAGTTAAACAGCTAAAATCAACGATAGAAATCAATCGTTAAGCAATATCCTTGAACGAACAGCTACTTGCAGCGTAAAAGTCTCTACAATGATTTACATGAAGCACAGTGCCGTTTACTGTCATTTCCAGACTTGCAGACTATCTACTGCTAAACTTGACAGAACAAAGATTAATGAACAGATCGAATAATGTTTAAAAAGACTTTCACGGCCACATTGAAAACTTTCGCCAATGGCGATCATGTTTAAAAGGTTGCACAATGGTTAGATACGGTGAATTAGAAAACGCGCTCTCGGCTTATGTCAAGAGCGACATACATGATACGATTCCAGTCGAATACTATCGACGCGTCATCAAAGCCGCAATCAAAGCAAATAATGACGGCAAACAATGGGACGTACATCAGGCGGCAGCAGTGCTGTTATATTTCGCTTTCAATGACGGTCTGCTAACGCCCAGCCAGCTCACGGCTGGCGGTTTAAGGATACTGGATCATGCCGAGACATTTCTTCAGGAAGTAAAGATAATTGCTGATTCTACAGAGGAAAAAAATAGCCACTCTGCCTGAGTGCGAACAAAACACCCGTTCGATATTAAGGGCACCTCTATTAATTGCTTGTGCCCTTAAATCACGCTTCCATTGTGAGGCTTAACGTATCGTTAGCTGCCATGCTTTTTCAACATGCCTTCTCGTTTCAAAAAATCAATCACAACCTCCAGACCTTCGCTGGTTTTCAGTTGAGTAAAAACGTACGGTTTATCCACTCGCATACGCCGTGTGTCTTTATCCATTACTTCCAGCGAGGCACCAACCATTTCAGCTAAATCAATTTTGTTAATAACCAGCAAATCAGATTTTGTAATACCCGGGCCACCTTTACGGGGTATTTTTTCACCCGAGGCAACATCGATAACATAAATAGTTAAATCAGCCAGTTCAGGACTGAAAGTTGCACTCAGGTTGTCGCCACCACTTTCTATAAAAATCACATCAAGGTCAGAAAACTTTAGCGACAGATCTTCAACTGCTGCCAGGTTCATTGATGCGTCCTCACGTATCGCAGTATGTGGGCAACCACCGGTTTCCACACCAACGATGCGTTCAGCGACCAGCGCCTGTGCTTCGGTAAGAATGCGCTGATCTTCTTTGGTATATATATCATTGGTGACAACGGCAATACTGTAATCATCACGCATGGCTTTGCATAGTTGTTCAAGCAGCGCCGTTTTACCAGAACCAACTGGGCCACCGACACCGACGCGTAAAGGAGTTTTATTTGTCATTATTTTTCCTGCTTATAAATTCGATTATGATCTGAACAATCTTGTGTACTGTGTTTCATGCAGGCTACTGGCAATAGCCAGTGCCGGTGTACTTGCACCTATTTCATCGTCAGTAATAGCCATTGCATGTTGTACGGCCAATTCAATATCTGCGCTAAGCTCATACAATAAATACTGCCCTTCGCTTTGCCCCAGCGGTACCAGCTTAATAGCAACCACTACTGCATTTTCCAGCCAGCTCCAGGTGTAACCCATGAGCAAATCTTTTAATGTTATTTCCCAGTGGCTTGCTGCCAGAGCGTAGCCCGCAATCTGACTGGACAAAAGCGCCGAACGGTAACTTGCCAGCTTGGGCCAGTGGTTACTGTCGGGCAACTTCGTTAGCAGCGAATATAAAGCGCGTGCGCGTTGTTTTTCTTCATTTCGTAACTCGAATGTTTCACGACTGGCGAACAACCACTGGCTCCAGTGTAAAAATAATTCCGGGCTGCTATCTTTTGATGCTTCATATAACCGGATTAATAACGGCAATTCTAAATATTGCAGGCTGTCATTTAAGACAGACAGTAACCAGTTATGCGTATCTTTTTTATTATTTAACCAGCCACATTCGACCGCCCACTCCATGCCCTGAGAATACGTAAAGGCACCGGTAGGCAGATTAGGACTAACTAACTGTAACAACCGTAACTGGGACAAACCGGATTCAGGCACGGCGTGATCTAATATTTTTTAAGCTGGAAGACAATTGTTTATCAGCCACAAAGACCAGAGTGATTACGCCAACAGACGTGAGCACAAAACCGGCTATAAAGCTGCCATTCATAGAGAGCATTTCTGCACCATGAACCCATATATAAACCACCATCAATAAACTTATAGCAGGCAGTGCCAGTTTAATTTTTCCTGCGGCAAATCGTCCGATTAACAAACCGGCCAGCAACAACGTAACAATGTGATCCATACCGCTTAATGGATGACTAACTCCGGCCATAAAACCGGATGCAACATGACTGCCATGTGCGAAAGCCGATGGTGATAATAAAATAGCCGAAGATACAAACAAAAGTTTTTGCCAGAGTTTCATTTTATTTTTCCTGAAGTTGTTTTTCATGTGAATGTGAATGGGAGTGTGTGTGATCGTGACTGTGAGCATGGTTATGACTATGGACCGCCTGCTGATACGCACCGGCTTCCGGTTCAAAAGGTGCATCTTCAACAACAACATCAAGCCCCATTTGTTTAAGCATGTCATCAAGAACATGGTCATGCTGGTAACGCAACAAGTCTTTTTCTATTTGCAATGGTATATGGCGGTTACCTAAATGGTAGGCAGCACGTGTTAACTGAGTGACATTGTCACAATGCAGCGTTGAAACTTTTTCATTTGCGGCGATAATTTTTATGACCAGTCCGTTGTTATCAGCAAGACAATCGCCACCGCGAATTAATGTGCCCCGGGGTAAAAACAAACCTGCCTCTCGTCCGTCATCCAGCTTTACTCGCAGACGGCTACGAACACGTTGTTCAATTGGCAGAGTCAAATGACCCTCTGCTTTTTGTTTTTTATCGAGTTTTTGAGTAAGTTCAATCATTGATTTTGTGATCATTTAAAATAAAAAATAACGTTGCGCCATAGGTAAAATCGCCGCAGGCTCACAGCTTAATAAAATACCATCGGCACGTACTTCATAGGTTTGGGAGTCAACTTCAATATCAGGCGTATAACTATTGTGAATTAAATCCTGTTTTTTAATGTTGCGACAGTTTTTTACCACACCAATCTGCTTTTGCAATTGCAACTTCTCAGCCACACCGGCTGACATTGCTGCCGCCGAAACAAAACTCATACTGGTTGCACTTAGTGCTTTGCCGAAGCTGCCAAACATCGGGCGATAATGCACCGGCTGCGGCGTTGGAATAGAGGCATTGGCATCGCCCATTAGCGCATGAGCAATCATTCCGCCCTTAATAATAAGCGTGGGTTTTACACCAAAAAAAGCGGGCGACCATAAAACCAGATCCGCCAGTTTACCCACTTCAACCGAACCCACTTCATGCGCAATGCCATGCGAGAGCGCGGGGTTGATGGTATATTTTGCGATGTAACGTTTTACCCGATTATTATCATTGTTTTCGCTGTCACCTTTTAAAGCACCGCGCTGAAGCTTCATTTTATGCGCCGTTTGCCATGTGCGGATAATAACTTCACCCACCCGACCCATCGCCTGTGAGTCTGATGAGATCATCGAAAAAGCCCCGAGATCATGCAATATATCTTCTGCGGCAATGGTTTCACGACGAATGCGTGATTCTGCAAAAGCTACGTCTTCAGCAATACTCGGGTCGAGGTGATGACAAACCATCAGCATATCCAGATGCTCATCAATGGTGTTCACGGTATAAGGTCGGGTAGGATTAGTCGATGACGGCAGTACGTTACTAAGACCACAGGCACGAATAATATCCGGTGCATGACCGCCGCCAGCACCTTCTGTGTGATAGGTGTGGATAGTTCGGCCTTCGAAAGCCGCGATGGTATCTTCTACAAAACCCGACTCATTTAAAGTGTCAGTATGAATAGCGACCTGCACATCCGCCTGTTCCGCCACGCTCAGGCAATTGCGAATGCTTGCCGGGGTGGTGCCCCAGTCTTCATGCAGTTTAAGACCCATCGCACCCGCTTCAACTTGCTCATGCAGTGGCCCGGGCTGGCTGGCATTGCCTTTGCCCATAAAACCTAAATTCATTGGAAAGGCTTCTGCTGCCTGTAACATGCGATGAATATTCCACGGCCCCGGCGTGCAGGTGGTCGCATTGGTGCCGGTTGACGGGCCGGTGCCACCACCAAGCATGGTGGTAATGCCAGAAGCCAGCGCCTCTTCAATTTGCTGCGGGCAAATAAAATGAATATGTGCATCAATACCGCCAGCGGTGACGATTTTACCTTCGCCGCCAATGACATCCGTACCCGGGCCAATTAAAATATCAACGCCGTTTTGCACATCCGGATTACCGGCTTTGCCGATAGCGGAAATGCGTCCGTTTTTAATACCAATATCAGCTTTTACTATGCCCCAGTGATCAATAATTAGCGCATTGGTAATGACAACATCAACCACTTCCGCTGACATTGCCTGACACTGACCCATACCGTCACGAATAACTTTACCGCCACCAAACTTAACTTCATCGCCATAGCTGGTAAAGTCTTTCTCCACTTCAATCCATAAATCAGTATCAGCCAGACGCAATTTATCACCAGTGGTGGGGCCGAACATTTCTGCGTAAGCCTGTCGATTCATTGTCGCCATTAGTTTTTCTCCGCTGTCGAATCAAGCGCGCCCATAACACGACCCTGAAAACCATATACTTCACGTTTACCCGCGTACGCTACCAACTCAACCGTGCGACTTTGTCCCGGTTCAAATCGAACAGCGGTGCCGGCGGGAATGTTTAATCGGTAACCACGAGTTTTTTCCCGTGCAAACTGCAACGCGGTGTTGACTTCAAAAAAGTGATAATGGGAACCAATTTGAATGGGGCGATCGCCACTGTTAGCAACTTCAACACTCAGCGTTTTTTGCCCCTGATTGATTTCGATCTCACCGCTACAAATTTTCATTTCGCCTGGAATCATCTCATCGGCTCCTAAGTAATGGGCTGGTGAACAGTAACCAGTTTAGTGCCATCGAGAAAAGTCGCTTCCACCTGTACTTCCTGAATCATTTCCGCGATACCGTCCATAACCTGATCGGCCGTTAAAATATGCCTGCTTTCATTCATCAGTTCCGCCACGGTTTTTCCATCACGCGCACCTTCCATAATCGCAGCGCTGATATAAGCCATGGCTTCCGGGTGATTAAGTTTTACACCACGAGCGAGACGGCGCTCGGCGAGCAAGGCTGCGGTAAATAGCATCAGCTTGTCTTTTTCTCTGGGAGTTAGATCCATGTTTTTTCCTGTATTAAATCAATTTTATCTTTAAAGGGCACCTCTATTAATTGCTTATGTCCTCTGCGTGGTCTGAAGCGTGTAGTTGCAAGGCGTGAGCCGCAGCAGAATGGTTATTCCATTCTCAAGGTTCACAACGCAG
>VAPG01001232.1_pt1 | contig 13179 bp, 10 predicted proteins | sample 3393851 | NCBI WGS metagenome assembly VAPG01 (sample SAMN08290438, study PRJNA428436) | hydrothermal vent metagenome | isolation source: Deep-sea hydrothermal vent chimney | place: Atlantic Ocean: South-mid Altantic Ridge | depth 2194 m m
GAAAAGATTCTCTCAAAAATATGCCGCCAGCACAATTTGCCGTATTTTCTGCATAATCTGCAAAGCGTCCGTTTTCTCGACAGTATTGAGAAACATGGCCGGGGGCTTAACCTGACCCTCCAGACCTTAGATGGTATTCTCTGTCATGACGGTGAGATTCATCAGCAGATGCTGCGTCCTGAACGCCATAAAACCTTTACCGATTTTGACCGGCAATGCCGGGAGAAGGGCGAAAATCCCGCCCTGGAGATCCGGCCCGCCACCATGGAGGGCTGCGTGGTGAGAATGGCCGATACCATCGCCTATATCGGCCGCGATATAGAGGATGCCATTGAGCTGAATCTGATTAAGCGGGAGGATATTCCAGTTTCCTGTACCGAGATCATGGGCCGCACCAACGGCACTATTGTCTATCGTCTGGTCACGGATCTAATTGACAGAAGTCACATGAAAGACTATATCGCCTTCAGCCCCGAGGTCTCCGAGGCTCTGCGGGAGCTGAAGGCCTTTAATTATCAATATATCTATTTGAATCCGGCGATTAAGCAGGGAGCGGAGAAAATAGCCGAGTATTATCAACAATTATTTAATGCCTGTCTGCGGCATTTCCAGAACTCAAAACGCGGGCCGGAGGTCTTTGAGGCCTTTGTCTCTCACCTGAGCGCTGAACGAATCGCGGCAACCCACCCGGCCGGCATTGTCCGTGATTTCATCGCCGGAATGACAGATGATTATTTCATGACCCAGGTAAAAGGACTGACAAATTAATGCACATTAGAATGAAGAAATTTATGCCGGGCGAAAACACGCTCATGGTACTTATCGCCTCTTTTATAGGTGCCGGTGCCGGGCTGGTGAGTATCCTGTTTCGCATTGTCCTTGAACTGGTACATAAAATAATTTTTGTAAACGGTTATTCTTACGTGCAGCAGGGGGGATGGCATATCCTCCTCCTGCCTCTGGTCCCCATGTGCGGCATGATTCTGCTTATTCCCCTGTCTTTGATGTTCCCCGGTGAAATAAACGGTTACGGTCTACCCAAATTTCTGCGCAAGGTTAATATGGAGGGGGGCTATATACCTTTCAGAACTATTATCTTAAAGATATTGTCATGCTCGCTTACCATTGGTACCGGTAACTCCGCCGGGGTCGAGGGTCCTATTGCCCTGGTTGGCGGGGCCCTGGGGTCGCAGTGCGGCAAGTTCTCCCGGGTATCCGGAGAGCGCATGAAGATATATATTGCCGCCGGCAGCGCCGGAGCCATTGCCGCCGTCTTTAACGCCCCCATTGCCGGGGTCTTTTTCGCGGCTGAGATAGTTCTGCTCGGCACCTATGAAATATCATCATTCTCGGCTCTCGTTGTCTCATCGGCCATTGCTACCGTGGTTTCGAGAGCCTATTACGGCGAGAGCCCGGTCTTCCAGATTCCGCCCTATCATCTCGTTTCATCATTTACCGAGCTGCCCCTCTATATGCTTATGGGGTTGTTCATGGGTGTCCTTGCCGTTCTCCATATTCGGTTTTTTTATAAAACTCGTGATTTTTTTGCCAACTGTAATATCCATCCGCAGGCCAAGCCCATTGTCGGGGCTTTTCTCGTGGGCCTTATCGCCATATTTTTCCCCAGAGTTATGGGGGATGGCTACGACTATATCAAGGTGGTGCTGGCCGGTCACGCCGTATTGTGGGTCATGGCGGTGCTTATTTTTCTAAAGATTGCCGCCACCTCTATTACCCTGGGAGCCGGGGGCTCCGGCGGAGTTTTTGCCCCGGCGCTGTTCATCGGCGCGGTGGCGGGCGGGGCCTTCGGCGGGGTGGTTCATCATCTTTTTCCTTTGCATACCGCGGCGGCAGGTGCCTATGCCGCGGTGGGAGTAGGGGCCTTTCTGGCCGCCTCCACCCATTCACCGCTCACTGCTATCTTCCTGCTCTTTGAAATGACCGGTGATTATCGGATTATTATCCCGGTTATGTTAAGCAGTATAATCGGTACTACCGTGGCCCACTGGCTCTGTAAAGATTCCATTGACACGGTGGATTTCAGCCGTGAGGGTATTGATATTCATGAGGGCCGGGAAACCGCCATCATGAAATCCATCAAGGTGGGCACCCTGCTTGATGAAGATGTTAATTTTATAAGTGAAACCGCTAATGTAGACCAATTATTGAAGATATTCTCTATGGCCAAGGACGGCTTCTATTTCCCGGTCATTAATGAAACCGGCATGATGACCGGTATCGTCTCCCTGCAGGATGTCAAGACTGTTCTCCATGATGAAAAATTACGCCGTAACGCTACGGTGGGCAAGGTCTGCGCCCGTAATGTAATCTTTGTTACTCCGGAGGAAAATCTTTACGATGCCATGCGGATTTTTGACATTAAGGGTTTTGATGAAATCCCGGTGGTGGAAGATAAAAACTCACCATGGGTCTTAGGGATGCTCAAGAGAAGGGATATCCTCGAGGCCTACCATCGGGAGGTCATTAAACGCGGGATAAGCGCCAAGAGCTGCCCCATTAGATTTGACTGACAAAAACAAAGGAGGGCTGATGACGGTGAAGGTGGGTATTATCGGCGGTTCCGGGCTTGATGAACCGGATATTCTAAAAGACGCCACCCGGTTAGAGACAGAAAACCTTTATGGCCGCCCCTCGTCGGAACTGACTTGCGGCCGCATTGGCGGAGTTGAGGTAGTTATTCTGGCCCGGCATGGCCAGGATCATTCCATACATCCCGGCGCGGTTAATTTCAGGGCCAATATTTATGCCTTGAAAGAGATGGGTTGTACCCATATTCTGGCCGCCACCGCCGTGGGTTCCCTGCGCCGTGAGATAGAGCCCGGCCACCTGGTATTGCCATCTCAGTTTATTGATTTTACCAAGCGGCGGGAAAATACCTTCTTTGATCAGGGCCAGGTGGTGCATACCCCCATGGCCGAGCCTTTCTGCCCGAATTTACGCCAGTTATTATTGCAGCAGGCCAAGGCTTTGTCCCTTCCATGCCATCCGGACAAGACGGTTATCACCATTGAGGGGCCACGATTCTCCACCAGGGCCGAGAGCCATATGTTCCGGAGCTGGCAGGCCGATGTCATCAATATGAGTACCGTACCCGAGGTTAATCTGGCCCGGGAGCAGAAAATTCACTACGCCGCCGTAGCCATGTCAACCGATTATGACTGTTGGCACGAGGATGAGGAGCCGGTAACCTGGGAGATGATTATGGCGACCATGCATAAAAACGCCCATAATGTTATCCGTCTTTTCAGCGAAACCATCCCCCTTATCGTGGATTATGATGATATTTGTCGCTAAGGGCCAGTGAAAAACCACAGAAATAAGATATAAATTCAGGAGAAAAATACAAGAGGAGAAACGAATGCCAATTAAATCATTAATCCGTTCAATACCTGATTACCCCAAGAAGGGGATCATGTTTCGTGATATAACCACCTTGATTAAAGAACCAGTGGGCTTCCGCCTGGTAATCGATAATCTGACCCAGCGCTATATAAACGGTGAAGTTGACTACGATATAATTGTCGGTATAGAGGCCCGCGGTTTTATCATGGGCGGCGCTCTCTCCTACACCCTGGGCAAGGGATTTGCTCCCATACGAAAGGCCGGCAAGCTGCCCGCTGAGGTTTACAGTCAGGAATACGCCCTGGAATACGGTACTGACAGCATAGAAATTCACCAGGATGCCTTGAAACAAGGGGCAAGAGTCTTGCTGGTTGATGATCTGCTGGCCACCGGCGGTACGGCCCTGGCCGCCGCCGCTCTAATAGAAAAGCTGGGAGCCACGGTGGCAGAGATGGCCTTTATTGTCAATCTGCCGGATGTGGGCGGCGAAGCCAAGCTGCGTGATAAGGGATACAGTATCTATTCTCTCACCGAGTTTGAAGGCGAATAAGTTTTTTTTGTAACGCCTGTTTGGAACTTTATAGTAAAAATATAAGTTTTGCTTAAATGATCGGCAACAGCTCATTTATCAGACACAGCAAATCGCCCTGGGCCCGCTTAACCTCGCTTAAAACCTCATCCATTATAATAGGCTTAAAGTTGTCCGGATCATTTATATTGGCAATTATGGAGATAGCCGCACCCCGCATACCGGCATGACGGGCCGCGATAATCTCCGGGACGGTGGACATTCCCACGGCTTGAGCGCCACAATTAATCAAAAATCTGGTCTCGGCCGGGGTCTCTAAACTGGGGCCGGCAACGGCGGCGTAAATTCCGGTGCTGAAACCTTCAATTCCCAGCCGGGCGGCATAATCTACGGCCTGCCTGATGATTTGTTCATCGTAGGCCTTCGACATATCCGGGAAACGCGGCCCCCATTCCTCATTATTTATGCCGCGCAGGGGATTTCCGCCCATGAAGTTGAGGTGATCCCGGATCATCATCAGGCCGCCGCATCGCAATTCAGGGCTTAAGCCCCCGGCGGTATTGGCAGCGAGAAGCGTCCGGCAGCCCAGGTACGCCCCCACCCGAACGGATAACACCACCTCCGGCAGCGAATATCCCTCATAATAATGCAAACGACCCTGGAATATGAGTACCTCTTTTGAGCCGATTTTACCGCTGATTAACAATCCTTTATGGCCGGGGGCGGTGGCAGGGGGCAGGCCGGGAATTAACCCATAGGGGATCTCGTTACTGATCTTTAAATCAGGCGGCAGGGCGGCCTGGCCGCTTCCCATAATCAGCATGATCTCCGGGGCAGTGCTGAGGTGCCGGGCCAGAAAAGCACCGGCCCTTGCCACCCGTTTTTTATAGAGGTCAGGAGTCATGTTACCAGGTTGTCGAATTAGTTCAGGAAATCCTGGCCGTCAAGCGTTTCATATTCTGGCGCACAGCCTCCAGCCCCGGCGAATTAAGGCCGGCTCCACGGGCGATATTATCCGCCCTCTCCTGAGTCATGAAATCATCGGGGCCGTGGGCATCGGAATCCAATACCAGATCAGCCCCGCTGACAGCCGCCAGGCGAGCTATATGGCCATTGGTCAGACAATGGCCCTTGCGGCCTGATATTTCGATGAATACCCCCCTGGCCGCGGCAAGTTCCATCTCCTCGGCGCTGATGAGACCGGGGTGGGCCAGAATATCCACTTGCGCCTCAATGGCGGCCAGATTGGTGCCGGGAGCCACCGGTTCGACAATGGTCTCACCATGCACCACCACCAGCTGGGCTCCCAGTTCACGGGCCTCGGCAGTGAGCCGGGCAATCAGGGGCGGCTGGACATGGGTTAATTCAATACCGGCAATCATCCGGGTAGTGGAATGCCGGTTCCAGTCAGCCGCGGCCCGTACTATTCGGGGAATAATGAAATCGAGATTCGAGGAGTCGGCATGGTCGGTAATAGCCATGGCCTCATAGCCCATGGCTTCAACCCGGCGCAGATGCTCCGAGGGCACTAACTCGCCGTCGCTGAAAAAGGTGTGAGAATGAAGATCAATCATGTTGGCCTCTTAATGAATGCTGGCAGGCCTCGGTAATCGTGAGATCGACAAGATCACCCGGTTTTAAAGAGGCGCTACTTTTAAAATTGACAATATGATTGGCAGCATCCCGGCCGCTCCACTGCCCTGGATTGTGGCGGCTTTTACCCTCAACCATTACCTCTTCAGTCCGGCCCACATATTCTTTATTCCGCTCCATAGCGATACGGTTTATTTCCTCCTGCAGAAGAGATAAACGGCGGCTCTTGACCTCCTCCGGTAATTTATCGGCAAAAGCGGCGGAACGGGCCTGGGGCCGGTCGGAATATTTAAATGAATAGGCCCCGTGATAGCGTATCTCCCGCACCAGAGCCATGGTGTCCTGAAAATCATCTTCAGTTTCACCGGGGAAACCAATAATTATATCGGTGGTGAGGGCAATATCCGGCCGGGCAGCCCGCAAAGCGGCGGCCCGATCCCGATAATGCTCAATCGTGTAGTGACGATTCATCCGTTTCAAGACGTTATTGGAGCCGGATTGCACCGGCAGATGAAAATGAGGGCAGAGAATGTTAAGTTCGGCAAAACATTGAATCAAATCATCATTCAAATCCTTGGGGTTGGAGGTGGTGAAACGAAGTCGTTTCAGGCCCTCCACCGTCGCAGTCTCCCGCAGCAGGGTGGAGAAATCCACCTGCCGGGACAGATCATGACCATAGGAGTTGACGTTTTGCCCCAGCAGGGTGATCTCTTTAACCCCGTGGCTGGTCAAATGGTGGATTTCGGCCAGAATATCCGTCATCTTGCGGCTCACCTCCCGGCCGCGGGTATAGGGCACCACGCAGTAGGTACAAAAATTATTGCAACCCTGCATGATAGTTACAAAACGTTTATAGGCCGGGCCACGGCGCAGATCAGGCAGATAGGGCGGGATTTCAAAATCAGCTGACTGGCTCACCGCCGTCTGCCGCCGGCGGCTGGATTTTATTTCAGAGATCAACTCCGGCAGCTTATAGATATTCTGGGTGCCAAGCACCAGATCGACATAGGGCAGGCGGGCCAGAAGTTTATCCCCCTCCTGCTGGGCCACGCAACCCGCCACCCCGATAATCATCTCCGGTCTTCTGCCCTTCAACTGTTTCAGGGTGCCCAGCAGGCTGAAGGCCTTTTGCTCGGCCTTCTGACGAATACTGCAGGTGTTTATCATGACAATATCGGCCTCGAGGAGGCCGGGAGCCGGGCGGCAGAATTCAGCGAGAAGCTGGGCCATAATCTCTGAGTCACGATCATTCATCTGGCAGCCGAAGGTCTCAATATGAAAGGAGAGGGGCCGCATTATATGTTCCCCGGCCGATTGCTGTCGTATAGTTTGCGGAAGGCGGTAAGACGCCGCTCCACATCCGGAGCCAGCTTTAGTTTATATAATTTGGCATACTCGGCCGCCATGCGGTGGGTATTAAACACCGGGCCGTTCAAGGCGATATTCATGACGCATTTATCAATTAATTCATACCGGCAGGTTTCATCGTAAAATGTTTTTAATATCTGGGGAAAAAGGCTGTAAAAAGAGTCGGAATCCTCGGTAAATAGGAGGGTACATAAATCTTCGCTTAAACAGGCGTTGGATATCTCGCATTCCCGTCCGAACTTCCAGCCGGTGCGGCCCTGATTATACCCCTCTACCCACCAGCCGTCCATGGTGCTGATATTTGGTACCCCGTTCAGGGCCGCCTTCATGCCGCTGGTACCGCTGGCCTCTAAGGGGCGCTTGGGGCTGTTGAGCCAGGCGTGTACTCCGGCCACCATCATCTTGGCGATGGCCATATCGTAGCCGGGGATAAAGATAAGTTTAATGAGGCCGTCCGACTTATCGTAGAGCTCCTTTTGGGTATCAATAATGTTTTTAATAATATGCTTGCCCGGTTCATCGGCCGGATGGGCCTTACCGGCAAAGATAAAATTCACTGGCCAGTTGTTGTCTTTGACAATACCGGTTAGACGGTCAATGTTCTCAAAAACCAGATTGGCCCGTTTGTAGGTCGAAAAACGGCGGGCAAAGCCAATGGTCATTATCCTTGGATTCAACTCCCGTTCAGAATCCTTGAGGTGTGATAAAAAATTAGGCGGATCAATCCAGGTCGTGTGCATCTTCTGGCGATGCTCAATGAGCATTTGGTTTATAAAATTAATTAACTTCTCGGTGTCCGTCTGCCAGGCCTGTTCAAGATAGGTGCGGAATTTATCGTTATTTTTAAGATCCTTCGCCCTGGCGAAGACCCCTGGATTTCGGCGCCAATCCTTAAACTCCGGGAAGACGTCAAACAACTCCGCCTTGGCGGCGCTGATCCAGGTAAGGTGGTGAACCCCGTTGGTAACGGCCTTGATCTTGTGGGCGTACTGCGGGAACTGCTTTTGGGTAACTAAGCGGTGCATACGGCTTACCCCATTGGCGGCCCGGTTGATTTTCATGGCGAGAGAGGTAAAGTTGAAAAAGTCGGGATTCTCGCCTTCCTCGGCCAGAAGCTCCAGAATACGGTTACAGAAAGGGTGGCCGATTTCAGCGTACATATCCCGGTAGAAACGATCATGGCCCGCTTTAACCGGGGTATGAATGGTATAAACAACCCAGTTAGCAGCGAGTTTAGCCGTCTCCAAAATTTCTTGATCCGTACTTTCCATCATATAGTCATCGCCCAGCTTCTCCTGCAGATATCTGGCGATAAGATGGAGAACTACGGCAACTCCGTGCTGTTCATTCAGATGAATAGTCTTTGAGGTAATATTCAGGGCCTTCATAACCGGCAGTACACCTGCGCCGAGCAAGCGGCGCTGAATGGCCTTGGCCCTTTCCGAACGGCTCTCGTAAAGATGCTGAGCGGCTTTGCGAATCCATTCCGGGGCGGAAGGCTGGCTGTAATCAAGCAGGATCTCAGGCACAAAATAACTAAGATCATTGGCGGCCTCCAGTTTCATCCACAAGTTACCGGCCACCTTAATCTGCTTGCCGCGGTCAAAAAAAGGTATCTCTATCTGGAGGGGTTTCTGCGGATCAGCCGGGTCTTTTAAGAGATAGAGATGGGGAGTTTCCTCCGGCCGCCATTGGGTGGCATGGGCGATCTGACCGGCCTCGGAATCCACCAGTTGTGAGAAATACCCCTTACGGTAAAGCAGGGAGATACCAAGCGCCGGCAAATGACAGTCGGCATAGCTCTTCAAGGTATCACCGGCCAGAACCCCAAGACCGCCGCTGTAATTGGGAATTTTCGCCGGGCCATATAATATCTTGTCATTAAATTTACTGACCAGTTTGTTTTCGTGATCAAATATATTTATTTCACGCAAGACATCTTTGACTGGATTGTAGACATCATTGTCAGCTCCTATTTCCATGCTGACATGAGTCACCGATTCTCCTTTGGCAGAAGTCAATTGCGCCCAAACCTCTTTCAGCACCTTGGGGCTGACCCCGAAAAATGTACCGAATTCATTGGAAGCCAGCATCTGGCTGAGAATTTTATGACTGTCTAATTCCGGTTCTATATATGACATGATATAAGCACTTTTGTTGATATATTGATAATATGTTAAAACCGTATTATTAACCTTGGCTCTGAATGGCGGGGGGTACGGTCTTCCATTATCTGGGCTGAATAATTACTGAAAACAGTAACCCATTTAAGTCGTTTCGTAAATTCCTTATGTAGGGAAAGTTTTAACGTAAAACGCCCGTCCTCTGTTAAAATATGGTTAAATATTAAAAAAATGATAAAAATATGTTGTCTTTTCAAGGCGTTTTCTATAATCTATATTTTTTCCAACTAAATGAAATGATTTTATAAAAAAAAGGAGGGAATAATGCTTAAAAAATATTCTGGAACCATCGTGTTTTTTACCTTTGCCATGTCTTTTCTGTTATTGGCCGGCGGGTGCAGTCAACAAAAAATTCAATCAACTCCCCCGTCCCCGGCGCTATCAGCGCCCCCCCCCGAACAACATGAGGCTCCGGTTGTCACTACTCCTCCCGGCTCCGAAGAATCTCTGAATACTCCTGCCCCTAAGCCGGTTCATTCATTTACTATCCTTGAAGGACGAACCACTGGCCCCATGCTGCCGGTATACTTTAATTTTGACCGCTCAAACATCCGCAAGGATCAAGTAAGCAGAATTGAAGGCAATGCCCAGTATTTGAGAAATAACAGCCAGGCCACAATTGTCGTGCAAGGCAATTGCGATGAACGAGGTACCAGTGAATATAATATGGCTCTCGGTGAGAGAAGGGCGCAAAGCGCCAAAAGGTATCTAATCAATCTTGGCGTAAATCCTGAACGAATTACCACCATCAGCTTTGGCGAAGAAAAACCGCTTAATTATGGCCACGATGAACTGGCCTGGTCTCAAAACAGGCGGGACGATTTTGTCCAGAACCGATGATTTTGCCGCCTAAGGCGGTTTGCTGTTTCTGAAATAGATGCGCTGCTTAATCTGACCATGTAATTTTACCACCCTAACTTTTTAAGGATCAAAATGATTTTAAATTTCCGTAACAAGTCGATTATTATTGCCTGCTGCTTTATCTGCTCTTTCATCTTGATTAAACCAGTATTTGCCGCTTCACCCCTCAAGATAGGCGTTATCAGTATTCAAAAGATTATTGACAGTTCTCAAGCCGGTCAGCGGGCTCGTAAGGTATTGGAGGCCAAACAGAATGAATTACAGCCCAAACTCATGAAGGAAAAAATGGCCTTGGAAAAAGAGGCCAAGGATATCGAGAAGAAGAGCTCTGTCTGGAGCGCTGATAAAAAACAGGCAACTGAACGTGACTATCAAAAGAAGATGCGAGCTTACCAGATAAAGGTTAATGACGCCCAATATACCATGAAGCAGTTACAGAAAAAGGTTCTAAACCCTATTTTCAAACAATTACAGGCAGTAATTAATGAGGTCGGCAGAACAGAAGGCCTGAGCCTGATTTTTGAAAAATCAAAGAGTAACGGTCTGTTGTATGCCGATAGCAAACTTGACGTAACCAGTGTAGTCTTAAAGAAAATGAATGCGGAGACAGCCGCCGCCAAGTAGACAAATTCACCGCCGATTTTTTAAAAAAAAGCCCCCTTTCTTAGTTAAAGGGGGCTTTTTTTATGCCCCTTCTTCCATGGGCACAAAGCATACCAGCACCATACCCGGCACCGAGGCCAGAAAACTGATCCCGAAGAAAGTCCCATATCCCACCCAGGCGGTAATAAAGCCGCTGACCGTCCCGGCGTATAAGCCGCTGAGTCCCATGAGCCCGGTTCCTATGGCATAATGGGAGGCCTTGAAATCATCGCGGCAAATTCGCATGAGATAAGTCATTAATACTGCCGTACCCAGACCACCGGCGAACTGATCAAAGGCGTGAGTTACCACTACCGCAGTCATTTGAATCATAGACAAGGGCAGGGGAGTGGGATTGGCGGTGTTCAGCCCCAGCATGCCGCTCAGGTAAAAGGCCAGGGCCATATACACCAGGTTGGTAATATTCTGCAGTAGAAGAAAGGGCCATATCATCTTCCTTAAACCGTAGCGCCCGATGGCCCACCCGCCGCACATAGCTCCAAGAATAGAGGCAGGCAGGCCAATACCAGCCGAAATCCAGCCGTACTGAAGTTTAAGGCCCAGGTCCACCATAAAGGGAATATACATGGTGGACAACATGTATTCCCCGGCTCTAATTGAAATAATAAAGGCCAGAATTATGCCGATACGCGGGCGGTCGACAAAGGTCAAAAATGAGCGGGCATAAAAATTATCCGGGTTGGCGGTTATAAGCCGACGTAGCCGTCTTCTTCCGAACCAGACAAAAATAAGAGCACTAAAGAGAGCGATATTAATGAGGCCTGGGATGCTCAGATGGCTAAAAAGTGGGATAGCCGGGTGAATCAGTCTCTCGGTGAAAGTATTGGTCAGCAGTATCCTGAGAAGCAGGATAATCCCGCCAGTAAGCAGAATCCAACGACTGAGAGCCTTGAGTCCATGATAAGAGCCGGGGTAACGTCTGGGCTTGAATTCTTCACAATGAGGCAAAATCACCAGGTTGACAACGAGGAGAAGAAACATCAGAATATCGGCGCTCATAAAGGCGGCCCGCCAGCCGTAAAGCGCGCCAATGGTAGCGATAACGCCGCTGCCCGTCATCATGGCGATACGATAGGCCATAACTCGATAGCCTAAGTAACGGGCCTGAGCGTCAATATCAAGGGCCTCCATGTAAAAACCGTCAATGGCTATATCGTGGGTGGCGGCTATAAAGCTGGCGGCAAAGAAAAGGGCCGCGATCATACTGACTGCCTGAGTAAGCGGGGCAAGAATGGCGGCAATGAGAAAGGCTAAGGTAATTAAGCCTTCGGTGGTCAGCAGCCAGAGGCGTTTAGTGGCGATATTATCCACCAGTGGCCCCCAGAGAAATTTAAGCACCCAGGGCAGGCCAAAGATGGAGGCAGCTCCCAGGCCCTGCAGGCTCATCCCCTGATCCCGGAAAAACAACGCCGAGATAGTACGAATAATAGTATATGGAAAGCCCTCGGCGAAATAGGTGCTGAAGGCCCACAATAAGGGGGGGGAAGAGGGCTTTACCGAGTCATTATTAGATTTTATGCTCAAAATTTTCGCTTGTCATGTGGTACCTGAGCCGTTGGCCAGGGCCGTTATCTCGTAAAGGAGGGGTAAAGTTGGTGGGATTATAACCTACTTCCAATGAAGTTTGGGGATATTATTATAATAATACCCGGTTAAGAATCGGCCTTGAACAGGTGTAAAATCTTCCCTTATCGGTATAATAATCAAAAACTTTAAAAAAACTTTTATTAAATCCTGAAAAAATGTAAAATATGACATTAATATTCTAACTATGAGCTTGAAGGGAACTGCTCAGGAGTGCCCTGAACATTTGTATCGCACTGTTCCGGGTGATTTATGTTCCGGTCTGAACTGTTACGGGTAGGGAGGAAAAGCCATGACGATCAGCGTCAATATTGATGCCTACAGCCTTGCCGCCACTCAGCAGTTCAACCGTAATCTATCATCCTTCGCCGATTCCATTACCAAATTATCTTCCGGACTGCGGGTCAACAAGACGGCCGATGACCCAGGGGCGGTCTTTATTGGTGATTATCTCTCTTCCCAGGCTCAGGGGCTGGGAGCTGCCGTTAAAAATGCCAATGATGCCGTTTCCATATTGCAGATTGTTGATGGTTCTCTGTCCCAGGCCATTGACCTGATTAACAGCATCAGAACCAAAGCCGTACAGGCCGCATCCGATTTCCTGTCCAGCACCGAGCGTGATACCATCCAGGGAGATGTCAACACCCTGTTAAAGGAGCTTGATCTGGTGATGATGACCTCCACCTACAATGATCACGCCCTGTTGAACGGTAGTTTTACCTCCAAGCTCTTTCAGGTGGGCGAGACCAGCGGCCAGACCATGGCCGTCAATCTTCCTGATTCCCGCAATAATCATACCGGCCACCTGTACGCCGGCCAGTTATCCTTAACCACCCAGGGCGGCGAAGTTTCTCTGACCCTGAATAATGCCGCCACCGGTAAAACCCTGAGCATCAGCGGTCTCACCATGGCCTATAACAATACTCCGGCCAACGGCCTGGCAGCGGTGGCAGACGCCATAAACAAGTATTCCGACAGTACCAATATCAGCGCCAGAACGGTGGTTGAATCCAGCTCCGCTAATTCAATAGCGGC
>VAPG01035675.1_pt1 | contig 13133 bp, 16 predicted proteins | sample 3393851 | NCBI WGS metagenome assembly VAPG01 (sample SAMN08290438, study PRJNA428436) | hydrothermal vent metagenome | isolation source: Deep-sea hydrothermal vent chimney | place: Atlantic Ocean: South-mid Altantic Ridge | depth 2194 m m
CATGGTAAAATAAGCGGAATTCCCTTATAGGTATAAGCGACTTCTCACTATTTGTTAAGTGGATAACTTTTTAAGATATTGATCAAGTGCTAATCTCTCTAATTTCCAATCCATTTTATGAGCTTTATAATCAGATTGTATTGCTTTTAAAAGATTAGTTCTTTCTTTCCCAATATGTTTTTTAACTATTTGATAATATTCATCAGAATGTTGTGGTTTCCAAAAGATATGATGTCGTTTACATAGACACACAACAAGTCTATAATCGGCAAATGAAGCAGAATTGGACCGTGTATGGAGATGTTCTGCCTGCAATATCAATTTGCCGTCTTTTTTATATCCACCACATTGACCTGTTTCTGGATAATGTCGGAGGATACAACCGCCATCTCTTTTAATTACTATTTCTCTCAAAATCGCTTGAATTTCGTCTTTAATTTGTTTAGTGGTAGAGTGTCCCACTATACGAAGTTTCGTTCGTCTGAGTGGCACAGAGCTTCTAGAAAATGGTGTTTTTCTTTTAAGTGATGTTCTTTTCATTTGATTTTCTAAAATTGGTAATTTCTACTTTCTGTTTTGTCTGCAATTATAACATTTTCTATTAATCTAAACGCTGATGATTTCCAGACATCTAATCCCATTTTTTTGTTTGGGAAAAATTCTTCAAATATTGCAGGGTTGGGATGTATTCTTTTTTTATTATTATTAAAAAACAAAAGTTGTTTTTTAACAACTTTATTTTTTATTTGATAGTCTGGTTCTCGATCATAAGTTATCTTATATAAAAAATTAAAAATTGTTAAATTCTCAGCTTTTTGAGTATAAGAAAGTTTAACCTTATCTAACCAATATTTTCTGTAATTAATAAATACATCATCTACAATTTTATTTTTATGAGTATTTTCAATTTCTATTTTTTCATCAGAAAATTTTACTTGTTTTATTTCATCATATTTTACTCTTAAATATAATGATTCACCTATTATTCCAAAAACAACAAACTTATCTTTGTATATATTTGCATCTTTAGATCTTGCTTTTTCAAAATGTATTAGTGAGTTTATATTTACTTCTGTCCATCCACCAACTCCTAATAATTTCACAAATCCTTTTCTAACTATTTTAATTGACATGATATTATAATTTTATATCTTCATTAATTTCCCCACTTTCTCCAAAATCATTTTTTAATGCGTTTCGAAGAAATGCTTTATAATTTTTGTATTGTCGACCTTTTGATTCGCAATAATAAAACAAATCTTTTCCTTTTGAAATTATTTGTTTTTTATTGCAATTTAATTTACTAATAAATTCTTCTATATCTTTTTCTGGAATTTTAGTTAAATACTTTTTTTGAGTAAATAGTTTCTTTATTACTTTATTATTATTATTATTATTATTATTATTATTATTATTATTATACTCTAGAGTTCCTCTAGAGGAAGCTCTAGAGGAAGCTCTAGAGGAAATATCCTTATTATTCAACACTATTTTAAGAATATTTTCAGGTAAATTTTTTAAAAACTCTTTTTCTATTGTTTCAGTTAATTTACCTCTTTTGGCTTTAACATATTCTTGACCTATAAGAATATAATAACCATCAACAAACTTGATAAATTTTTTATTTATCAATTGTTTCCGACAAAGTTTTATTATATCCAAATTATATCCTGAATAAAAAACCAATAATCTATCTGAAAGTTGAAACACATTAGTTGTATTTCTTTTGGGATTTGATAAAAGACATAAATATATATTTCTTGTATCAGAATTTAATTCTGATATTTTATCACTTTCCCAAAATTCTGTATTTATTATTGCTGTTTTCATAATAATAACTATATACAATTTTTACGAGTTGTCGCTTTATTTAATAATAATTTTTTAATAAATTATAGTCAAACTATTTAAGTTTATAACCTGTTAATAAGTAACCACCTCTCGGTGGTTTACTTACTAAAAAGGTATTTCATCAGGGTTGATTGAACCACTCATAGATTCTTCTTCTTCTTTTGTCTTTGGCATTGGTGTATTTTGTGTGTTTTGATTCTGATCCTTTGGTTTATTTTCAAAGACATAAAATTTAACCTCTGGAAACATATTCAACTCTAATGCAAAACCACCGTTAGGATTTGTCTGTGTTTGGTCAAATTCTGTAAGACTTCCAAGACTAGGCCAAAAAGATTTCTCTTCTTCACCAACTTTGTAAGTTTTTTTAGTACAAATGTTAAATCTTCGCATTATTATTTTTATGATTATAAACTGTTAATTTATCTCGACCTCTATTTTTTGCACATTCTTTTGAACAATATGCAGGAATACCTATTTCTTCACATTCATCGCACTCAAGATATTCACCACATCCCTCACACATAACTCCTGTGGTCATCATTTCTGCTATTTCTCCCATGTTATTTTTTATTTTTAGATCTCCACTCAGATTGTAATTCTTTTTCTCTAATTTTCAACTGTATCAATCCAGTGAATGCTTTATAATCTTTTTCGACCTCATCTCTTGTTCTAAATTCTGTAATTATATCTCCAGCTTTCTTTACAATATTTCCATCTTTATCTTCTTTATCTTCTTTTATAATTGCAATAATTAATGCTCCATCAAATTTTTCTTGTCTTTCTTCTTCAACAGAATTCAAATAAGCTGAAATTTGATAGTAGTGCTCATTGTAAATACCATTTGATGTCTTATAGTCTGTGAGGTATTTTTTTCCGTCTATGCTTAAAATTGCATCAAATTTGCCTATAAAATCATTTTCCATAGAATAAGTAATCTGTTCTGATTCAATTATCTCTACTTTATTCTCTTTAACCCAATTTATAAATCCTTGAACTCCTGCATTTATTTTTTCAAGCATATCAACAGATGGAGTTCCTAAATTTGCAATCATTCTATCGTGAGCTTTCTTTGGGTTTTTGTTTTTGGAGTATTCTTCACAAAATTGGTGAACATAATCTCCTATAGTTGCAGCCTTTTCTTTTTTTTCTGTGTGTGATTGTTCTCCCATTTTAAGCATTGAAAGAACATCGTCTGAAGTAAAGTTCACACCATCACCCATAAGAACATTAACTCTCTCCGTATACATTCTAACTGCCCAACCCATTAATACCCGACTTTTATCTACCAATCCAGATATGGATGTAACACTACTTGGCATATATTTTTTATCTAGTTTTTTTCCATCTTTTTCCAAAATATAATACCTATGTGACTTTGGCAGAAACTCTCCCTTAACCTTTCCACCATAAAGTTCGAAAGGTTCTCTTATAACTTTTTCAACCATGATATTTTTTATTTTAATGAACTAATAATTTTGTTTATTTCTTCCCTTTCTTTTTATCAAAAGGATTTATTTTTGAAACATCTTCTATTTTTTCTTTTTTCACAGGAATTTTTTTAGACTTTATTTTATTTTCTCCTTTCAATAGTTCTTTAATAAAAGACCATTCAGGTTTAACAAATCCATTAAATTCTTGATTATTAAGTTTACCTGTTCTGTCTTTGGACACATGGTTTTGACCCGTTCTCATATCTAGATATCTAACAATTTCTTCAGTTCCATCATCATTTTTTTTGGAGTTATTTCCTAAATAAGACACCACATCAACCATTGTAATTATCTCGTCTTTTAGCCCTGTAGGCATCATTGGTCTTTTGGTTATCATTCCTGTTGAGTCGTCTTTATCTTCGGTAATATGACTAATTAATAAGATATTCTTATTGGTTGATAATAGATAATTTATAAAATTTCTCATTATCTTTTTTGCTTCTCCCCACCCTGCTTGAGTTAAATCTCCACTTCCTGATTGTCTGTATTTAGTTCCTTGAATTGATTTTTTATCATCAATCAAATTCTGCATTGCTCTACCTATTGGATCTATTATGATTGTTTCATAATTTTTAATTATTTCGATTAGTTTCGTTTTATCTTCATCATTAATCCAATTAGAAAATTGAATGGTATCAAGTTCTATTCCCCTTTGTTTAAAATATTTTGAACCATTTTCAAAATCCAAAAGCAAAGGTTTTGGAAATGTTGAAGCCATTGTTGTTTTTCCAACTCCACCCATTCCATAAATAATAGCATTGAAACTTGCTACATCATCCATATCTTTCGTGTTTATTATTTTCATAATATTTATTTAGATTATACTTTTAATAATATCGACCTGTAATTATTATATAGCTACTGCTCGTCATTGACAAATGAAAAAGTGGATAACTAAATATCCACTTTATTCAATATAATTTTTTATTTTCCTGCAAACTTTTCTGTCGTTTCTCCCTTGTTTGAAAAATAGAAAGCAAAAGTCATGGAGGCAAGAACTAGAAATTGATCACCACTTATGTGATTAGTAAACAAAGCAGACACAGTTGCTAATGTCATTATGATAAATACAATTTTTGAAGCTGATTTTAATATCATGTTTTTATATTTTTTTAATTATAATTTTTCCATCAACGACACTAATCTCTGCTTTTTCATTTTTATTAATTATCAGAGATTTTGATGGAATAGTTTTTTGTGGCAATTTTATTGTTTGATTATATCTTTTTAAAATTTCCAATCTTTCTTTTTCCAAATTAGGTTTATCTATTGCTGTATCTTTATGAGTCCAAAACAATTGAGGAACTATTGAAAATGATATATTTTCTTTCATATATTTAACAACAGATTTATATTGAGCTTCAGTATAAGTTTGACTTAGCAAACATTCAAATTCAAATTCCAATAAATAATAGCCGGGCTTTACATATTTACCAAATATATTTTTAAACATTATGTGTTTAACTCTCTCTGATGGTTGATTAATTCTTCCTGCAGACCATGCTCTTTTATTAGGAGAAACTAATTCATAAACATCACCATTTCTAGCAAAAAGTATATTGCAAGAAGCTTGAGATTTTGGGTTTCTCATCCAATTTAATGTTTCAGGCATCGAACCTAGTGTTTTATGTATTTGAATACCAACCTTTTTATATTTAGAAATACTAAAGTTAGGGGATGGAGTTTTTATTGTTTCCATAATTTTTAATAATAACAAGTAGTCGTTTAATTGTAAAATAATAAGGTGGATAATTATTTTTTTCCGAAATTTGATTTTTTAAACTGAATATATGTATTTGATTTAATTTCTTTTCCACCAATAATATTTGTTTCAGGGTGTTTTATTCCAATATATTTAGATTCAAGTTTTTTTTGTCCAGTCAAGTATTCTGTAGCTTCTTGATATTTAACTTTTTTAAATTTTTGGATATCGAAATCATTTTTTGAAACAATACTTTTCTTTTTACCTTTTGCAATATCAAGTTCTTTATAAAGATTAGCTACAGTTGGATTATCAGAGAAATAAAGAACAGGTTGATTTTGACCAGAAAGTTTTCCCTTTGATCCTATAAATAATTTATTAGATGGTGTTCCACCACGATAAAGTTTTTGTATCTTAGATTTAGATATTTTAACATTATCTACTTTTTTTTTACCAAAAACAGTTTTTGGGTTTTTTTCTACATTTCCAAGTAATTCTCTCAATGCTTTAATTTTATTTTTATTACTTATACCTCGTGTTGTATCTGAAACATATTTTGTAAGTTTAATCGGACCACTAATAAGACCAGAACCACCTCGTGCTATATCAGCACCAGCAGATACTACTTTTTCTGCATTACGAAATCTTTGACCTTGACCTAAAAAACTACCCGGAGCTTCAGAACCAAATATCTTTTCCAATACATCAGCAAAATAAACTTGATTAATTATATCCTCATTTGTTTTTGCACCATATGATTGTGCAACCTTTTGCGATTCATCTAATAATCTTAATACTTCACTTCTACTTTGTGCATTACTTAAAATTCTTCTCAAAATAAGACCCATTCTTGCATCTGCAAATTTATCTCCAATTCTAAATTTTTTACCAAGTAACGAAGCAATTTTACTCATTTGTTGAATTGTATCTGTGTATTGAGTATTAACTTTATTATATGCATCAAATTTAGTATCCAATACAGAATCTACACTTCGCCTAAAACCTTTTAAAATTCTAGAAGCATTTCCTTTTAAACCACCACCATCAACACCATAATCAACGATAGAATCTATATAAGATTTTAAACGATGAACTTCTAATGCATCACCTGATTTCATAATTCTTAATGTTCTATTCCATACATTATTTATTGAACTTTGAACACTTGGGACATCTTCGAATGCAGATCCTTTAAAATTTAACCCACCTTTAGAATTTAGTGTTATACCGATATTATCAAGTTCTTGACTAAATTCTGTTAGAGGTTTCGTTAAATCAACTTTTTTTCCAGCAAGTCCTTTAGCAACAATATTTAATTTTTTACCAGCTTCTTTATTTTTCTTTTCTAAAAATTTTGCAACATTTTGTATATATGTATCTCCAGCGATATCAGTAGCTCTTTCTGTCATTCTTCTATTAGTCAATTGTCTTTCTCTAATATCCAACATTTTAGCCATTTTAATTTTATCTGGTAACTTCGCAGTTTTAATAAGAGCAACATCAGCTTTATCAATTCCCTGTTTGATTGCTTCTTCTGCTGACTTATCTTTTACAACTTTATTATTTATAATCTTTTTTGTAGCAATACGAGTATCAGGAATACCAGCTTTTAATAGTGATTCTTGTTCTATCTTTTGAGGACTTTGTCTAGTAAGTCTTGAACCAATACTTCCTAATGCTTCTTGAGCACCTTTAGCAACAAAAGGAGTCGCACCACCAAGAGCAAAACCAGAAGCACCCCCAAGAGCAGAAGATTTTATCAATCCACTTAGGTCTGTTTGACTACCTTTATTTGCTATTTCAGAACCAGCACCAAAAACTGTTCCAATTTTTCCTGTTTCTATCGCACTTTTCAATGCCAAATCTTTTAATGGAACTTTTAATGCCTGACCTGCTGTTTCTCCAATACCACCACCACCAAATCCTAAGGCAACAGTTTCCAGTCCACGACCAACATCTTTAATAACATCAGATTGATTTTGTGGAGCTGGTATTTTACCAAAGAATGGAAGATTTACCGACTGTTCTTGGGGAGTTTGTTCCCCCGGTTGTATTAATTCTTTAGCCAATTGAAATGGTCTAGTTGCCAAAGTAACAGCAGGTTTTAATGTTCCTCTAACAATATCTTTCGCTACATTTTCAATTTTACCAAAAACACTAGTCTTTTGTGGACTACGAGTTTGAAAATTGGGAGGAGTATAAACTGACCCTGTGGGAGTTGACATATTGGGAGCATTAACATTCTGATTGTTACTAAAAGATTTATATATTTTAGATACTTTCGCTACATAAGCAGGAACATCATATTTTACTCCAAATTTATTAACTCCTTTGAGACCAGTTTTATATGATTTAGTGTTTCCTGAATTCCAATAAGAAGCAATTTCGGCAGGGGTATGACCACTATCCTTTAATCTTTTGATTTCTGAATATGCTATCTTGTTTTGGTTCTCAACAGTAGGAGATGCATTGGGATTACCAAGATATTGCTTTGCCAAATTTTTATAAGTAGATGAAGTAAATTGATATGCTCCAAACTCACCACTAGGACCTTTAGTAGTATATGGATTGGCTTGATTACCTGTTTCAGTTCTTCTTATGGCTTTAGCCAAGTTGAGTGCTTTTTGATCTAACTGCATGTTTTTACCATTGTTCAGCAAATACATCAGAACCCGACGAAGTTCCTTTTGCTTGATTACTAGGATCTATTGAATTTACATTAACACCCATACTCGATAAAATCTTTTTAGATTTATCACTAAGAATTTTGAAATCAATAGGTCTACCCATTCCAGATTTCCATTGAGATTTAAATGCAGATAAACGAGAACCCATTAACTCTATCATTTTTTCTATTCCTGCCTTTACTTGCTCCGGAGATTGTGAAGCACTCATTTCATCTTTCCAAGCTTTTATCTCTTGATCAGTTCCTGAACTATTTTTGAAAACAGTCGCCATTTCACCTGCCACTGCATTGATATTATTTTTTACCGAAGTAATTTCTCCACCACCAGTTTCTGAAATTCCAAAATTTCTTATGGCATTCCAAATAGGAATAGAACTATTATCTAAATTTTTAAATGATTCACTTAAAGATTGTAAATGACCAACAGCTGTATTAAGAGACCTAATACTCTGCGAACTCTTACCAGAAGTAAAATCTTTTCTAAGCGATTCTCTTGTTCCGTATTGAGTCATATCAAATGTTGGGTCATACTGCATGACCATTTTCATTAGTTTTTCTCTCGCAGAACTTCTTAACGATGATATTCTAGCAATATTTAATTTATAATTCGCAACTCCCTTAACAAGTGAAGCATCTTGAGGTGATAGTGTTTTTAAGAAATCTTCTCCACCCGATACATTAGGATTATATGATTGTTGGACACCGGAGATATTATCACCAGTATTCTGAGCAACTAATTTACCAGAAGCATCATATCTTTGTTGGTCTTTGCTTAAAGTAAAACCAGTTGGTTGTTTAACATTAGTTAATTTTTGGTCAGCTCTTTCTAGTGCAAATTTAGATGATTCTAGCGACGATTTTCGTGTAGCTTGTAATCTTGCTAATTTACTTTCCAACGGTTCGGCAAGACCAAGTGAACGATTTTCAATTGATTTAAGTTGACCAGTGATAAATTCTAATGGAATAGCTTGTCCAGAAGTATTTAGATATGCCTTTTTAGTTGATTCTATTAATCTATCCAAATCTTTTTGAGTCGATAATTGTTCAGGACTTATTTTCTGTGCATTAGTAAAAATTGATTGAGCTTTGCTCACTGCTTTTTGTAATGATGATTGTGCAGAAACTGTGGCAGGAGTGTTTGGTAATGTTTGAGTTGTAGTATCTATCAAATTGGCATTATTAACAACAGGTTGGGTAATCTGTGGGGTCACAATAGGTGCAGAAAACTGATTATTGTTGATATTAGTATCAACTGGTGATTTGGCTATTAAAGGTGCAGTAACTGGTTTACTAAATGTTTTATTAGATAAATTTTTTTTAAATAAGTTACTTATTTCATTATAATTATTTGGATTAATTTTATTAATTACAGGTGGTGGAGCATTAACAGGACCATTTAATGTTGACATATTATATTTAGAAATGTTTGGTTTATTCATACTAAATCTTGGCATAGTAGGAGGCACCAATGCTGAATTGGAATTTGTTTTATTTTTTTTAGGAATAAAAGAATTTAAGAAATTTGAAAATGAAAATGGGCTATTTGTTGTCATGATATTTTATAGACTAATAGTCAAATTAGGATTAATAATAGAATGATCAGATCCGTCATCCACTACCATTGATAAATCGTTAATTGCATAATCATTAGAAAGTGAAGACATCCCCTCTAAGTACATTAATTTGAATTCTGTAAATCTTTGTTTATCTTTTTCTTTTGTCCAATATCTATAAGCACCGTAAAGCTCTGGTAAATTTTGATATGCTTCTGGTAATAATGGCATCATTCCAATGGTAAAGGTTTGTGAGCCACCAGATATAGAAGTTCCACCATATTCTCTAACTAATTCTATTTCAGTTGTACTAGTTATTGAAGCAATTTCGTACCACACTCCATCACCAGAATCAGTTCCATCATCTACAGTAATTCTTAACCACCTACCTACCATAGGATATGTGAGTGTAGTTCCAGTAAATATAATAGTCTGATCTCCGTTTGTTGCGGTTGTAACTGTTCCTGTAGTATAATCAGAAACACTTAAATCAACTGCTTTTATTTTTCCATTTATTGAAATTATATTATCTGAAGTTGCAGGTTGAGGCCATAATCCTATTTGACCATTATAAACAAACCAATATTCAGGTGTATCAGAAGTATAAGAACTATAATGAAGTTCATCCCAGAATTTTCTATTAGGTGCAGGTTTAGGTTGATATCTTGTTGAACTAACCGTAACAAATATACTTTCTACCATATCCATATCATATGGTAATGGGACAAATGTTGTCGATGCAACAGTTTTCGCAGTTCTTAATCTGTGAATAAATGACCAATCAGCAACTGAAATTATACGACGATGAAAATCATTCATGATTCTATCTCCCCATGCTAAATTTGCTGAATTAGTATTCTTTGTATCAATTCCAAAATCTATTTGTAGCTCGCTATAACTTTTCATAATTTTATTTTACACTATTTTTTTAATTATTAATATACGCCATATTCCACTTGCAAGATCTACAGTGGCACCACTTTCATTTTGAATTCTTATTTCAACAGTTTCATTTGCTTGAATATATGCTGTTACTGAAATATCTTGCAAATCATACGGAGCAGAAACTAATATAAAATCTCCCAATACCGCACCGTTTACATTTGTGACTTGAACAGTTTGACCATCTCCATCTAATAAACTAATCGGGTCTATGGTTATCTGTTTGTCATAAATCATATCCAAATCTTGTATTTTTATTTTAGAAGAACCGAAACCATTATGATTATGTAAAACAACAGAAAACCTATTTTCTAAATCGCTAATTTGATTTTTTAAATCGTTTATTTCTTTTTGTATATCTGTATTTATCATGGTAATAATCTTATTTCAACTAACTCAACATCTCCACCAAGTTCTGCCTGAATTTGTATATTTTCTATATCAATTAAACCTATTGAATCATTTATAAAAATTATGGTAGAACCATCAGTTGAAAAACTGTCAATGGTTGTAAAAGCATTAGAAGTATCGGTTCTATATCCTATTCTGATATAACTACCAGTAGCTGTTGATTTAGCTAAAACAACTTCTAACGAAGAATAAGTTGCTTTTTTGATTTTTGATGCAACCCTATATAATGCTGACTGGACAACAGATTCATAATTTCCATATCTACTACTATCTTTATAGTCTGCACCACCTAAATATCCAATAACAGAAGCAGAATTATTAAATGCTGTTATATTTGTTGAGCCAGTCGTTGGTATTTGGTCTATAATTAAACGACCATCAGGATATAATAAATATGAACCACTATTACCAGATGTTTGAACACTCATTCCAAATAATAAAGAACCATTCAGGGATGATATTCCACCCCAACTAATAGATGGCAGTGTTGTTCCATTATTAATAACTTGATCAGGTATTTTTTTAAAATGAATTACATAACTTCCTTGAGTTTTATAAACATTACCTCTCGTTCCAGCTAAAATATATACAATTTCTCCTATATTTTTTAATCTTTTAACACCTATTTCTGGAACATTTAGTGGCAAATTAAAAGAATCACTTAATCTGTCCCAAGGATATATTTTATTCCAAGTATTCCCTGCAGCTAAAATATATTTTCCCAATTCTTCTAAATGGTTTAATTTTTCTCCTTGAGGAGTATCTAATGCTTTATTATTATATGTATATGTAGCTGAATTTGCAGGGTCAAAAACATAACCAGAGTTTTCTTTTATACTTCCAATATATTTATCATCCGTAAAATAAACAATATTATCTTGAGCCAATATGGCATGATGTCTATTTCCAGAACCAGCACCTGAATTTAATACTTGCCACCCTATTGTCCAAATAGGTGAATTTGTACTGGTTATATCTACGATATCTACATAAGCATTTCTAAAGATAAACAAAAACTGTTTAAGAGCACCGGAATTTTCAAAATAAACAATACCATTACCAACAGTATTCGTGGTTGAATACCCAACTAATAATAGAAGTCTCCCACCAGTATTACCATACCAAACTTTACCATCTGAATCTAAAGCAAAATCATTAGCAGTTCTAGGATTAGTAATTATATGAGTAATTGTTGATGGGTCTACTGTTGCAAAAGTATGGGTTCCCAATCCTGCATCAGTTATATCTATTGCAGTTCCCGCATCGGCATTTGCTAAAGTTGTAGCTAATTTAAATGTAGTTGAACTCACATGAATTATAAAATAGTTAGTTGCCGTGGCTAATCCAGCTGGCAAAGTTCCTGTCGTAGTTAATGTTACAGCAGTTCCTGTGATTATATTATAAGATTCAATATCTTTGGCACTAGTACAGATATCCGTCGCCGCATCAGCTGTGAATGTCGTTGATAATGATAAATGAAACGAAGAAGTAAGTTGAGTTCCTGATTTAACAGCCCCGGTAAATGACTCAATATCAACACGACTCATCAAACCGAAACCCTTATGGGGAGAGTCACCAATTGCTTCTTCAAAATTATTTATTATAAGTGGTTGTGTTGTCATTTTATTATTAAGTTCATTAAAGATGTTATAACGACACCCCCTGTAACTATGCCACCCCATACTATTACTTTCTCTACCCATTTTGGTGCAAATTTCTTTTCTGATGTTTCTATAAACTTATCAATCGTTTCTCTTAATTCTTTGTGTTCTTTTTTATTGCAATCTAATGATGCTTTAATATAATCTATATTAGTTTCTAGTTTTGTCATGGTTATATTTATTTTGTTAATTTCTCTTTGCATATAAATTTGTTCAAACTATTATCGATGCCAATTAAAGAATAACCCACCAAATATACTTACAATAACAAAGTAAAGTGTCGCCATTGTGAAATAAAACATTTTTCTTTTAAACTTATAATTACCTTTTGAAATATCATCTAACATATAAGCATAGAAGAATGTATCTGCTTTTATCTTTTCAACTATCCCGCCACCCTTAGCATAGTAAATATCATGCATTTTACAGTCTGCTGTAAAAATAAATTGTGGTATTAGAAAAGCACTCTTTCCTGCTCCACAGTATTTATGAGATTTACTTCGTAAATTATATTTTTTATTTTTATTATTACTTTTCATTATTCTGTTATTTCTAATTCAGAAGTATAATCTTTTAAATTAGTATCAATTTGTTCTATTGTTAATTGTTCTGCTTGTAATCTAGCTTTCTGTATATATGCTTCTTTTAATTTAACTTTTAAAAAGTCAGAAAGCATGTTCTTAACTATTTCTTTTGGTGTTATTGGATTATCAATTAAGATTGTTTCTCCCTTATCATCTATTTCTTCTATTTGTTCCTGCCAACCTGTTGTTTCTGCAATTACTTTCATATCTTCATTTAATTCATCTTCTGTTCTTGTTGTATTTACTTCAAATG
>VAPG01009284.1_pt1 | contig 13129 bp, 12 predicted proteins | sample 3393851 | NCBI WGS metagenome assembly VAPG01 (sample SAMN08290438, study PRJNA428436) | hydrothermal vent metagenome | isolation source: Deep-sea hydrothermal vent chimney | place: Atlantic Ocean: South-mid Altantic Ridge | depth 2194 m m
CCCATAGAATAGGCGCCATGATGGTCGAAAACTGGTTTAAACGTTGTACCATCGTCGGTTGTTTTCCAAATGCCTCCCGAAGCAGCAGCCACATAAAAACGGCTGTGGTTGTCCGGGTTAACGGCAATATCGGCAATACGTCCTGATGTAAAGGCAGGTCCAATACTTCGCCATTTCAGGCCACTGAAAAGAGAAGCTTTTAGCTCATTTTGAGCAGGTTTGGTTTTTTTCTTCTTTGTCTTTGCATCCACCTGCATGGCGCTAAAAGATACCAGCAGAGCCAGCAATACAAAGAACATTTTACGCGTAAATTTATTTTTCATGGTAATAAAATTAAACGATTAGTTGAACATGTTTTTTTAAAAAGTTAAAAGTAAGGATTTATTTTGAATGAAAGATGAGAAGGTGAGAGGGTGAGAGGGGCGAAAAGGCGAGGGGGCGAAAACGGAGAGCCAGGCATTGCGAATACGTGAATACCTTTAAAATCAAATCTATTTAAGAACAAATCGGACATTATGGACAAACACTATTTAGAGGCTTATCCCCAAGCCAAGCATTTGATGAAGAAGGAAAGCACCGAAAAGATAAACCAGCAGGCTAAGCACGTCGATACGCAAAAAACCAGGGAGGGTTTTCAGATGAAGACCTCTTTGTTCCGGCTCCTGCATCCAGTTGAAAGGCAGCAAAACAATAAGCCCGAGAAGATAGGTGAACATGGTGGAAGTGGAAAGACCTTTGAACGTAACGGCTAATACCAACAACCACGGAAAAATAAAGGCTATCAGAAAAAAGGAGAGGCTTATTTTGTCCTCCCTCTTAAACTTTTCCGGAAGGATCAGCATGACAAGTTTGCCTATAGTGAGTCCCATGATATAAAGGAAATAGAGGGCAAGTACGACGAAAACTATCTGAAAAATAACCCCAATATCCATAAGCTTTGAGACGGCATAAAGGCCTGTGTGGCCAAGATTGTTTTCCACAAAGCTGCCGAAGATTCCTGTAAATGAATAAACCATAAGCCAAATCAGAAAAAAGGCCATGGACAAGCTTTTTCGACGGCTAAAAATGAAAATAGCCATAATCGTCATCCCAAGTATGAGGCTCATAATAGGAGCGGCAAGGTTGACAGTGACAAGGGCATCACGCGTCCATGCCAAAGAAGTTACCGGCGTGATAAAAGTAATACCATCCAAATGAAGGAGTGCCTTAATATTCAGGTCATAACTAAAATAAAGGGTGGTCAGTCCGGACAAAATCCGTTGCAGATACCAGGCAAAAAGTGCTGAAACAAACGAAACCAATAACATCAGCAGCAAGGTTTTGGTTTGTTTATTTAAGACATTCTCTTTCATGGTTTTGCTCTCTTTCAATAGTGTAAAAATAGAAATAAAAGAGCTGATTCAAAAAATTGTTTTTGACTATGAGATTTTTATCAACGGATTTGTTTCCCGTAGATTCTCCGTTTAACGTTAAACAAATTCACTGTAGGGGACTAATAATTTTCGTCATCCGCATCTCTTTTCAATATATGATTAACCCACTCTTCACGATTCGCTATCCCCCATCATCTTCGCTTCAAAGATAATCTCAAATTCTTTTCTAAATAGATGCTTGACCTTTGCCATATCTATTTTGCGGTTTAGTTCTTTCTGCATTGAGGTAACGCCTTTGTCCTGAAATCCGCAGGGGTTGATATAATTGAAATATTCCAGATTGGTGTTTACGTTGAGCGCAAAACCATGCATGCTCACCTTGTCGTGAATACGCATGCCTATGGCTGCAATTTTCCGCTCTTTTCCTTTTATGCCAGCATCAATCCAAACACCGGTGGCATGTTCCAGCCGCTCGCCCTGCAGGCCGAAATGTTTTATAGTACGGATAAGCACTGTCTCAATGTCGAAAATAAACTCTTTCACCGAAATATTAAAGTTATCCACATCAAAAATCGGATAACCCACCAGCTGTCCATGACCATGGTATGTGATATCGCCACCACGGTCTGTTTGGTAACAGGAGATACCTTTGTCTTCCAGCCAATGGTCATTCACCAGCAGGTTTTGCCTGTTTCCACTTTTGCCGAGGGTATAAACGTGTGGATGCTCACAAAAAAGCAGATAGTTTTCTGTTGCCTCTCCTTTTTGTTTGGCCTCCAACGTTTTGTCAAAAACCTGTTTCTGATATTCCCAGGCTTCGGCATAATCAATAAGTCCTAAATCCAGAAATTTGACAAGTAAATTTTTCTCCATTATTTAATGTTATTTTGCTGTTATCACATGTTTTTCGGCATGATAGGATGACCTCACCAGTGGGCTGCTTTCCACAATGCGGAAACCTTTCTCCAGCCCCACACGTTTGTATTCTCTAAACTGTTCGGGCGACACATATTCTTTCACAGGAAGATGTTTTTTTGTGGGTTGCAGATATTGGCCAATGGTCAACACCGAGACGCCAACGGCAAGCAGGTCGTCCATGAGTTCAAAAACCTCTTCGGGTGTTTCCCCCAGGCCGGCCATCATGCCCGACTTGGCTACAGCTCCCGAACCGGCAATATATTCGAGCACCTTCAGGCTGCGATCGTATTTGGCACGGCTTCTTGTCCACGGTGTTATGCGGCGAACGGTTTCCAGATTATGTGAAATTACTTCCGGCCCGGCATCAATCACCTGCCGGATTAGCTCTTCACGTCCATCAAAATCGGGGATAAGCGTTTCAATGGTGGTTTGCGGACTCAACGCTTTAATTTTTCTGATGGTCATAGCCCAGATGCCTGCACCGCCATCTTCCAGATCGTCGCGATCCACCGAGGTAAGTACGGTATGTTTCAGCTGCATAAGTTTTACAGATTCGGCCACTCGTCTGGGTTCTTCCCTGTCAGCTGGCAGTGGGCGGCCGGTTTTCACATTACAAAACTTGCAGGAACGGGTACAGATGTCACCAAGGATCATCAGGGTAGCTGTTCCTCTGCCCCAGCATTCGTGCATGTTCGGGCAATGTCCGCTGGTGCAAATAGTATGTAACTTATGTTCGGCAACAATCTTTTTTACAGAGATGTATTCTTTGCCCGATGGTATCTTTATCTTCATCCAGTCCGGCTTACGGAGTATCGTTTCAGATTGTTTCATTCCTACATTTTAAGGATACAAAACTAAACAAATTGGCAGTATAATGATACTTGTCTATCCTCGAAAATCTTTTTTGCATCTATGAATATCTGCCTTTAATTTTTCTACTTTTGTGGTGGGATCTCACAAATATTTCTCATTTTACTTCATGTATCGAAAGGATTATTCAGCAAGGAAATATATTATCGCAGCCGGCTTTGTACTTGTGGCTGTGGTTTTCTTTGTGCGCCTTTTTTACATGCAGGTTTTCACTAACCAGTACCAGCTCTCTGCCCGCGATATTGCATTACGCCGGGTAATCGAATATCCTGTCCGGGGACGTATCTACGACCGGAATCATAAACTGTTGGTGTATAATGATGCGGTTTATGATCTCCTGGTGATACCCAGGCAGGTAAAGAGCATGGATACTCTCAAGTTTTGCAGGTTGTTGCAAATCGATAAGGCTTTTTTTATCAAAAAGATGAAAAAAGCCAAACATTACTCCTACTACAAGCCATCTGTTTTTCTGAAACAGCTTTCCAAAAAAGAAAAAGGACCCATTGAAGAGGTGATGTATGAGTTTCCCGGTTTTTATTTCCAAACCAGAACGCTGCGCCACTATCCACAACCCATTGCCGCCAATGTGTTGGGAAGTGTGGGCGAAGTTAATCCGCGCAACTTAAGACGTGATCCGTATTACGGACAGGGAGATTATATCGGCAAATCAGGCATAGAGTGGTTTTACGAAAAAGAGTTGCGTGGCCGGAAAGGTTCGCGGCTGGTAGAAGTGGATGTTCACAACAACATAAAAGGCAGTTTTCAAGACGGAAAATATGATACTCTGGCCGTTGCCGGTTCCGATATGACACTGAGTATTGACGAAAACCTTCAGGCTTATGGTCAGCTTTTGATGAAGAATAAAAAAGGAAGTATTGTGGCCATTGCCCCTAAAACCGGTGAAATATTAGCATTTGTCAGCAGCCCTTCTTTCGATCCTGGTCTGCTGGTAGGCCGAAGACGTTCCGAAAACTACAACAAGCTGGTTCACGACACGCTTAAACCACTGATGGACAGGGCTTCTTCCGGAACCTATCCTCCCGGCTCTACCTTTAAGCTGGTTCAGGCGCTCATCGCCCTGCAAGACCATGTGGTAACCGAGCATACTTTTTTCACCTGTCAGGGAACCGCTTCAAAGCCTATTGCCTGTGCTGAAAACCATGTTTCTCCACTAGCCATGAAATTAGCCATAGAACTCTCCTGTAATACCTACTTCTGGAAAACATTCCGCGCTATCATGAATAATCCGAAGTATCCCAATACCCATGATGCCTTCTCTGCCTGGCACAAAGAGGTACTGCGCTTCGGCTTTGGCCATCGCTTTAACACGGATATTCCTTTTGAACAGCCGGGAAACATTCCCACACGCAACTACTACAACAAATTGTATCGCGGAAGTTGGAATGCGCTGACCATACGTTCTTTAAGTATCGGGCAGGGAGAGATTCTGGTTACTCCCGTCCAGTTAGCCAATCTGGCAGCAACCATTGCCAATGGGGGGTTTTATACAAAACCACATTTTTTAACCGGTATGTCTGGCGATGATACCCTTTCGGGGAAATATAAAAAAAAGTATTACATCGACAACATCGATCCTTCTTACTTTCGGTTTGCTCAAAAAGCTATGAAAGCAGTTTTTGCCGGCTCCCAGGGTACGGCACGCGCTTATCGGATGGATAGCATCTCCCAGGCCGGAAAAACAGGAACAGCACAAAACCCCCATGGGAAAGATCATTCACTATTTATGGCTTTTGCACCGGTGAAAAATCCAAAGATTGCCATTGCAGTTGTAGTCGAAAATGCCGGATATGGCGCTACCTGGGCAGCTCCCATTGCCAGCCTGATGATGGAGAGGTATTTGCGTGGCTATACAAAACGTCCACGTCTGGAAAAACGAATCATCAATGCTGATTTGATTCATAACCAAAAATCGAAAAAACCATGAGCATACGGGAGAATTTCTGGAAAAATGTGGACTGGTTAACGGTTTTTATATACCTCGCACTGGTGCTTTATGGGTGGCTGAGTATTTATTCTGCTTCCGGAAGCAGTGAAAGCAGCTCCATCTTCGACTTTTCGCAGCGTTACGGAAAGCAACTTGTCTGGATTGCTATGGGGCTGTTCCTGGCCTTTATAATCTTGTTGCTCGATGCAAAATTCTTTTCATCTTTTGCTTATGTTTTTTATTTTCTGATTATCCTCAGTCTGATCGGTGTTTTGCTTTTCGGAAAGACGGTGGCCGGCTCACGTTCGTGGTTTCAGATAGGCAGCTTTGCTTTGCAACCAGCCGAATTTGCCAAGTTTGCCACGGCACTGGCGCTGGCAAAATATCTGAGTAAGGCACAATCCGATATGCGGCACTTGAAAACAAAAATGGTGGCTGCTATCCTCATTGGTTTTCCTGCTTTGTTAATCTTGATGCAAAATGATACCGGCTCGGCACTAGTTTACTTTGCATTTATTCTCGTGCTTTACCGCGAAGGACTTCCGGGCTGGATACTGGTTGTTGGACTGGTGGTTGGTGCATTGTTCACTATTACCATAAAATTTGGTGAGCTGTACGTGGCCATGGGGTTGGTGTCGCTGGCAGTATTGTTATTCGTACTGTTTCGCGGATTTCGCCGGCAATGGAGAGTCTGGCTGGCCGGGCTTTTGTTTTCCCTCATTTTTGTATCCATGGTGGATTATGCTTTTCAACATGTACTGGAGTCACACCAACGTATCCGCATACAGGTGATGCTGGGAATGAAAGAAGACCCCCACGGTGCAGGCTATAATGTGAACCAAGCCAAAATAGCCATTGGCTCAGGTGGCCTCACCGGAAAAGGGTTCAGGAAAGGGATGCTCACACGCAACCATTTTGTCCCCGAGCAAAGTACCGACTTTATCTTTTGTACCGTGGGCGAAGAGCGTGGTTTTCTGGGTTCATCGGTGTTGATTTTACTTTTCCTTGGTTTGTTCATCCGCATCATCATGCTGGCCGAACGACAGCGGTCGCCCTTTGGCCGGATTTATGGTTATGGTGTAGCATCTGTTTTGTTTTTTCACTTCACGGTAAACCTGGCCATGACTATTGGCCTTTTCCCGGTGGTGGGAATTCCATTGCCGTTTTTCAGCTATGGAGGCTCTTCTCTATGGGCGTTTACTATATTGCTGTTTATCTTCATAAAGCAGGATGCCAACCGTATGAACGTGTTGTATTAATCCTTTGATACATATTTATCGCAACCTGATATCCTTTTTATGTGAAAGAGCAAACAATTTGAAATCGTTATAAATTTCACAAATATTGTTAAGCGGTTAACGATTGTTCTATTTTTGTACTGTTATTACAAAACAATAAACAGATGAAAAACAAAATCATTATTCTTTTTTCGGTATTGATGCTGGCCGGAATTTCCTCCTCAGCGCAGGAATTACAACCTTTTTTCGAAGTAGGACAGTTCGATAAAGCCATCCCCGAACTCAGCAAGCAAGTGGAGAGTACTTTGGCAAATGCAGGCTATGAAATTCTTGGATCATACCATCCTGAAAACAAGGATACGCTTTTTGTGGTCTGCTTTACCAGCAACAGTCTGAAACAGTTCAGCCTTCAATTTCCCGACAGGGGACCGCTGGGTGCTGTGATGAAAGCCGGATTTATCAGAACACAGGGGAAAACGACCCTCAGTATCGTTAATCCTGAATATATGTTTCTTGCTTATTATGGTCAGCAGATGGGCGGCCATGAAGAAGCTATGAAAGCACAATCCAAAGAGGTCACCAGCCTTTTTGGCAAGATGGGTAAGCTGATGCCTTTTGGCGGTGCGGTGGAACAAAAACGGCTGATGAATTACCATTACAAAATAATGATGCCCTATTTTGATGATCCAGACGAACTGGCAACATTTGATTCCTTTGAAGAGGGATTGCGTGTAATTCAGAAAAATCTAAACGAACAAAAAGGAAACACACGTAAAGTTTATCAGTTGATTTTTCCCAAGCAGAAAATAGCTGTTTTCGGGGTGGCTCTTCTGAATCCTGAAACCGGTGAAGCTGATTTCCTTCCTACCATTGGCGAAAGCCACATTGCTGCCATGCCTTACGAAATTATTCTTCAGGGTGAAAAGGCGACTTCACTGGCCGGAAAATACCGCATCGCACTGTATTGGCCTGAACTGGGAATGGGAACTTTTATGAAAATAATAAAAACTCCCGGCCATATCGAAGATGCCATGGAAGCACTTACCACAGAATAACATTTTCTCATTTTAATTATTTTTTGCAAGCAGCTTCCTGATTAACAGGAAGCTGCTTTTTTTTCAGTTTTTGTAATTGGCCGTTTCAAAAAATAGCTGAAAGCCAATGGAATTAGGATAATTCTTGTAGATTCCCCGTTTAGCGTTAAGGCTCTTCTGAATAAAAGTGTACTTTTATCCGCTCATTTCAAAATGTAACCATTATGCAAAAAAAGCTTCTTTTCCTGATATTTTTTTTGGTGCTTTTAGGCAGTGTCAGCTTCGCACAGGAATCTGCTAATGTTACAACCAGCCGGAATAAACAAATTCATAATTTGCTGGATTACCGGTTCAGAGGTGGCTTCTATTCTTTTGAGCGCGTATTTTTGCAAACAGTAAAGTACACCGATATGGCACGTAAGAACTGTGTTATCGGGATTATGGTGGTTACTTTTCAGGTTAGCTGCGAAGGAGTCGTGCGGGATGTCAGAATAAAAAACCCATTGAATTACGGTATTAATCAACAGATTGTGAAGTTTATGGAAGCTACCAAAGGGCAGTGGAATATGTGCCATAACAATAAATACACTAAATTTGCCGTCCCTATCCAGTTTACTATGGAGGGAACCAAAACCGACTCGCTGGACGCAGTTATTTCTTTTGTGGGGAAAAACCCGGGTTATGTTTGCAACAGTGACGATTATTACCTTAAAAAAGCCAAAGAGGCATTGGCCAAAAAGAAGGGGAAACGTGCCCGGACTTATATCGAAACACTCATCAAACGCAACCCTTTTAATAGCCATTATTTTGACATGATGAAACAGTCCCTTGATCTATCAGGTAAGAAGAAAAAGAAAAAGAAAAAATAATCAGAAGTTATGATTGATTTCTTATACCATATAGACACTGCCATCCTATTGTTTGTCAACGGCCATCACACCCCGTTTTTTGACGCCCTTATGCTTGACATCAGCAGTAAGTTCTTTTGGTCTCCACTTTATGCCTTATTAATTTACTGGATTTTCAAAGAAAAACAATGGTATGGATTTCTGGTACTTGTTTTTGTGGCGCTAACCATCACGGCCGGAGATCAGATTTCGGTACATGCCTTTAAAAATGTTTTTATGCGCTTGCGACCGTGTTACGAGCCTGCGTTGCAAGGGATGTTGCACATGGTTAAATTCTGCGGTGGAAAGTATGGGTTTGTCTCGTCACACGCCGCCAACAGTTTTGCTGTTCTGGCGTTTATCAATGGATTTTTCCGGCATAAACGCCCATATGTGAAGTGGATTATGTGGACATGGGCTTTGCTGATAATTTACAGTCGCGTTTATATCGGTGTTCATTATCCAAGCGATGTGCTGGGTGGCGCTGTGTTGGGAATTATCTTGGGGACATTTTTTATCTGGCTATACCGCAAAAGCGAAAAATATCTTCGCAACCTTCATGATAAACCTGTGGCAAACCAATAGTTTGTTTAGGGGACTTTACTCTTTTGGCTGGATTTCGATGGTCACCGGATCGTTGACCTGAAGACCCATCAACGATGAGGCCGTTGAATATTTCATGGCAATTTCCAGTAAATCAGAACTCCCAAACAGACAAACCTGGCTGGCATTGCCACCGGCATCTGCATAACACTCACCAATACTTTCACAGGTATAGCCTTTGAAATAGAGGGAGAAAGGTTTGTGTCCGATAACCCGCCTGAACAGCTTACGCGAAATATTAGTAATGGCATTGCTGTAAGGGTCTATGTGGATGACCATACCACGGATGCCAGAGGCGTTGAAAGAAGGTTCGTAGTCCAGCTTTTTGTTGATTTCAGGACAAGGCTCTCCCAGTGTTTCAATGGCATCCCCCCGGGCTAGCATAATAGCGGCTTTGGCAAACCGATCTCGCCCTGAGAAAGTATATTTTTCACTGTCCTGGGGAATATCCAGCATGTAAATTTTCTCCGGATCTTTGTCTTTTTCAAAAATCAAAGAGAAAATACCATTATCCGCACCAATAAAATAATGTCCATCGTAAAGTACAACCAAGTGAGGTTCGCGGAGACTCTCTTCGGTGTTTACTCCAATAATATGGATGGTTCCCTTCGGGAAGTTCTTGTAGGCATGATGTAGCACATAAGCAGCTTCCCGCGTGTCGAACCGCGGAATTTTATGGGTGATATCCACCAACACAACATCAGGAAGCCCTTGCAAAATACGCCCTTTTACGGCTGCCTGATAGTAGTCGGTATCGCCCCAATCACTGGTTAAGGTAATGATAGCCATGCTGTTTTTGTGAATTAACGCCTATGTAATAAACTTTTCAAAATTAAATAAATTCAGGTATCTATTCGCGCTATTTTTAATAATTTTGAAGCCTTAACAGAATGTCACCTTTTCAGTAACCGCACATGAGTGAAAGTACTATTCAGATTGACATAGATAACCCGGTGGAATTTTTCGGCCCCGGCGATAAATACCTGAACCACATCAAAGCAATTTTTCCTAAACTGAAAATTATTGTTCGCGGAAACATGATCAAATTTATTGGCGAGCCCTCGGAAATTGACACCTTCGGGAAACGTATGGATTTGTTGCTTGTTTATTTTGACCGTTTTGGCAAAATGAATGATAAGGCGGTGGAACAAATCATGGAGCAGGATGATAACAGCCTCACGCAGGGAACGGCTCTAAAAGAGGATGTGCTGGTTTATGGCCGTCACGGAAAGCTAATCAAAGCGCAGACGCCAAACCAGAAAAAAATGGTGGAGAGCATAGCTGTAAACGACATGATTTTTGCTATCGGCCCAGCGGGTACCGGAAAGACCTATACTGCCGTAGCACTGGCAATTCGCGCGTTAAAAAATAAAGAAGTTAAGCGGATTATCCTGACGCGTCCGGCCGTGGAAGCCGGCGAAAGTCTGGGATTTCTGCCCGGCGACATGAAAGAAAAGCTGGATCCTTATCTTCAGCCGCTTTATGATGCTTTGCGCGATATGCTGCCCACGCAGAAACTGCTCACCTATCTCGAAGACGAAACCATAGAAATTGCTCCGTTGGCTTTTATGCGCGGACGCACACTTGGCAATGTTTTTGCCATCCTCGACGAGGCGCAAAATGCTTCCGAGAGCCAGTTGAAGATGTTCCTTACCCGCATGGGGAAAAATGCCAGGTTTATTATCACCGGCGATATAACGCAAATTGATCTGCCGCGTAATAAAAATTCGGGGCTTTTTCAGGCGCAACGCATCCTCAAAGGCATCAAAGGCATCGACTTTATTTATCTCAACGAAAAAGACATTGTCCGGCATAAACTGGTAACGAGGATTGTGCAGGCTTATGAAAAAAATACAAAATAATTGCAGTTTGGCAATTCGTCTGAATAATATTACCTTTGTAGCCTACTCAAACTACTGAATAATGATGGATACACTAATAATTAAGAATTTCAAAAGCTTAAAAAACGTCAGGTTCGATTTGCAAAAAATCAACCTGTTTATCGGCCCTAATAATTCCGGGAAAACAAATGTCTTTACAGCTCTGGAATATCTTTTCAATTCCATTTTATCAGATAAAGTTTCCATTACTCCCGAAAAATTAAGACGTAATTATTTCGGCTTTGGCGATGAGAATTCCACCGTTTTCAAGGAACCAATTTCTTTTACTTTTTGCAAAAAAAAGGATAAAACCTTTGAATATTATATTGTTGAATTTTGGGGATTAAATGAGAACAAAAAAATTATCAAACGGGAATTTATTGGTGAAACAACAAAAGAATTACCAGATGATTTCAGTATAGGGAGTTGGAAAAAATCAGAAGATTTGATTTTGACCTTTACCGTTCAAGTGTTTTATACCGAAAAAATGGGCTTTGATTCTCTAAATTATAATCAGTTGAATAGTAATTATCTTCTAATAGTATATCGGAATAAAATTGCCACTATTGCTAAAAGTTCAGATAGTTTAAATAGTGTATCGAGTTTGTTTTACCAGAAAAATCTTAATGCTGAAATTGCTCAGTTTTTAAAAGAAATACCCCATAACATTCGCATCTACTCCCCCGATCCCAATCAAATCAAAAAACCAGGTCTATTGGGAACAGATGATTTTGTCAATTCCGATGCTTCCAATCTGGTTTCTTTTTTTGATAATATGCGCGATTACCAGCCTGAAATATTTGCTGCTATTAAAAAGGATCTGACGGAATGTTTGCACGAAATAAAAGACATCCGTTTCAAAAAAGTAAAGCTCAATAGTGAAATATCAAAACAAATCGTTTTATTTGATATTTACGGCAGGGGGTTTATGGCGGATGAGGTTTCGGAAGGTACTTTGTATTTTATGGCGCTGCTCGCTATTATCCATCAGCCTTCTCCACCCAAACTTTTGATGATTGAGGAACCTGAAAAAGGGATTCATCCCAGACGGTTGCATGAGGTGATGAATTTTATTTTTGATTTGGCTGACAAAAAAGACATTCAAATTATTATGACTTCTCACAGCCCGCAGGTGGTCAATGAATTTGAAGAATTTCCGGAATCGGTATTTGTTTTCGACAGTGAAAACGGAGAAACCAAAGTAAGAAATCTTCTGAAAGATATTATTGAAACTTCCGACAGGAAATCGGAAGAAACCAATTTACCGAAAATCGATTATACCAAAACACTCGGTGAACACTGGATTTACGGATTTCTGGGAGGTGTTCCGAAATGAGCAGGTTGAATTACAGCATACTGTGTGAAGACAAAGCACATTATACTTTTATTACAACCTTTTTGAATTCGTTTGCCGTAAAACATGATTTGCAAATTGAACTGAATAAGGATTTCTTCTTTAGATTTAGAGCTTCAAATTCGAAGGAAGTGTTAAAAAAATTTGCTTCGGTTGCCATTCTTGGCTTTAGAGATTATCATCTTGATTTATTAATCATTGGCATTGATTACGACGACCGGAATAGAAAGAATTTTCATTATGAAATAACGGAACTTTATGACCAGCTTGACAGCCGGTTTACCGAAAAAAGTGTTATCATGTTCCCGGTACAGGCCATTGAACACTGGCTACTTTATATTCAATATCATCATTCCCAGCCCGGGTCGACAAAAAATGTTTCATTCGAACATATCCCGAGAAAAGAAGCTAAACTGAAGGTTTACGGTAAAAAATATTCGCGAAACAATCAGGAGTTAATCCTGAACCTGACCGGAAATTTTAATACTGATTGGCTTATTAGCCGTTCGGAAAGTTTCAAAAGATTTTATTCGGATATAGAAAATAAATTAATAAGATAAAAATTAAAAATAATGACTGAAGCCATTATCCGGACTGATTTCCGGTTTCCCAAACAGAAAAGTGTTTACCACGGCAAAGTACGTGATGTGTATAATATTGATGAACAATATCTTGTGATGGTTGCAACCGACCGTATCTCGGCATTTGATGTGGTGCTGCCCCGCGGTATCCCATACAAAGGACAGGTGCTGAACCAGATTGCCGCTAAATTTTTGGATGCCACGGCGGACATTGTACCCAACTGGAAAATAGCTACACCTGATCCGATGGTTACAGTTGGGCTTTATTGCGACGCCTTTCCGGTGGAGATGATTATCCGCGGATACCTTACCGGTAGCTCATGGCGTAGCTACAAAAAGGGGGTACGTGAGATTTGCGGTGTGTCTGTTCCTGACGGCATGAAAGAACATCAGCGTTTTCCTGAACCCATCATCACTCCCACCACCAAAGCCGATGAGGGTCACGA
>VAPG01005928.1_pt1 | contig 13079 bp, 19 predicted proteins | sample 3393851 | NCBI WGS metagenome assembly VAPG01 (sample SAMN08290438, study PRJNA428436) | hydrothermal vent metagenome | isolation source: Deep-sea hydrothermal vent chimney | place: Atlantic Ocean: South-mid Altantic Ridge | depth 2194 m m
CACTAACTCCGATGACTGTTTGGGAAGCTCCTGTGTTTGAGCCACCTGCACCATATCCAACAGCGGTTTGCCAACCTCCTGTGTTTGAATTACCTGCATTATATCCAACAGCCGTCTGTCTGAAAGCCGTCGTATTCCCTGCATTTAACCCGACAAAAGTATTCGCGTAAAAAGTGTCCGTTCCGTAAGCCAGTCGTAAAGCTCTTGAACCGTTATACATATATGAAGAACCGTCGGCGATGTTTATGTTTCCGTTATCATCTATAGTAACTCCTGAATCTTGTATTAATTTACCTGTAGTAGTATCAAAGCGTACAATTGCATTATCTGTCGCAGAAGCAGGTCCTACTACATCTCCTGAACCTGAAATTGAAACTAACAATCTATGAGTAGTTGGATCTGCGTATAAAGGCACGGGGGTATTACCGTCTACATTTGAAACAGCAAGAAGTGTTGGTATATAATTATTATCTCTTTTTGCATTTGCCATGATATTTTATGTACTATCTATTAAAAGATTACCACTTGAATCAACATATAATGATACAGGTGTTGAATCGTCAGAACTTGAAACAGCCATCATGGTTGTATTAATATTATTATCTCTGTATGCATTGCCATCACCTAAACTACTACCAGTGACATCATCACTCACATCAAGAATATTAGTGACTGGGTCAATCGTAACATTTTCTGGGGTAATTCCATCTGTGTTAAGAACTCCCATTATCGTAGTTATTTGATTATTATCTCTTTTTGCATTTGTCATCGTATTTTTGTTGTTTTCTTTTTAATTCCGACCATGCTTGATTAAGTGTTTCTCTCTCATCTAACAATTGAATTTTATAATTTGCAAGTTCTTCTTTTTCTTTGATTAAAGTATTTTTATAATCAATATTTACTTGCTTTTCGTTCAGTATATTATTTTCTCTTTTTTTAAATTCAACATTTGATTTATTTACCTTTATATAATATTCCGACCATAATTTAGTAAGTTTATTTGATAGTTTGGATGTAATCTTTTGTTGTTTTTTAATTTTCAAAATTACTTTATCATTTTCTTTTTCTATTTCTTTAACTTCCTGTAATTTATCACTTAACTTTTCCATCCTTTGTATCAGAAGAATTCTATTTTCTTCAACTTCTTTTTCTTTTGTTTTAATTTCCTTTTCTCTGTCAATAATTTTCTTTAATTTATTTTCAACTTCTAACTTTAACTGTTTAATCGGTTTTAATGCATTTATTCTTTTTCTTTCTAACAATCTTACTTTCTGAGAAAGACTATCTATATTTTCTAAGATATATTTCCTATAATCAGACAACTTTTCATTTAACTTTTTTATTTCTAATTCAGTAAATTCTTTTTTTAAATTTAAACTTTTAATAAGTTTTATTTCTTCTTCTCTTAATTTAATGAGATGACTAACTATTAATTCATCAGATTTAATTTTTTTATTTCTTACTGTTTTTAAATTTAAAAGTTGCATGGTTTTAAATATATTCTCTTATTACATATCTAGGTGTAGTTCCTGCAACAGAGATTAAACCCTGAAATACAGAACCATTCATTTCTTCATAAGAACCACCCAAGCCATCATCATCTGCTGTTCCTGCTTTTAGAACGATATGAAACACTGTTGTGGAAGCAGTATCTCCCATTCTCACAAATAAAGCATTAATGCCTAGATTCTGGATTCCCCAACCTCTACGACCACCTGTTGCAATTCTAGAAGCAATTGCTGTTGCACTAGACAATATTGATGGAGTATTTGAATTTTGTACTATTTCTATTGACATGATTTATTGATTATTATTAACTTGTTTTTCAATTTTAATTTCGACTGGTTGACCCTTAAATGAAGCCTCACTATCATCTTCTGATTCGTCAAAATCAGGAGGTAATATAACCTGTGGTTTTGTAGAGTTTGTTTCCTTATTTATTGATTTTCCAATTTTTTCTCTATTTTTATTGGTAACATTTATTAATGTATCAATATTTGTTTCTTCTTTTAAATCATCAGAATTTGATTTTTCCAATTTATAAGCTTTGTTGAATAATTCCATAAAGATAGGAACATCTTCTGGTTTTTTAGGTGAAGTAAAAGTTTCGCCTTTTTTATATACTGATTTTCCTGTTTTATCTATTCTAACCAATTCTTTATTTACTAAATGTTTTGCAAAATGTTTTGCTAAATAATCAGGCATATATAAAGATTGACCCGGTTTGAATGTTTTACCTTTCCCATCCCAATAACCTTTGAATTCTTCATTTGTGAAGTTTATAAATAATGCTGTTTTTGTCATGATATTTAATGTGGGGGGGAATTCACCCACTTTTATTCCCAAGCCGTACAGCGATTCGGCGTTATTTATTAAGCGCTGTTTTTTATTTCCGACCTCATTCCTGCCCTCTGCAGTTTTTAAACCGCGAGAGAGTCGAAACCCTCAGGGCAGAGTGAAGTCAGAAAGACTAAGTTTAGATAAGTTCCAAACGAACTGCACCATATTCAGTATCAGCAATTCCTGTAATTGCTGTTCCGACATGGGCTTGTAGATCTGTAGCATCAGCTCCAGCTTCTACGGCACCAGCTACTGCATTAGAAGCAACAACTTCTGTTCCAACTGTTACAGTTCCATCAGCCAAAAGACAAGATGGACCAGCTACTTGTAACCATCCATAATAGGAAGCTGTAAGAGCTTTTACTGCTACACCAACTGGTGAAGCTGTGGCTGTTGTTGGATTAACAATAACACCATCATATGGATTTTTGATTAAATCAATTGTTGAACTTGCTGTAAGTGCTACATCAATTTCATCATCAAGATTAATCGTAACAACGGCAGCCGTAGCAGAACTATGACCAGAGATATGGTATAAATAACCAACCCCCGGAGTAACTGTTACTAATGCAAATCCACCAGCATATTGGTTGGCAGTTACAGTAACTGTAGATGTTGTGGTTATAGAAGAACTACCAACTGTGGCAACTTCAATAGCCAAACCTTGATCACCAGTATCTTCAACAGATGACTGTTGTAAATTACCGACAACTAGAGCAGATGAACCTGCTTTACAATATCTGTATGCACGACCATCGCTAGAATGAACCAATTCCCCCAAACCGTGTAACTGAGTAGAACTATCTGAAAATAATTCTTGAGCTATAACCTGAGGACCTGTTCCTGTTAATTGAGTCATGATTTTAAATTATTAAACGAATAAATTAAGCAATCAAATCTTAAGACGAAACTGCTTTTAGAACAGCAAAGTTGATCTTTATTGCTCCTGTTTCTGCTGTTCCTGCAGCTACATTTCCGTTATACACTCTAACCGTAAACGAACCCGCAGCTACACCACTTATACTTACAATCGTTCCACCACCGTCTGAACCAGATTGAATAGAAGCAATAACAGTATCTCCAATTGCAACAGTTGAATTTGTTACAATAAAATCTGCTGATGCTTCAGCTGCCAAACTAGTTATGTCAGTAGTAATTGTTCCTGTAAGTTTATTGAGTGTTACACCAGTAGTTCTACTCGTAATTTGAGTAATAGCACCACCAGCTCCAGTTACATAACCTATACCTGCACCAGTTGAACCAGAACTATTAATTCCAGCTGTTGTCGTAACAGATAGACCTGTAATAGCACCAGTTGCATCTAATGTAGAACCAAGTGTAAGAGCACCTGATAAAGTAGTAGCTCCTGTAACTGAAAATGTTGATTCAAAAGAAACTGCCTTTTGGGTATTTAATCCATTGTATTTTACAACTGGAATAAAGTTTTCTATATATTGAGTCATGATTTTTCTTTTTATTTCTCCCTCTCATGTAATTATAAATTCATGGTAAAGGGCAAAAAATTAACTAATAATTAAGAACTAGTAATACCAGTTAGTTTCCCATGTCTTTTTGGGTTAGTCGTTATGAACTGACCACCAAAATAAATATGACCAACAACTGCACCAGCATTAGCTGGCATAATCCAATCACTCCAAGAAAAACCTAAACCAACAGGTGCTGAATAATCATTACCTTTGATTTGGCTTTTATAAGCAATTGGTTTCGCATTAAAGAAAGGTAGAGCATACCAATCAATAAAGTTTTCATTAACTGCATTTAATACACCTGATGTGCATTTTTCATCCATAATAATTGGTTTTGCATTAAATTCTAATGCAGAGAAACCCGTTCCACCAACTACACCTTTCATTGTTCCAGTTGTTTTCATAATTCTTTCTTGTGGTCTTAATAATTGACCATAAAGATTAGAAATAGTTTCAGTTGTGTAAAATGCAGTTGGTTTTTGGGTTCCCGAAGTAACTGCTGACCACAAAGTATCTAACTTTGAAAGTGTTAATACTCCACTTGAAGCAGTTACAGTTGATTGTAATGTTGAATATGTTGATCTTGAAAGACCACCAATATTTGCAACAGAAGAACCATCGTCTACAAGAGCAGAAAGTCCTAGAGGATCTTTAGAATCATTACCAGTTCCGTCAGCATAAAAGATAGTACCAAGGTCATCAGCCATATCTTCTGTATCTGATTGAATAGTAAGTTTCATAAGATCTAGAACCTTATCTTCTGTATTAGCAACAGACATTTCATCACCCGAAAGAGCACATGTAATTTGATAAAACGACGGTGTGAATTCCATGTATTGACGATTATCTGTAGCTGAAACGGAGAAAGTATCAAATCCTCTAAAAGATTGACCTGTAGAGTTTTTGGATATTTTAATAGGAACACGAAGTGTCCTACCACTCCATTTCTTACCAGCACGAACTACACGCTGGAATAAAACATTTGAGTTAAGAATTGTATCAACCACGAAAGGCAAATATTTAGTTTGCACGGTTGTTTGAATTCTTTGTCCATATAATTCAGTCATGTTTTTTGAATTGAATTAATTAATAAATTTTACCAAGGTCTATTGCTTGGATTTGAGAAGTCATCGGAAGTAACAACTTCTGATGGTTTGGTTTCTGAAGTATGTTCAGATGTAGTGGCAACAGCAATTTGTTTTTTCTCTTTAACAGAAGAGTTATCTACTTTTGTAATATTGGCTTTCATAAGAGCATAACCTGCTTTATAATTCCAATTTCCATCAGTATCAACTAATTTATTATCGAGAACAATTTTTAATAACTTATTTTTATCTATGGTTTCTCCTGTAGAATTAAGAGTCTTATCAGACTCAATAGATTTTAATTCATTATTAAAATATGAAGTAGCATCATCTATAGCTTTTTGTTGGGATAAGTTCCTAGAATTGATTTCTTCAACTGCTTCAGATTTTGCTTTTTCAACAAGAGAATTATTCCATTTCTGAAATTCTTCCCATTGTTGTGGGTCATCACTACCAAACCAATGTGGAATATTGGAGTTTTCATCAATCTGTTTTGTTTGATTAAACTTATTCTCCAAATCTTCTCTTAATTTAGCGATATCATCCGTATATCGTTTTTCCTGTTCGTTAAAACGATTTTTCCAATCGTCTTCCCGTTCTTTCCAACGAGGATGATCTGCAAAATTAGTCTTGTTCTCAATACTATCATCTTCTTCTTCCGTAAGAGTTTGTTCCCCCTCTTCCGACTGGGTCTGATCAGTATCCGTTTCTTCTACTGTTGACGAAACAGTGGAGTCTTCGTTCTCCGTATCCAAAAGTGGGAAAACTGGTTGGTTTTCTACTTCGGATTGCGTCTGTATATTTTCACTCATGATTATTATCTAATTTATGAATAATTGACTGCGTGGAGTATTTATATTGCTCCCCCAACGATGGAGCATTTTAAAGAACTATTTTTTAGATTTGTCATCAATTCCTATAATGTCAAATTCAGAATCGTTTTGAAATCTACTAATTGATATACCTGTCATTCTTAATTTAAGAGTTACAGTATATTCTTTTCCTACCTCCCATTTTTTTATTTCTGGGAAAAAACTATGTTCTAATCTCAAACGAGGATATATCTTTTTAGGTTCTCGTTTTGATTTAACAACTGATATATCTTCATCAACTGCATCACTTTTTGGTTCTATTTTTCTTATCATCTTTTTTATTTTTATACTCTGGTAACTTTTTAATATTTAATGTTTTTTTTGCAAACTCTTTAGCTAACTCTGGTTTAACTGCAAACATAAACTTTACCTGTGCTTTCGATTTAAAAGGCATAATTAAACATTTTTATTTAAAGGAACTTCACCAAGATTCGACCTAGATGGTTTCTCACCAACTTTTCCTGATTGATTATTCTTTGAATTAATATCTTGTTGCTGTTGTGATTGTATCATTGACATTGCTTGCTGAACTGATTGATTATCTTTAAATAATAATTGTGGTGCATTTGTTTCCAACCATACATTTGCAGCTAATTCTTCAGGGTTTGGATATTCTAATCTCTTATATAAGTCTATATTAGATATTCTTCCCATTGAAGCTAACTCTAAAGCTTGATTTGCTATGGATGTGCTATCTTTCGGAAGTAATGAACCCTCTTTAACTGATATTAATAATTTTGGTGGTTTTGCATTTCCAATAAATTGAAAATCTTCATCATAAACATATAATAATTGAACGAGATAATTATAAATATCATCAGATAATTGTTCCAGATATTCACTCACTCCACCACCAATTCTATCTGTATCTAATCCACGATTTATAATTTTACCTCTCACAGTTGGTTCAGATCTAATTCCAGATGGAGTAGATCCACTTGTTCCAAAAATATCTTTTAATCTCATTCTCATATCTGATAATTGATTATAGACATCGTTCGGTAAACCGGGGGATGGATATCTTTCAATTGCTTCTCTCGGAGCACCATCTGGGATGATAACAGTTCCGCCTTTTCTTAATGCTGTAGTGATTGATTTTGCTTGTGACTGGGTTAATCCTGCCCTAGCCAATGATACAACCATTCCACCATTCATATTATCTGTATTTTTGTCAATTTGCTTATTTCTTTTATTAATCAAATCTTGATTAGATAAATTTTGTCCAATCAAAGAAGTCTTATCCATTGGCTGATCTCCAAGATTAAATACTGACAAAAATCTAAACGGCATATCTGGAACTGATAAATGATTAATACCTTTTATCAATTGAGGATTTTGAATTGTTTCGCCATAATTATTTACTGATTCAATTACTTGATTTTTATCATAATTCCAATGTGGATTTTTCTTTTTAAAAAGAACATCTTTTTCTAAAGTCCAACACATATATTCTTTAGTCCACCATTCTATAAATGTAATTTCAGTTGCTAAATTACCTTTTACCTTATCTTTTATTATTTTTATAGACTTCTCATCATCTCCAAGAATAGAAACAATTTGAAAAGCAGTTAGTTTTCTATATTCGCCAATTCTATTTCCTGTATATCCATCTTCGTCTATTGTAGATTTCGGATCTAAAATAAGTTTTTTAGGTCGAATTACTCTAATCACAGGTATATCTTTATCTAAATCCCAACCAAATTTAATAACTCCAATTAAATATATAGCCCAATGTCTTGCTACTTTTTTTAGTTTTAATCTTAATTTATTAACATCAGACAAATCAGATAATTTATTTTTTACCTTTTCAATATATTCTTCATATACCTTAGATAATTCTGGGTCCTCAGTTTTAAATTCAGAACTAATCGTGACGAGAGGTTCTGGGTTTCTTCTTGTCGTTTGTGGTAAATAAGTTTCCAATGCTTCAAAAATAAGATTGTCAACCATTGACCTTTTATTATTAGCTACTGGAGTATCAAATTGTTTTCCCAACCAATAATCTTCATTTTCTTTACATTGTTTAAGCCAATTATTTCTAACAGGTGATTCCATCCATTCCTTTTCCCATTTTTGAGTTAAAGAAGTAATTTTTTCATCAGACATTTTTAATGTCAATTCAGGAATTTTTTCAGACGAAACGCCCTCTTTATTTTCCAAAGAATTATCATCTGCTTTATTAACATCTAGTCCTAGACTAGCATATGCATCTAAATCTTGTGACATAATATAAAAAAATGGACTGCACAGTTAATTTGTGCAGTCCGTTCGTTATCCGAATTAGAACTTTATAATTTTATAATATAACTTTTTTAAATTTTATACAATAGTATATTATGTTGATAACTAAAAACACCCCATAAGGAGTGAATTTAGATTAATTTTAAATATATTAAAATTATGATTCATCTGAAGATGAAGCAACTTCTTCCGAAGCAACTTCTTCTACTGGTTCTGATGATTCTGGTCGTGTTTCATCATTAGTTTCTTCTCCAACACCAGACTCACTATTATCTTCTTCTGGAGTATTTTCTGAATCAGTAGTTTCAGATTCAGTAGATACATTACTATCAACTGAATTTTCCTCTAATGAATTTACATCTTTTTCATTTTCTTCCATGTTTTTAATTAATTAAATTATTAAACATTTTCTAGAGAGTTACGACCAAACTCCTATTAATTATGTTACTTAATTATATCATTTTTAGCGACCTTTTTGTATACAAGTTTGTGGATATGTATATTCTGAATTTGATTATTATGACAATTAATTTCTACCTTACCACTTTCAACATCAAACACACCAGCTTTCAAAAGAATATAAAACTTTTCGTATCTCTCTCTAGATACTATATATGTTGTTTCATTTTTATTTATCATATTCTCCAGTCGTCTTCTTGCGACTCTTCTAATTTATCAAAAAATTCTTGTGGACTAAATTTAACTACATTATTTGGTTCTATCATATAACTATTTTGTTTGTTTTTATTCTTAACATTTATAATTTTTCCAAATCCAGCAAATCTACTCATCCCCACTCTCCAAAAAACAGTAGCTAGAGCTTTGTGATCTCTACCATTTCTAATCCACTTATATCCTTTAACTTCATTGGTTGTAGGATCTAATATTTTAGTTTTAGATAAATTATTCCAATCTAACCAATACTCATACCAATCTTCTTCTGTGCCATGCACAGGTATTCTCTGAGTTCTAAATTCATCTACAGTTAATTGTATCATTCTGTTTCTGTCTGCACGAACATATCCACTTTCTTCTTTATTACCCCATTTGAGTAGTTCTTTACCTTTCATATCTCCAGTCAAAGAACAAAAATAAACTCTTCCTTTCCATCTTTCAGCAAATTGTCTAGCTCCAATTAAATCTCCACCATGGTCTATAACAGCAATTGCTTTTTTCCATCTACTCATAATTTCATCCAACGGACTATAATTATCGCACTCACCATAAAAAAACAATCCATTTGACCCGCCTAACACATAATCTAAACGAAGACCTGTATCTATACCAAGTATAACCCTTTCTTTTATGTCAGGCGACCACAGCTCTCCTGTTAGGTTCTTAAAGAAAGACTTTCTAAGTAATTTTGACGATGCATCGGCATATGGTAAACCAAGTATTTTTGTTGAAAAAAAGTGAGGAGTTGTTTTTTTATCTAAATATTTGTTGACAATATATTCTGCACTTATCCATGGAGCAATTAGAAGTGGAACCCAATATCCACTCATTTTTCTGTCTGGATACCTAGCAACCCATTGACCCTCTCTTCTTACATACGCTGGTAATTCTTTTTTACATTTTTTACAAATATATATTTTCTTTTTTAAATCTATAGACATTTTTTTTGAATCTTCTGTATTCCATGATAAATATTGCCAAAAATCACAATGAGGACATTTAATAAACCAATACTTCTGATCTGACATTAGCCAATCTGAATGAACACCCGTTTCTGGTAGATCTGGGTGACTAAAAGTATGAGTTTGTTTAAATTTTGAATGTTGTAAACGAGCTTGATAATCTGCTATAACATCTAGTTTAGAAGAGTCTTTTTCATCGTGAACCAAACGATCAGCAGGTGTCATCATCGCAGCTTTCTTGGACCAAGTTCCCCTAAAATATTGAGCAGACTTTCCTATCTTTTTAACTTCCACCGAGTCTTTGTCAGCAACATCATCAATCATACATGGATTGTTTGCAATAATTCTATTCAATTTACCACCGACCATAACTCTAACATCACCGTCGGTGGGAAGAGTATAAATTATATCCATAGAATATTTTTTGGCATCAAAATGATTTTTGAGCATTTCGGTTGTTGTGAGACCAACCTGTGCAGCTTTCATTATAGTTAAATTTTGTGATTGGTCTGAATATATATCAAAAAGAAAAGGATGATTATCAAATTCTATAAGATCACCTTTTTCATTTTTAATCTTTTCTGTTATAAGCCAATCGTGAATATCAATATAATTTTTTTCTTTTATTTGTTTTTTCATTTATTATTCCACTTTTTAAATGAGTAATCTTTGATGTGAGTCAAATGCCAATAACCACATTCTTCGCATTGATATATCCGTAATTCGCTTTTTTTATATTTTTTTGTCTATAATTAAGAATTGTTTGGGCACCTTTTTTATCATATATCTTTTTTCCAGAACACAAAGAGTAACCAAATTCAATTTTATTATATTTCATTTTTTTATTTAGCTATAAATTTAAATCCGCAAGGACATTCCATCACTTCTTTTAGATGATTTTTATATTCAGGAGAAGAAAATGTCAAATCACTTTTGCAACTTGGACAAGTTAAACAACCAAATTGATAATATCCAATTTGATTAAATCCTGAATGTTTTTGATTTTTATTAAATATTAGTTCATATATTTTCTTTCCATTACAAAATACTTTGCCAAAATCTTTTTTATTTAAATGTTTCATTTTAATTTATTTATAATTAACTTACGAGCAATTGAACTTGTTATTATATTACCATAAATTTCGCTAGATAATATATTACATATATCTAATAATATTTTATTTCTCTGATTTCTGTCTTTAACTTTCATACATATAAATCTATATTGAGCAACATAAGCTTCTAACTCTTGGTTAAGTCTAAATTCTTTATTTAATAAATATTTATTCCACCATTCATCTACATTATGAATTTGTTGTCTAGAATGTATTGACTCGTGAACAATTAAATCATCTGGAATATTTAAATTATTAGGATTATATATAACATCCCCATAAGTATAAATAGTATATTTATTTGGTTTTAAATCAGATTTAATTATTTTATTATATATTGGTGGTAATTTATTGATTATTTTCATATTTATTTAAAATTTGAGCTGTCTAATTGTTTCAGACAGCTCATATTAATTCAACCATTCCTCTCTCTCCTTAACTTGTGTATCACTTTGCCAATACACTTGTCGCAAATTGTATGTGTTTTGAGTAAAAGTTTGTTTCTGTGTGTTTGGCAGGTTGCCCAGAAGTTGAGAGTGCAGTTTCCACGAAAACACATTCTCTTAATTCGGTTGTCATCTACACAGCCAAAAATTCTACCACATCCACCTCTTTCTTTGTCTAAACATTTTCTTAAAAGCATTTTTACCTCCTTTGGTTGAATTTGTAAAGAACTAATACTTTATATAGTGTCTAACTTTTAAAGTGTTTTGTCAACACCATTTTGTCCAGATGGACGAAATGGTTGTGGATAACTTTCTTGTAATCTTTCCGTAGCAATATCAAAGTATTTAGGGTCAAGTTCTATGCCGATACCTTTTCTATTGAGGTTCTGACAAGCGAGAAGTGTCGTGCCACTACCCATAAATGGGTCAAGGACTAAATCATTTTCATTGGTAAGTATCTTAACTATATCTTGCATTAACTCTATAGGCTTTTGATTAGGATGTTTGCCTTTTTTCTTTTCACTTTGTTTTGTTAAACTATATTCAAACACTCCTTTGTGAAGTTTTTCAACATTAAATATATATTTTCCTTGTTTAATTGCATATAAAAAATACTCTCTACCAGATACAAATCTTCTTTTCCATTCTGCTGGTTGTGGGTTTGTTTTTTGCCAATGTCCAATAGTTTTTACTTTAATTTTTAATTTCCTTAATTCTTTCGCGATATCACCCATATTCTCCCAGTCATTAAATATAATAATGTTTCCACCATTTTTAAGTATTTTTGGTATTCTTTTAAGCCATTTATTTTGACTAAAACCAATATCGTATGCCGTGCTCTGTGGAGTATATGTATCATTATCGTCTACTTTACTTTGTCTAAATAAATGGATAGAACCACCTTGTTTTTCAACTAAATTATATGGTGGGTCAGTAATAATCGCATCAACCTTAATACCATTTGCTATCAACTTGTCCATTTCTTCTAATGCTTCACCATGTATGAGTTGTATATTGTTCATAGTGTTTGTTGGTTAATTTCTTTAATCTGCTCTTGGTAATAATCTATTTGTTCTTGAATTGCTTGGTTATAACCTTCTTTATATTTTTCTAAATCTTCTCCCATTTCGTGTGTTTGTCCTTCCTCTCTTTTTTGTTTCTCCAACCTATCAATTTTTATTAAATTTAGCATAATATATAATTCTGTATTACTGACATATCTATCTTCCTTAACTCTATCTTCATTCAACCATTGTCTTAAACCTCCTATGTTTTGTTTTAATTTTTCTTCACTCTCTTCCAAAATCTCAATAACTCCCGACAACAAAACCATAGCAGACATATAATCTCTTTCATTTATCTTTTTGATTGCTCTTTTAATTATTCTTATTGCTTTTTTATTCATTGTTTTTTATTTTATTTTTGAATAATATTCTCTAATAATATATTAGCTAATAAATCATAAACTTCGTCTGATTGTTTGTCGTAGTTTTCTTTTAAGTTCCAAAGTGGGTCTGCTACACCACCGTCAGGACATAAATAAAAATCTATTAGAGAGTGCATTTTGTCTTGTAATCTTTTACCTCGTTCATCAATAGTCATTTTTTCTTCTATAACCCTTAATACTTCAACGAGAGTTATTGGTCTTCCGAGGATTTTGTCTTTATATCTGTTATAAGGGAGGTTATCAATAATATCTCCACTAAATTCACGATATACTTTTATACCGTTCTTAATATTTAAATTATCAGTTAGTGACATAACCTTATCTACTACTTTTACATTATCAGTAGTCTGAACATACCCAGTTAAGTCAGCAATCACTTCACATCCAAAAGCTAAATCCATTATCTCTG
>VAPG01005638.1_pt1 | contig 13070 bp, 10 predicted proteins | sample 3393851 | NCBI WGS metagenome assembly VAPG01 (sample SAMN08290438, study PRJNA428436) | hydrothermal vent metagenome | isolation source: Deep-sea hydrothermal vent chimney | place: Atlantic Ocean: South-mid Altantic Ridge | depth 2194 m m
CGCGCATTTCACGCCTTGAACCAGAAAATTTTAATCACAATCTGTTCGACCCAGACTTAATCAGAGGTTCCCTAGCGAAAGCCCTTGCAATTTATAGCACCACAAGGCATTCTCTAAAGTTCACGCATCTCGCACGCAACGTGGGTATGCGGTACTTGTTTTTTGTGTAAATGAACATGAAGGTAGCTTTAAGCATGTCAATATTTTGTCGAACGAAATTCCTCTTTTCTCTCTCATTAATGCTTCTCACTGGATGGTCGGCACTGGCGCAGGCCGATACTGTCATCACCGTCGGTGTTAAATCACATGGTGGAGCGGTTATTTTAGGTGGCAGTGTTATTCCACTTAAAGAAGTCACGTTGGCGGCGCAAATGCCGGGGCGTGTCATCAGCATTGCTGGCGAGGAAGGTGATGAGTTTGCTGCTGGCACCGAGCTGGTGAAAATCAATGACGATGATCTGCAGGCAAAAAAATCGGCCGCCGAAGCGCAGCTGAACTCAGCGAAAAATTCAATGCAGAATGCACAGGTTCAGTACAATCGTGAACTGTGGAACCCGCGTGTTTATAACCCGCGGCCAATGGCCGGCATGGGTATGCCTTCGATGTTTGATGGTTTCTTCAATAACATGGATGACAATAATTTTATGTCGGGAAACAACGGCAATAAAAGCATAGAGCGACACGCTGACCTGGTGACCCAGGGTACGCAGGTCTCGTCTGCCCGTTCGCATGTCACCGAAGCTGAATCCGGCCTGCGTACGATCAACGCCAAACTGCGTGATACCAAGGCCATCGCACCGTTTGATGGTGTGATCATGAAGAAGATGGTCGAGATCGGCGACACCGTACAGCCGGGGCAACCATTAATTATTTTTTCTTACTCAAAATTTCTTCGCATACAGGCAGAAGTGCCTGCGCGTTTAATGCCCGGCCTGAAAAAAGGCATGGTAGTGCCCGCCCGACTGGATGTGGGTAATACTCTGATCAATGCTCGCGTGGCACAGATTTCACCGGTTGCTGATAGTCGGCAACACACGGTCACGGTTAAATTTGACTTGCCTGAGGGCGTGCCCGGTGGCCCCGGTATGTACGCCGAGGTGATGATTCCTGATGTGAATTCTCCGAGCCGTGCGCTGCCGGTGGTGCCGATGGCTGCGATTCAGAAAAAAGGCAGCCTGCCGTCTGTGACCGTGCTGGATGATGATAACAAGCCCAAGATGCGTTTAGTGCGCATCGGTGAGGTGGTTGATGAAGATACGGTAACGATTCTGTCCGGCCTGAAACCGGGAGAGCGCATACTGGTGCGTGGACGTAATTAGGTAATTATAAAGTCATCCGCAGGCGGTGATGCCTGGCGGATGTTTGGGAGGTGTTCGTGGCAGCAACGCGAACAGGTTTGAACGGTAGAGAAATTAGTAGTCCTCATGGCAGATAATAAAGAAACGAATCAGCAGGAAACTGCAAAACATAGTTTGGGTGTTGCGGGATGGGTCGCAAAAGCATTTATTAATTCACCCTTAACACCGATGCTAATCGTCATTTGTATCCTGATGGGATTGACCGGCATCGCGTTTACACCGAGGCAGGAAGACCCGCAAATATCGGTGCCGATGGCCGATATTTTTGTGCAGTATCCGGGTGCTTCCGCTGAACAGGTTGCTGCACTGGCAGCCAAACCTTTAGAACGAATCATGAGCGAGATGGACGGTGTTAAACACGTCTACGCCGCTGCGCAACGTGACTCTGCGCTGATCACAGTCGAGTTCGATGTTGGTGAAGACATGGAGCGTTCGCTGACCAAGGTTTACAGCAAACTCAATTCCAATCGCGATATCATGCCACCGGGTGTGACCAACTATATCGTTAAGCCGAAAGCGGTTGATGACGTACCCGGGCTGACCATCACGCTGTGGTCGAACGAGGTGGATGACGCCTCGTTACGTCTGATCGCATTAGATACTCTGCAAAAACTCAGTGAAGTGCCTAACTCAAACCAGGGGTTTGTGGTCAGTGGTCGTAAAGAAGAATTACGCGTTGAAGTGCTGCCGGAAAAACTGTCGGGTTATGGCATCAGCCTGCCGCAACTGGCGCAGGTGATCAAGCAGGCCAACAGTGAAAAATCGGTGGGTGACATCGAAGCCTGGGATAAAAGTTTTAAAGTTTATACCGGCTCCTTTCTGAAATCAGCGCAGGATGTTGAAAGCATTGTGGTTGGTCTGAAAGATGGCATTCCGGTTTATATCCGTGATGTGGCCAATGTTCTGCATGGGCCGTCTGATGTGACCAGTATGGTCAATCATTATACCGGGCCAGCCAGTGCGGAAGAGGAAGTTGCTGACGGCGCGCCGGCTGTGACTATCGCCATCGCCAAGAAAAAAGGCTCAAACGGTGTTTCGGTTAATGAGGCATTAATCGAAAGGCTGGATGCTTTAAAAGGCGAAATCATTCCCGACAATGTAAACGTCTATATCTCCCGTAACTACGGTGAAACCGCCAACGAAAAAGTCAACGAGCTGATCTTCAAACTGTTTGTGGCTACCGGCATTGTGACTTTGCTGGTCTGGTTCGCGCTGGGCTGGCGTCCGGCTTTAGTGGTACTTATCGTTATTCCGATCGTGATTTTATTCACCGTGTTCAGTGCTATGGTGCTGGGCCTGACCATCGACCGGGTGAGCCTGTTCGCGCTGATTTTCTCCATCGGTATTCTGGTGGATGACGCCATCGTGGTCATCGAAAACATCTACCGGCACTGGTTGATGAAAGAAGACATGAGCGAAGAAGTATCGGTAGAAGCGGTGCGTGAGGTTGGCAATCCGACCATTCTTGCTACCTTTACAGTTATCGCCGCGCTGATGCCGATGGGTGTGGTGCGTGGGATGATGGGGCCGTACATGGCACCGATTCCAACACTGGGTTCGGTGGCGATGCTGTTCTCCCTGTTTGCTGCGTTTGCCTTTACTCCGTGGCTGGCCAACAAGATGAAACCGTCGATGGAGACGTTGAAACATCATGCGGAGAAAGAACATAAGAGTAACGAACGCCTTGGCCGTTTCTTCCGTAATTCCATCACACCACTGATCGAAAACAGCGTTTTAGGTTATGGTTTTTTGATGTCGTTGTTCGTGGTTTTCTTTGCCAGTTGCGTGATGTTTTACACCACGGCAGTTTCGGTGAAGATGTTGCCGCTGGATAATAAAGGTGAATTCGATATCGTAATCAACTTCCCGGAAGGTACTTCGTTGATCGATACCGCTAACCTGGCGGCAAACCTGGCGGTAGAAGCCAGAAAGTTTGATGAAGTAATCGCTTTGCAAACCTATGTGGGCACCGCTTCGCCATATAATTTTAACGGCCTGGTGCGTCATTATTATTTAAGAACAAAACCCTGGCAGGCTGATATTCAGATAGAGCTGACCAATAAAACAACGCGTGAAATTACCAGTCATGAGCTGGCAGAAGCCATGCGCGCTGTTATGACGCCGATTGCCAAAGCCGCTGGCGCACGCATCCAGGTGGTTGAAATGCCGCCGGGTCCACCGGTACTGCAATCCGTGGTGGCTGAAATTTACGGCCCGGATCAGGAAACACGTCACCAGTTTGCGCGTGACATGACCGAGATGTTTGAGAAGGCAGACAGTATCACCGATGTTGATAACTATTTGCAGGAACCTTACGAAATCTGGCGTTTCGAAGTTGATCGTGACAAAGCTTTGCGCCAGGGTATCAGTATTGACGCGATCAACATGACGCTGGAAATGGCGATGGGTGGTTATGTGGTCGGTGACCTGAAGCGTGGCTCGGTGGTTGATCCTACCTACATTGTTTTGCAGGTACCGCTGGCGGTACGTTCCGAGTTTTCACGCCTGGGTGCTATTCCGGTGAAAGCGCCTGATGGTTCGATGTTGCCGCTGTCCGAACTTGGCCGTTTTGTGAAGGATATCGAAGAAGAAATCATTTATCACAAAGATTTGCGTGATGTTGAATTTGTTACTGGTGAAAATGCCGGTGAACTGGCCGCGCCAATTTACGGTATGTTCCAGGTCGATGACATGCTGGCTGATTATATAGCGCCCGATGGCGTAACGGTCGACCATAGTTTCATCTCCGGCGGTTTCTTCGGCCCACCGGCTAGCAGTGCCAAATCCGGTTTCGAATGGACCGGTGAATGGACAGTCACCTACGAAACCTTCCGTGACATGGGCGGTGCGTTTATGCTGGCCATGGTGCTGATCTACATGTTGGTGGTGATCGAGTTTAAAAACTTTATTTTCCCGTCCATCATCATGGCACCTATCCCGCTAACACTGGTTGGTATCATCCCCGGTCACTGGTTCTTCGGTGCAGAATTCACCGCGACTTCAATGATCGGCTGGATCGCGCTCTCCGGGATCATTGTCAGGAACTCCATCCTGCTGGTAGATTTCACCAAACATGAAGTCGAACGAGGGGTGCATGTTATCGACGCGGTTATTAACTCGTGTCAGGCACGTACCCGTCCTATTGTGATCACCGCGTTAGCACTGGTGGGTGGTTCCAGCGTGATCCTGAGTGATCCAATCTTCGAAGGCATGGCCATTTCATTATTATTTGGTGTGGTGGTTTCAACGGTATTGACATTGTTTGTGATTCCACTGGGTTGTATTTCCGCCAAAAAAGCGTTTCCGCAGTGTGCCCAAATCTGTCCGGCCGAGCTGGAAGAGGAAGCCGCCGCTGAAGAATATAAAACACCGATGTGGATGCGTATCTACGGTGCCATTGTTAGCCTGGTTGGCTGGATCATTGTTATCGTGCAGATGATCTTCAATTTATCGCGTATGTTGATCGGCATGATTATGCCGAAATCGTCGCCACCGGAGCCGCCGGCTGCGCCGTCGGCACCATCAACGCCGTCACCAACGCCGCCGTCAACACCACCACCTGCGCCTGCGCCAGCAGCAACAACGGCGGCACCTGCCGCGCCAGTTGCTGATGTAGAACCTGCGCCAGCTGCGGATAAAGTTGTTGCCAAAGCACCGGTGGCTGAAGTGAAAGCAGAAGCGCCTGCGCCAGCGGATACCAAACCGGCTGCGGCTAAAAAAGCCCCCGCTGCAAAAAAATCAACGGTTGCAAAAAAAGCGGCACCTAAAAAGAAAGTTGCTGCCAAGAAAAAAGCAGCCGTCAAAAAAGCCGCGATTAAAAAGGTCGCGGTGAAAAAAGCACCCTCCAAAAAATCATCACCGGGTGGGCGTCGAGGTATTCGGCTGAAGGATGATAATTGAGTTTAACAGGAGTCACTGATGTTTTTATCTGTCTCACAGTCACGCTTTAAACAAACAGGCCTCAGAAAAACAGCTTTGACTGTGGCTGTACTGATGTTACCGCTGGTTGTGCATGCCGGCTCATCCGAGGTCGCTAAAAAAGCTGTTGATAAGGTTCAGCCAGAGCCGTCGCAGGAGCGGATGCCGGATGCTCGGGCACAGAACTTTAATTTTCCGCACTGGCCACAGCACCAGCAGCAAAATGCAGAAATTATTCCACCACCGCCACCCGGTCCATATACTTCGTCTGCGTTGAGTGATTATTCGGTGGCGGCACCTTCGCCTGCTTATCGCGCTGGCAGGCAGGGCGCACGTCGTGCTTCCAATGGCAACGCCGTAACACCGGTGCCGATGGCGACGTTTAGTCCAGACATCCCCTGGCCGACAAATTTAAGACCAGAGCAGCGGCAGCCAAATCACCGGCTATCTGAGCAGGGTGGACATCATGTGAAGCCATTTTATGGCTCGGTGCCAAGTAATAATTACGGTAATTATAATTATGCAAACAGGTCAGCTCCGTACCCGAGTGATAGGGGTATGAATACTTCTCGCTGGATGCCCAACATGACAATGACGCCGCCAGGTCCTTATAACAACAGACTGAATTATATGCCGAACTACGGGTCATATTATGGGCCGCAGTCTCATGGTTCACGTTATGCCAGGCCGGTGAATAACAACAATGGTACGAGATCAGCTAATCCTGCTTCTCGATAGTCCTGTAAATTAAACATCCTGAGCAGAACGGATCGCACTTTACCTGTTTTTTTAATTGAGCAACGTATGGTCTGGTGATTTACTGTCGGCATCTTATGAGTCGTTTTAAGGTACGCTTTAATGCAATATCGCATGATCAATAAATTTACAGTGAGTTTGGTATTTAGCTTGCTGGCAACGATGACTGTTTCAGCAACGGCTGGCAGATACACGCAGCAGCCATTATCGCTTTATTCCTTGCAACTGGCAGCGGGTTCAACGAATCCCTGGGCATTACCGCAGGCACCAGAAAAGCCAGCCAGCTTTCAGCGGCCACCGCAGCATCCAAATCATCGGTATCAGCAAGGCCAGTCCGGTATCGAATACCCCGGCTTTCGTTTTGTGACACCTCAAATCCTTGAATCGTTGAAGCAGCAACAAATGCAGATGCAGCAAGTTCCGGGCAACTATCCGAATTATCAATACCGACAGCAGCAGTCCGCACCACCACAGCTTATGTCTGAACAGCCGGTGCCGGGGTATTACGGCTTCCCTTCCGCAGGAGCGGGGCCGTCGAATCCGTTATACGATATTCCCGCTGTTTCTCCCTGGGGCAATGGCCCGGATATGTTGTATCGGGGAGAGTCCTTTCCCGGGATACCCGATGCGGCGATAGGCGGAATTCCACCGATGAATGTTCTGCCATTTGCTGAAAATAACGGGGTTGGTGAAGCCGAAACCGGAGGCTTACCGGGGCAGAATAAAGTATTTAATCCATTTAGCTTTGGCCGCAACGGAAACTTGTGATTGAAATAGATTCCGTTAATTAACAGGCGTATAGTGTGCAGTTAACCACTGAAAAGTTGGTAACTGCACAGAACTCAGGTGTTGGGTAGCTCCCTCGATTCAATGCCACATCTTAACGAGGGTAGTAGAAGAGGTGTTACTATGAAATCAGTGATCAAATTAGTCGTTATATCTTCAGCTTTAACTTTTGGTTTAGCATCCATGTCCGCGAATGCGGGTTGGGGCGGGCCGTGGGATAATAACAACAACAGTGGCTGGGGCAACAATAACAGTAACTGGAATAATGACTGGAACAACAACGGTTATGGTTCTGGCGACGGTTCTGGCGACGGTACTGGTGACTTTGATGGCAGCTTTAATATGAGTATGCAGGGTAAAGGCCGCGGTAATGCACGTGGTAATAACTCCTATTATGGCAACAACGACTGGAATAACCGTAACGGCTGGAATAACGGCTGGAACAATGGCTATTCTGGCGGCAATCAAAATTATGGTCGCCCATATTATGGCCCGGGTCCTGGTCAGTATTATGGTCGCCCAGGTCCTTATGGTTCTGGCCCTTATGGTCAACCACCACAGGCCGCACCAGCACCACAGGTTGCACCTGCACAATAAGCAACACCTGAGGGGCGGTGCCTGTTATGGCACCGCCTTTTTTGTTTATTTTATTATGAAAAATTTGCGCACATTCTTTTTACTGTTTTGCTCAATCTTTGTTTCAGTACACGCGGTTACATTGCAGGCAGCGTCTTTTACTGCCGATGCGGTACAGATTCGTGGCGAAAATATCAGTCATGCAAAGATGTTCTGGTTAGACGGCAATGTGCGTTTTGAGTACACCGAAGACGGTGTGCCGATGGTGCAGATTTTTGATAATAAAAATAACCGGATCATCTGGTTAGACACCGAGAATAAATATTTTCTGGAACGTGAAATGCCAGAAAATGAAAAGTTGATCGCCAGTAAGAAGAGCAAGAAAAATACCGACCCCTGTAAACAGTTTGCTGGAGCAGAGTGTGTTTTTCTCAAGAAAACAAAAATCAACGGTCGCGCCGCCGAGAAGTGGCTGATTACGTTGAACAATAACGGCAGTGATTTTCATATCTTTCAGTGGATTGATGCCAAATACAAAAATATCCTGCGCCAGGAAAATTCTGACGGCAGTGGTTTAAGCGTTGATGTGAAAGACGGCCAGGAAATGAATGACCGAAAAGTCAGAAAACTGACCATGGTTGCCTTCAGTGCCAACGGTGAGCAACAACAGGGCGTGCAATGGTACGACAACGAACTGGATATCGTGGTCAAACAACAGTATGAAGATGATGTGATCGACGAATTGCGAAATATTTCTGTTGGCAAGGTAGGCAAAAAACTGTTTGTTATTCCAAAAGGTTATACGCAGTTTGAGCCTCCGCCAAAGACTGAGAAGAAAGTTGAAATAGCGGATGCAGAGGCGAAAGATTAATTGATCTTTTTACTTTGCCTAAAGTTGTCTCAAGTCATAACGCATTGATATAAATAAGATTTAGAATTACAAGCAATCGGCAATAAAAATGGTAAGGCGTGTATGTTAACAGTTGTTGGGAATTTGAAAGGTGGTACAGGAAAGAGCACTGTCGCGTTTAATCTGGCGGTCTGGCTGGCACATGATAAAACCGGTGTCAGGGCATTTGATCTTGACCCGCAGTGTACCCTGGTCGATGTTTGTGACGTTCGCCAGGAAGACGGTTTTGAACCGAGCGTTGATGTTTCCACCGATCTGGCCGAACTTGAAGAGTTGGCAAAAGATAAAAAATGCAAACAACCGATCATTGTTGATATCAGCGCCAGCAATATGCCGGCGATGGAGCGAGCAATGTCACTGGCTGATCGCATCCTGATTCCGGTACAGCCCAGCCAGGCTGATATCTGGTCGACGCAGCGGTTTTTGAAGATTGTTCATAACAGCATCGATGCCAGTAACAAGACCGAAGTGCTGGGATTTATCAACCGCGCTGACACCCATATCGGTGTGCGAGAAACCGATGAAGCCGAGCTGGCGCTACAGATGTTGCAGGGCATAAAAGCACTGGATGTGCGTTTATATCAACGCACGGCTTATCGTCGCTCGTTCAGTGAAGGACTGGGCGTTTTTGAACTTGACCCAATGGGTAAAGCATCAAAAGAAATGAAAAAACTGGCCGCTATACTGGACTGATGTCAGTTGTTAGCATGATTTTAATATTGATACAGGTAAGCCTTTAAATGAAAATAATTCGTTGGTTTTTAAGTCACTTTTTTCTTATCCTGTTAATTGTTGCGGTCATTTACGGCTACATGTTCTGGGGCAACCTGGCCGGTGAAAAAACGCCAGCGGGCAAAGTACTGGCTTATCTTTCCAGTGAATTTGTTGAAGTAGATGAGTTTATCAAGGCGATAAAAGTCAAGCAGTCACAGCTTTCAGCGCAGCAGACGCCTGCTGAGCAATCCTCGCCGGAGGCGCAGCCTGTCCAGGCTGAGGCCAAAGCTGATGAGCAGTCAGTAGCAGAGACGTTAGAAGCACCTGAAGTGGATAAAACCGTTGTCGCTGCAAGAAACATTGCGCAACAGCCGGTGAGTATCAGCTATAGTCACAACCAGATGCGAGTGAAACAGAATTCGATCGGCCAGATCGAGTCGCGAGCTGAGATTCCCGCAGCCACCAGGGCTATTGTCAGTGTCGAGCCAAAAACACCGGCAGTACCTGCAGCGGTTATAAAACCTGAACCCGTACCGGTTAAACGCGAGGTTGCGTCACGTGAGGTTGCTGCAAAGAAAGCCGCGTCTGTTGCCCGGCAGGCACCAGCACCGCGTGTGACCAGCGAAGTGAAAGCAGCGGGTAAATTTGTTTCACCACAACTTGAACAACAACTGAATAATGTTGATAAAAACGGCAAAGTCATCAACCCGGCGTTAAAAGGTTACGCGATTCGTGAAAGCTGGGTGATCGCGAGAAAATCTTTCTACCAGCGAAAATACGAATTATCTGAACAGAGTTATCGTGATGTGATTAGTAACACCACGGATAATTTTGATGCCTACGGTGAACTTGGCAACGTTTATTTTAATCAGGGGAAAAAAGTCGAAGCAGCACAAGCTTATTTTGAAGCCGCTTCGATACTGGTACAAAAAGGGCAGATCGGACGCGCTAGAAGTTTAATGGGATTATTAAGGCATCTGGATAAAAACAAGGCCACTGAATTGCAAAAACTTATTGATTCAGCAGTGTCCTGATCCGGTAAAAAATTTTAGAGGTTTAAACTATGTTTTACGCATTACGCAATTTATTTGCACTGGTTGGCTTTATTGCTGTGGTTGTAGCAATTTATGCTGCTGTCAAAATGGCACCGATGATGCAAACTTTCGATGAGTTTGATGACAAAGCCATGGATGTCTACGGCGACATGATGACTACGCTCATGGAAACGGGTAATGCCGCCGAAGCGACGGTGTGGAAGGTTCCTGTGGAAGACGGTTTAACCGTGGAAGATGTTGAAGTTGCGTTAAGAGCGGTTGCTAATGAACTTAACATTAAAAATGTTGGTGAACTGCCGCTGTCTGCGCAGGTAGAAGCCATGAGTGGGAAGAAATCGCGTTTCTTCAAAATATATATGTTTTGCAATGCATTGACCGCGGCACAGATGCTTGAATACAGCGATGCTTATGCAGCCTACCTGCCATGTCGGGTTAGTCTGGTCGAAGACAAACAGGGTAAATTGTGGCTGTATTCGTTAAATATGGACGCCATGATCTACGGCGGCAAACCACTGCCACCGGCCTTAAAAGAGGAAGCCATGGGCGTTAAGAAAATTATTTTAGAGATTATGAATCGAGGCGCTGAAGGCGACTTTTAAGATGGTAGATAAAAAGACAAACGATGATAAGCCGGCAGAAAAAGTTACGGCGGCCAAAAGTACGGCTAAAAAAACCAGTATAGCGGGCAGCAAAAAAGTAGCGGCTAAAAAAGAATCGGCTACTGCGCCGGTAGCTAAAGCGGCTGCTGTAGAAAAAAGTGCGGCCTTAAAAACAGCGACAGCGGCAACGGCCAAAGCCGCCGCTTCGAAAGAATCTGACATGAGAGCGGCGGCTAAAAAGATAAACGAAGTAGACAAGATTAAGGCGAACAATGCCATTCGTTCTAACAAGGGTGCTGAAGATTTAAAAGCGCGTGCGCATGAAGCTAAACAGCGTGCGCAGCAAAAGATTCTGGAAAAAGCCTATGTCAGCGATAAACCAACTGATCCGCTGGAAAGACTGGCCAATACTTTTGACAGTAGCGCACGACGTTGGGAGATGGTAGTTTATCCTTCGTTGTTCGCTTTTGTTTTACTGGCAGGTTACGGCTTCTTCCTTATCTATCGTCTGACACACGACATCGCCATTCTTTCACAGTCAGTTACCCACATGGCGGTCATCGTTTCCGATTCTATGCCACGCATGACAAAAGATTTAGGCACCATGACCGGCAGCATCGACAACATGACCGGCAACATCGACGGCATGACTAACGAGATCGTTTCCATGTCTGAGCAGATGGACAGCCTGACCCCGATGAGCAAGAACATTAAAAGCATGACGCACAATATCGGCAGCATGAACCGTTCTGTTTACGGCATGCAGCGCGATATGCACGGCATGAACAGCACCGTTTCCAGCGGCCCGTTCGGTATGATGAATGACATGATGCCTTTCAGTTCCAGCACCAATGTGCCGCCGTCGATGGCACCGCCGCCCACCTGGCCAGCCTACAATAATCAGCCGCAGCGTAATGCTTATGGCAGACCTTATCAGCCAGTAAGAATCCCTTCAGTAGCGAAGGTGAAAGCAGCACCTGCGCCGCAGAAAGTGGTAAACACAGAAGTGACCATGCCCGGTGCCAGCCCGGTATCGTTGAAGCAGGTATCAAGCCCAAAGTCATCAGCGGCAGTACAGGATAAAGATCAGTAGATCAGAGGTTCACTCGATGTTAAATCGCCCGGATAAATCTATTCGAGATCGTCTAACGAAACTTGAGACACATTTAAATAATGAAAACCCGTTGTTGCTCGACGTGGTTTCTCGCTTTAAAAAACTTGATACTGTCGCTTACAAAATGGGTTTGCTGGACACCAGTGAATCCTATGCCACCAGTATTCCATGGTGGCCGCTGGTATCGGTGCTGGGCACCTTCTCTGCCGGTAAGTCTTCTTTCATCAATAATTTTCTCGGTGATAAATTACAGCTCACTGGCAACCAGGCGGTTGATGACAAGTTCACCGTTGTCACCTACAGTAACAGCAAGGAAAATCGCGTATTGCCCGGTGTCGCTTTAAATTCTGATCCACGTTTTCCGTTTTACCAGATGAGTGATGAGATCGATAAAGTTGCCAGTGGCGAAGGTCGTCGCATCGACGCTTATCTGCAAATGAAGACCTCGCACTCGGATAAATTAAGCGGCAAGATCATCATCGACTCACCGGGGTTTGATGCCGACGAACAACGTAACGCCATCCTGCGCCTGACCGATCACATCGTCGATCTGTCAGATCTGGTGCTGGTGTTTTTTGATGCGCGTCATCCTGAGCCGGGTGCCATGCACGATACCCTAGATCACCTGGTTGGCAACACCATCAATCGTAGCGATTCGGAAAAGTTTTTATACATCCTGAATCAGATCGATACCGCCGCGCAGGAAGATAATCCCGAAGCCGTGGTCGCTGCCTGGCAACGTGCACTGGCGGCAAAAGGTTTAACTGCAGGACGTTTTTATTCGATTTATAACCAGGATGTTGCAGTGCCAATCGAAGACGAAGCGGTACGCCAGCGTTTTGAAAGAAAATGTGAGCAGGACAAAGCCGCGATCTTCGACCGCATTCATCAGGTGGAAATCGAACGCTCGTATCGAATCGTCGGTGCTTTGCAGACCATTGCTAGTGATATCGAAAAACAAGTGGTGCCGGTGGTGAAGACCGCCATGGTGAAATGGCTGAAAATGGTTTTAATGCTGGATGCGATTGCTATCGCAATGTTTGCTGTGATTTTGCTGGTACTGAGTAACGTGTTTGATTCCTGGGCGCTGTTTTCTTATGACTTTAGCAATGCCAACATTATATCTTCGATCAAGTTAGGGCTGACGATTGCTGGTTTTGCTGTGGTACATTTTAGCGCACGTGCGTTTGCAGCAAGAGTGATCGCGAAGCAGATTCTGACAAAAGTTGTCATCGATAAAAATCTGGCCGGTGAACATCGCGAAGGAAAAATACTGGCAGGTAA
>VAPG01035540.1_pt1 | contig 13046 bp, 13 predicted proteins | sample 3393851 | NCBI WGS metagenome assembly VAPG01 (sample SAMN08290438, study PRJNA428436) | hydrothermal vent metagenome | isolation source: Deep-sea hydrothermal vent chimney | place: Atlantic Ocean: South-mid Altantic Ridge | depth 2194 m m
CTTTTTGTCAAAACAGGCGTTTCGACTTCTATAAATCCATTATCATCATAGAAATCTCTGACGGCTTTTGCCGCTTTGTGTCTTATTATAAGATTCTTCTGAATCTCAGGCCGTCTCAGATCTATATATCGATATTTAAGACGCATATCCTCACTAACCGAACCGGCTTCACTTACCTGAAACGGCGGCGTTTTGGAAGCAGATAATATTCTCATCTCACTATCAACCAGAAGCTCCACATCTCCGGTTTTCAAATCGGTGTTAATTGTCCCAACAGGTCTATGTCTTAAATGTCCTTTTGCAGCAATGCAATACTCGCTTCTCAACGTTTGAGCCTCATTGTGCGTAGTTTTATTTTCCGAAGGATCAAATACGATCTGCAAAACCCCTTCCCTATCTCGCAGATCAATGAATATAATACCGCCATGATCGCGCCATGAATTCACCCAGCCATAGACAGTTACCTCATCTCCCATATAAACATTTGTTATATTTCCGCAATAATCCGTTCTTTTCAAGTTGTTAATATCCGCTTTCACAATACCTCTTTAAGTTCGTCTAATTTTATTATTTTCTGCGTTTTGTTTTTCATATCTTTTATAAGCAATTTGTTGGAGTCTCTTTCATTTGTGCCCATTATTACACAATATTGAGCGTTCATACCGTTTGCATGCCTTAGCTGAGCTTTCAAGCTTCCGCCTTTATAATCAAAATAACACTCCCGTATTTTTGCGGTTTCATAATACAATTTTAGAAGCAATTTTTTTGAAATCTTATCAAGCGGTATAAAATATGCATCAACCGAAATTCCAGTCTTAATGTTACTTATTAATGCCAATCTTTCAATGCCCATTGCCCATCCGGTACCTGCGGTGTCATGTCCTCCAAGTGATTTTACAAGATTATTGTATCTTCCGCCTGCAATAATCGCTGATTGAGCTCCAATATCGCCAGTTACAATTTCAAAAACGGTTTTCGTGTAGTAATCAAGACCTCTCACGAGTTGCGGATCATCGGTATATTTTATACACAACTCATCAAGATAACTTCTCAACCCATCATGGTGTTTCTTGCAGTTATCGCACAAATAATCTTGATTCGCAGGAGCATTTTTTGATATTTCATTGCATCCTGGTAGTTTGCAGTCCAGTATTCTTAGAGGATTTGTCTCTAATCTTCTTCTGCAGTCGCCGCAAAGCTCTTCTTTGAAACTGCTAAAATAGCTTATCAAAGCTTCCCTCCAACTCGATCTGCATATTTCGCATCCAATACTATTTATTAAAATATCTCTTTTTTTTACGCCAAGATTATCAAGTATAATTGACGCAAGTCCAATCTGCTCTGCATCTGCCGCAGGGTCATCAATGCCGAAAAGTTCGATTCCGGCCTGATGAAACTGCCTCATTCTGCCTTTTTGAGGCCTTTCATATCTATACATAGGGCCATAATAACAAAACTTATGCACTGCGTCACTATTTAGTTTGTGTTCAATAAAACTTCTTACAACCGATGCGGTCCCCTCCGGTCTGAGAGCAAGTTGATTACCTTTTTTATCATTAAAAAGATACATCTGTTTTTCTACTATATCCGTATCGTCGCCTATGCCTCTTATAAAAAGATCCGAATGCTCTACAATTGGCGTTTCTATAAATTTATAACCAAATCTCCTTGCAGCCTGCAAAAATTCAGCTCTTATTTTCTCCAATTTAAGATTTTCATCGGGCATAATATCAGCCATTCCTTTGACTGTCATATTTTCTCCCCGTTATTAAGAAATAGTTTATCAAAATTCAGTTTATACAAATTTTCCATAACTCCTCTACCGCAATATTCTCTTTTTTCTACTATTTAATAATTTCATTTTTCTTTTCATAACGAATATTTCTCAGGAAATTATTAATTTTTATTGCCGTCATTTGTTGTTTGTTATTTTTCAGAAACAGATTTTTCATTAAAACTTGAGCTTTCTTATATTCACCCAATTTTATGTAAACTATTGACATGTTAAGCTTAACATCAGTATCATTCTCGGTAGGAATCCTATTTAATATTCTAAGAGCGTTTCTATAGCTGCCTTTTTTTATATACAACGCCGCCAAATTGTTATACAATTCTACTTTTTCCGGATATTTTTTTATGAGTTTCTTATATGCACCTACGGCAACTCTATTGTCGTTACTTTTTATATCTCTAAACAACATCATTTGATTAATTGAGTTATGTGATACAACTGCTTTATTATCAGATTTTTGCAAACTCTTTTTTACCACTGCAACAATTCTAATTCGTTTTTTCGGCTTTTTTTCTATTCTCTTTTTAATCTTTGCAATCAATAATTTTTTACTTGGTTTCTTTGACAAGGTTCCACTGACAGCAATTTTTTCGGTAGTTTTTCTATCAATTTTTGCACTCTTTTCGGTTAATACAACCCGATTTTTTATTGTCTTCAAATGCGGCAATATTTTACCGGTTTTCACAATATGTATATTTTGTCTTTGCGGCTTATTATATATGCCATTTTTATTAACAGCTGATATCTTGTCGGTAATTATAAATGCTGTTGTTCCAAGAACCGCAATCACAATTAAAGTTAAACCAATGATTAGATATGGCGGTTTTTTTCTTCCTGAAAATTCAGGAACGCTCTCTTTTTTATCGTGCGCCGCTTCTATTTTAGTAATAGCATCATACAGTTTGCTCATAACTTAGTTTATTATAACTGGCTTGATAAGAATAACCAACTCAACGCTATTTGACAATTTCTCTTTTTGTTTGAAAGCAAGACCGGCAATAGGAATGTTTGACAATAGTGGAATGCCGGAGCTGCTATTTTTGCTGGTTTTGCTAATTAAGCCGCCTAACATAACAATAGATCCGTTTTTCACAGAAACTACAGTGCTTTCTTCCCTTAAATCAACTGTAGGAAGTGTGTAAGTATTGCCTGATATTGTTTTTTCATCAAGCGACACCAATTTACTCTTAATAGGGACGATTCGTAGTAAAACGGTATTATTGTTTTTAATGAACGGTGTGATTCCAAATACTAGTCCGTCAAAAATAGATGAAATATCTACCGTTGGAGTTATTATTGAAGTGCCTCCGGTTCCAGTGGTTGTGCTCAACTCAATCTTTTTTATGAAACTTATAGATTTTCCCACAGACAATATTGCCGGCTGTGCATTGATGACTCTTAAATGAGGCTCGGAAAGCAGTGACAAGGATCCGAAATTGGAAAGAGCTTCTATGACAGATGTGAATTGACCTCCGCTTTTACTTATATTCAAGGTCATAGCTGGAGCACCGTTTCCAAAATTGATAGTTTGCTGCTTTAATGATATGCCCCGTCTCAACAACGTCCAATTTATTCCTATTTTGCTGCTTTTATTAAGCTGAACTTCTATGATTTTAGCCTCAATCATCACCTGTCTATTGTAGCTATTGGATATTGCATTAATATATTTTGTAACATCTCTTATATTACCGGAGCGATCTTTCACCATCAAAATTCCTCCGGCCACATCTATTGCAAATTTACCATTTTTTGAAATAAGCTTCTTTATATTTGCTTTGAGTATTTTATAGATATCACCTTTATCGCCGTTGCTCTTAGAGCTTAGAGTAAAACTTCCGGTAAGCGGCACCGAAGAGGCTGAATCCGAACTGCCGCCGCCTAAAACATCTCCACCAAGCGTTGCAGATGATGACCTTACAACTCCAAGAAATCCAATATCATACAATTTAGTTTTAAACGGTGTTATCCATATAAGATTGTCCCGTCTCTGCCATGAAACTCCGACAATGCCTGTTATTGTGTTAAGCGCTTCTCTTAGTGTTACATCGATAAGCGACAAATTAACGGTAGTTTGTTTATCAACATATTTATCAAGCGCTCCGCTGAATGCAACGCCTATTGATTTTGCTCCAAGAATTTGAGATATAGCATTTTTATAACCTATTTTCCTTGCATGAAATGTTACTCTTTCAAAATTGAGAATGTCAATATCTCTTTTAATAGGTTCTATCTTAATATTTTGTTGAGTTTTAAAATAGTGACTTATAGGCAAAGGTTTATCTGTTTTAATGGCTTGGCTGCTGCAGCCGCTTATGATCAATATAACAGCATATATTATTATATTAACCGTTTTCATTTGCCCTCACTTTAAGTCTCAGCTTAATCAACTTTTTTCCATCTCGGATAAGAACTTGATCTTGTCTGATTCTGATAACTTTAATATTTTTATATCGATCTCCTTCTCTAAAAATAGTCCCGTTAATTCTACAAAATTTATTATTTTTGTCAAAATATATCATACTTAAATGAAGCGGTTTTATTTTTATAGCCGTTTTATAACTCTTTAGTTCATTAGACTGTTTATGGACAAATGCAAAGCTATTTATAGTTGCTTGTTTATAGCTTTTTGATTTTTCAAAATTGGGCAGATTAATTGCATTGATAACCGGAATTTTGCCTGATTGATTATTTATAAACAGAGGTGCGGAAAAATATGCTGTAAGTAAAAAAATAGGTATAATGGCAAATAAAAGATATTCTCTCATAGTTTATAAGTTTCTACCAAAACAAAACTGCCTTTTTGCCCTTTATAATCATAGTAATTCCTTTGCTATTTTTTTTGCCGTCTTTGTCCTTTGTTAAGCTGAAGCTTGATAAATAAAAGCTGCCTCCTTTGTGATAAGTATTGTAGATAATGCTTCCAATTTTATTGAAGTCTTTATAAGAAACAAATGTTGCAGTCAGATCTACAGGCTCTTCTCTAACGCCGCTTGTCTTTCCCCTAAGTCTTTTTTTGTATTCTATATATCTTGCAACTTCTCTTTCGTTGTTTCTTTCGCTGGTCATTTCTCTATTTATATGTGTTATATTTGTATTCATATTTTTTGTATCAATTCTTATAATTCTATAAAAAAAGAGCGGTAACGATAATAGCACCGCTGAGATTAAGATCAAGAGCTTGGTTTTCTTTCCAAAATTCATAATAAAAAGCTAAGGACACGATAAAGATTGTCGCAAAGCAAATGGGCTTTCCTGTCTCACAATATCATCGGCTGTCTGTTTATTATACGGGTGCGTTTGGTTTTCATAAGTGCCGTTTGCCAAGTTGTTTGAACTATCCAATTTATAATTAGCGCCTTTGCTAATCACAATAAAAGCAACTGAAACACCTGCAATTGTAGGACGACCTTTCAAATTTTTCAGCTTGCTGCAGAATGAGCTTGTATTAGCTGTTGATGTTAAGCTGCTGTTTACATCATAAATAAGCCTCTCTCCATGGCCGTCTTTTGACCTCGCACCGAGTATTTGATAAGGAAGCAGATAGCCGGGTTTAGGTGGCGGCAGTTTACTATTAGCCGTCGCATATCCAATCAGTGCATTCTTTGCTTCTTTCACCGCAAGCCTGTCTTCTGTTAATTTGTTAGATTGTATCAGTGTCCGCATCATAGGAATGCCAAGTCCGAGCAAAAGTCCCATAATTACCATTACGATTGCAATTTCAATAAGAGTAAACCCATTTTGATTTTTCATATCAGTTGCCCCTTTTCCCACGCTTTTTATAATTATGCTGCCGTTTTACAATATCAAACCTATACTAAATAAAATATCTTAAAGTTATAATAATACCAACAGTTATAACTGCTATCAAGAAAATTGCAATGGCTGCGATTTTGTGATCTCGTCTTATATCTATTGCGCTGCAGGCATCGGCTACGGAAGATTTTTTTATGATCTTATTACCTTTTGAATACGCTATTGTAAGCGCCATTCTCATAATGCTATTTATAACTCGCGGAATTCCACCGCTATTCCGATAAACCGCCTTCAAAGCAGAATTTTTTATCAAAATTGCCCCGCCCGCTTTTGAAGTTCTGTATCTTATATATTCAACCGTCTGAATTTTGTTAAACGGTTTTAATCTGCACCTTATCGTGATTCTCTGATTAAGCTGCCTATTCTGTTTTCTCACCATATTCTCCAGTTCTTCCTGACCGGATAAAATTATCTGCAGCGGTTTTTCACGATCTGTTTCAATGTTGGAAAGGAGCCGCACCTGCTCAAGCGAATCGGGTGAAAGACTTTGCGCCTCATCAATTATCAAGATCAATTTTCGATCGGTCTGCGCTAATTTTAAGAGATGATTTTGCAGAATAGTTAAATTCTCATTTGCAGAATTTCCGTTCTCTATTTGAATATCACTCAATATGGCACCAATTAACTCATCTGGTTTCAGCATGGGAGAAACAATAACCGAGCTTTCCCAATTAGCAGGAATTTCCCGTAAAAACCGTTTTATGATCGTTGTTTTGCCAACTCCGGGCATTCCGGTTAAAAGAACAAATCCATCGCCATTTTTAAGAGAAAATCTAAGCAGTTCCATTGCCATCTTATGAGATTCCGAAGGAAAAAAATAATCCAAGTCTATTGTCAGCCGAAACGGCTCATCAATTAAACCGAAAAACGCTGTTTTCCTCTCCATCATCACCTTTTTATGCTGTATCGCCTTGACTATGATCTCTTGGCCAGTTTATCATAGTTGACAAACAGATGTTCTATCTCCTTGATAGCCTCCAGTTCAAAAGGATTAAGCATCAATGATTTCTGAAGATGCTCAACGGCATTGCCGTATTCACCTAATCTTCGGTATATTTTTCCAAGAAACATTTCCGCTTCCGGAAAATCATGATTTAATTTAACTGCCAATTCAAGATCATTCTTAAAAATCTCACTCATAGTAGATGATATAGCCGGAAGCCAGCTTTCAGATTCAGGATCATTGGAATTTTTAGTCTCATCGCCGTAAAGATATTGCAATACTTTATCAAGTTCCGTGTCATTCGCAACAACTGAATAGCGCATAAGGCGTGTTGCATTTTTGAGATTTCTGTACGAGGTATCTGAAATTGTATAACCGATTAAAGCAAGCTTATCATCGGGTTTAAGTGTGAGACACGCAATGAACCCGCCTTTCGCTTCCTTAACATTACCGCTAAAAAAATTCTCCAAAGCTTTATCAAGCAACATATCAAACATAAAAATATCCTAATATTTTATTATAAAATCTATCGATCTATCAGGAGGCATCTCTTCGGTTACAATTTTCTCAACCTTTGCGTTTCGAGGACCTTGATAGCACGCTTTTATGACCTCATTTATATCATCAATATCTCCAACAAGCAATGCTTCAACGCTCAAATCATAAACATTTTTTACCCAGCCGCTTAGATTATGCTTTTTTGCTTTCATCACAAGCCAGTTTCTATATCCCACCGCCTGAACATGTCCGGAAATGTTAAGCTTAACAGCTTGTCTCCTATTCAATGAGCGATTCAGCCATCTCATTGGGTTTTTCTATGCCCATGAGATCAAGAATTGCAGCCGCAATAGAAGATAGACCAAAATCACCTTTTTTCAGGTGAATAATACGATTTGATTTACCGCAGATAGCAAAATAAACAGGATTAGTGGTATGTGCAGTCATAGGATTACCGTTTTCATCAATCTCTTCTTCTACATTGCCATGATCGGCTGTTATTATCATAGTAAAATCGGTTGCTCCTGCGGTATCATTAAGTTTATTTATTGAGTTGTCTATTGTTTTCATGGCAGAAATTGCAGCGCTTAAAATCGCAGTATGTCCAACCATATCCCCATTTGCAAAATTTACAACAATAAAAGCATATTTGCCGCTTTTCATAGCGTCAACAACATCCTGCGTAATTTTATCGGCACTCATTTGCGGTGATAGATCATAGGTTGCCACTTTTGGCGATGGTATAATAATTCTATCTTCACCAGGAAAAGGATCTTCTCTGCCGCCGCTGAAAAAGAAAGTGACATGGGCATATTTCTCAGTCTCGGCTATATGAAGCTGCCGCAAGCCATTCTTCGATATCACTTCAGAAATAGAGTTATTTATATCAGGAGGCAAAAATGCAACCGGAAGATCAAGATTGCTGTCATATTCAGCCATACAAGAAAACTTTACCACAGGCTTTTTTTCTCTTGGAAATTCTGAAAATCCGTCACTAACAAAAGCTCTCGTTAGCTGCCTTGCTCTGTCACCTCTAAAATTCATAAATATTACCGAATCATTATCCTCGATTAATTTAACGGGCTTGCCATTTTCAGTAATAATTGTTGGGATCACAAATTCATCGGTTATGCCGTCGGCGTAAGACTTTTTAATAGCTGATATCGGATCAGACGACAAAATTCCTTTGCCGGAAACAAGCGCATCGTATGTTAGCTTTATTCTGTCCCATCTTTTATCTCTATCCATAGCGTAATATCTTCCATGAATGCCGGCAATCTTTCCAATTCCTATCTGTTTTATTTTATCTAATAATTCAGATAGATAATTAACTCCGCTTTTAGGCGGTGTATCTCTTCCGTCCATAAACGGATGAATAAACAACTTTTTTATGCCTTTTGATTTTGCAAGTTCCATTATAGCATAGAGATGAATATTGCTGCTATGCACTCCTCCGTCAGATAAAAGCCCCATAATATGAAGGGCACTATTTTTCTTTTTTGCATAATTGACCGCATCTACCAAAACACTATTTTTAAAAAAATCGCCCTCTGTAATAGCTTTATCTATCCTATATAGATCCTGCAGAATTATTCTTCCGCTGCCTATTGTCATATGTCCCACTTCGGAATTTCCCATCTGACCATCAGGAAGTCCGACGGCAGCTCCAGATGCATTTAATAACCTATTCGGGCACTCATCGAGAATACGGTTAAAATTTCTCATTCCCGATAACTTCACGGCATTACCTGCGCTATTTTCTCTGTATCCAACTCCGTCGGTTATAACAAGTAGTACCTTTCCCCTTTCCATCATTAATTCCGCTCCATAAGCAGCTATTTTCTTTGATTATGCAATGGTCTCATTTAATATCTGACCTTACGCATCTTAACTATCAAACACATTTTTTTACTCTACATGAATTAATATCTTCAAAATCTTTACAATCTCTTCTTTTAGCGACTTTCTTTCTACTATTTTATCCAAAAAACCATGTTCAAGCAGAAATTCCGATCTCTGAAATCCATCGGGAAGCTTATGTCCTATGGTATCTTCAATTACCCTCGGACCTGCAAAACCGATTAAAGCCTTCGGCTCTGCAATGGCGATATCTCCTAACATTGCAAAAGACGCTGCAACGCCGCCTGTTGTAGGATCGGTTAAAACGGAAATATACGGCATTCCTGTTCTATCAAACATAGCAATTGCCGCAGCCGTTCTTGCCATCTGCAGCAAGGAGAGTGCGCCCTCCTGCATTCTTGCACCGCCTGATGCTGAAACAATAATGAGCGGTCTTTTCTTGCGGGCTGCATACTCAATGAGGCGAACAAGTTTTTCACCTGTAACATATCCCATACTTCCGCCCATAAATCTAAAATCAAATACCGCAAGAGCAATTCCCATACCTTCCATCTTTGCCGTTCCGGTAACAACAGATTCATTCATTTTGCACTTTGCTATCGTTTTTTCCAACCGCTCTTTGTAGGGTATAAGATCGCTGAAGCCAAGCGGATCAAATGATTTAAGTGATTTGTTTTGCTCCTTGAAGCTGTCGGCATCAATTAACATATTGATTCTATCGGTAGCTTCCATCCTAAAATAATTGCCGCATACAGGACATATTGATAAATTGTCTATCAAATCATTATGATAAATAACTTCGCCGCAGTTCCTGCATTTATGCCATACAGGCTCCTTTTTTATCCTCTTTTTCTTAAAAAATACCATCGGCCTTCCTATAGCTTAATTCACCATCAAACAGAGTTGCAAGCACCTCTCCGGATAGTTCTTTTCCTATTAAAGGTGAGTTTTTGCCTTTGGACAAGAAAAACTTATCCGTCACTGTAATTTTTGACGGCTTAAAAACTACAAGATTGGCAGCTTCTCCTTTTTTGATGCAAGAAGGAGGCAAACCTGCAATTTTAGCCGGCGACACAATCATTTTATAAAGTAAACTCATAAAACTCATTTTACCATCTTTAACAAGTTTTGTAAACAAGAGAGGTAATGCGGTTTCTATTCCGCTTATTCCAAACGAAGCATCTTGAAAACTCTTTTCTTTTAGATCGTCAGCATGGGGCGCATGATCGGTTGCAATCGCATCAATATCGCCTGCAGCAAGCGCATTTATCAGATAGTTTCTATCTGATGCCGATGCAAGAGGAGGATTTACCTTTGTATTTGTATCATATTGTCCTATATCTTCATCTATAAATGAAAGATGATGCGGCGTTACTTCGCAGGTAACAGACAAGCCATCAGACTTAGCGTCTTTTATCAGCTCTATCGACCTTCTGCAGCTTATATGACAAAAATGGATTCTTGCTCCTATCTCTCTTGCAATCTCAAGATCTCGGGCAATCATAGACGACTCTGCCGATGACGGAATGCCGGTTAAACCCAGCCTTTCCGATACGGCTCCTTCTCTCATAACACCGCCTGAGGAAAGAGATCTATCTTCTTCATGTAAAAACAGCGGCATATCGATAGATTTGGCAATCATCATAGCACGCCTGAGAAGTCCTGCATCGTAAACAGGATTGCCGTCGTCTGAATATGCAATAGCACCTTCATCTTTAAGACTATACATATCGGAAAGAGATCTCCCTTTTAAACCTGCGGATATTGCACCTATTGGCAGCACCCTGCACCTTTGCTGCTCCACTTTGTATTTCAAATATCCCATAACTAATGCAGAATCGTTTGCCGGATTGCTATTAGGCATTGCGCAGATTGTTCCATAACCTCCGTGTGAAGCTGCAGCAATACAGGTAGAAATAGTTTCAGATGATTCATATCCGGGTTCACGCATGTGCGTATGAAGATCAAACAGCGATGGGAAAATATAACAACCGGTAAAATCTAATCTACTGTCGGATTTCAGATTGCCCGTTTCGTATATTTTGCCGTTTCTTATGGCAATATCATTCTTGCCTTCAAAATTGGTCAGGGGATCTATCACGGTAGCGTTTTTTAATATCAGTTCCATTTATTCATTCAATTTTTTTAAAAGCAGTTCATTTACAAGTTTCGGATTGGCATTTCCTTTTGTTTCTTTCATGACCTGACCAACAAAAAAACCCAAAACTTTCGTTTTACCGGCTTTGAATTTGTCAACATTTTGAGGTGAAGATTTTATTATCTTATCAATAATTTTTTCAAGCACACCGATATCAGAAAGCTGCATCATTCCTTTTTCCTTGATTATACTATCGGGGTCATCTTTAGTTTCCTGCATTATAGGCAAAAGCTGCTTGGCTATCTTGATAGATATTGTGCCTTCATCTATCAGGTTGGATATTTTTGCGAGATATGACGGTTTAATCTCTGAAATGCCTGTCTCACCTACTTTTGTAATGGCAAGCAGCTCTGTAGTAATAATATGCGCCATCTGTGCACTGTTTTTACCATATTTGCAGCACTCTTCATAATAATTAGCCAAATTCAACGAACCGGTTAATACATCTGCGTCATATTCTGTTAGTCCATACCGCTTTACAAATCTTTTGCATTTTTCAGCCGGAAGCTCCGGCATTGCCTCTTTCATTTCCTTAATCCAAGCATCCGAAATATTTAAAAGCGGCAAATCCGGTTCCGGAAAATAGCGATATTCAAAAGAATCTTCCTTGCTTCGCATAGAATATGTAACCGATTCATGGGTATTAAAAAGTCTCGTCTCCTGAACAATGGGTTCATTATTTACAATCATCTCTTTTTGTCTTTTTATTTCAAACTTCAAAGCTTTTTCAACATGTTTGAACGAATTAATATTCTTTATCTCAACCTTTCTTCCGAGCTTATCCGAAGATCTATGCTTAAGTGATATGTTTGCATCGCATCTCAAAGATCCTTCTTCCATATTGCCGTCTGATATTCCAAGATATCTAACAAGCTGCCTGATTTTTTTAAGATACTCGGATGCTTCTTCGGGAGTTTTAATATCTGGTTCCGTAACTATCTCAAGAAGCGGAACACCTGCCCTATTCAGATCAACATAGCTATGATTATCCGATCCTGCGCCATGTTTATTTTTACCTGCATCTTCTTCAAGATGGATTCTGGTAAGATGGACAACATTTCCATTTGAAAGTTCAACCTCTCCTCCTGTAAAAGCGGGATATTCGTATTGACTTATCTGGTATCCTTTAGGAAGATCGGGATAAAAATAGTGCTTTCTGTCGAATCGGGATTGTTTATTAATTTTGCAGCCTACGGCAAGCGCTAATTTAATTCCATATTTAACGGCTTTTTCATTCATTGCAGGAAGCGCTCCCGGCAGTGCAAGACATACCGGGCAAGTGTGCATATTAGGTTCTGCACCATATTTAGTACTGCACGAACAAAACATTTTTGTATTTGTGGAAAGCTCTATATGAGTCTCCAGTCCTATTACGGTTTCTAATTCCATTTTAACCTATCGCCTCCTATCTTCATGGCACAATCATATATTGATTAGTGTCAAATTCATCATCTTTTATACAAACTTTATTTCCTTTAATTTCCAACCTGCCGCTAATTAACAGTTCTACTGCTTTTGGATATATTATATGCTCTTTTGTAAGTATTCTTTCGGCTAATGAATCAGCCGTATCATCTGCTTTCACCGGAACTGCAGCCTGAATAATTATGGGACCTCCGTCTAAGTCGTTTGTTACAAAATGAACGGTGCAGCCAGCTATTTTAACACCTGCATCAATAGCCTGTTTTTGGGCATTAAGTCCTTTAAAAGACGGCAGCAGCGCAGGATGAATGTTTAATATTCTATCTTTGTATCTATCAACAAAACTATTTGAAACTATATGCATAAATCCGGCAAGAATTACATAATCAGCATTCCTCTTACTAAGCAGCAAAACCGCATCACTCGCAAACTGTTCTTTGCTCTTATGAACTATTACATCTGTTTCTATTCCAAACCGCTTTGCAATAGACAAACCGGCTGCTGAAAAATTGTCGCTTACAACTATGGCATCGCAATTGGTTGTTCCGTTCTTGATATTC
>VAPG01024768.1_pt1 | contig 12990 bp, 10 predicted proteins | sample 3393851 | NCBI WGS metagenome assembly VAPG01 (sample SAMN08290438, study PRJNA428436) | hydrothermal vent metagenome | isolation source: Deep-sea hydrothermal vent chimney | place: Atlantic Ocean: South-mid Altantic Ridge | depth 2194 m m
ACGTTGCGAATAGCCACTGTTTATTTAAAACTTTTGCAACGAAGAAAAAGCACAAAAGAACAAGCCGAAACTGTCAGTTTATTTCGTCACAATCCCTTAGTACTTTCCGTACCTCTTTCAAGAGGCTTCTTGTTCGTTTTAATGTATTGATTACCTGTAATTTATCCATCGATTGCCGGTCATAATGTTTTTTGAAATATTCACGGGTTCCATGGATGGTCATTCCTTTCTCTTTAATCAGGTGATAAACAATTTCAAAATTATCCACATCTTTTTGGGTAAACAGGCGGGTTCCTTTGGCGCTTTTCTTAGGTTTTATGAAAGTGAATTCTTTTTCCCAATAGCGAATTAGGGAGGGCTGAACGTTAAATTTTTTGGCAACTTCACCAATACGGAAATAGATTTTCTGTGCCATGACGTATTCGTTAATCCATCGACTGGGTTGGAATTCTGGAAAGTTGCACCATTTTAGAATACTCGGCCGGTGTAAGGTCGTTAAAGAAGAAGTCGATAGGGTTGATGGGACGATGATTTTTGATGACTTCGTAATGGAGGTGAGAGGCAGTTGATTTTCCTGTATCTCCAACAAGTCCAATTACCTGCCCGCGTTTTACAAGTTGTCCTTTTTTTACTTTAAAAGCACTTAAATGAGCATATCTGGTCATATAGCCATAGCCGTTATCAACGAGAATTTCATTTCCATAACCCCGGTTAGAACGAATCTCGCGAACTACTCTACCATCGCCTGTAACGTGTACAGGTGTACCTGTGGGAGCGGAAAAGTCAAGGCCTTCATGAAATTTCTTTACTTTATAAAACGGGTCAATACGGTATCCAAAATAGGATGAAATACGACGCATGTCAATGTTCCGTATGGGCTGAATTGCCGGGATACTGGCCAGCATTTTCTCTTTGTTGCGCGCCATGGAAAACACTTCATCAAATGATTTTGACTGTACATAAATTTCGCTGGTAAGTTTGTCCAGCTTTTTGGCGGTCTCAATCAGAAGCTTCGACTCATTGTAACCTTCCAGATTGACATATCTGTCCACACCACCAATACCGGCCTCTCTTACCGATTTGGGAATGGGCTCTGCATCAAAAATAACGCGGTAGATGTTGTCATCCCGATATTCCAACTCGCCCATCAGCTCTTGCATCTTGTTGAGCTTGTCATTCATGATACGGTATTGCAATTTGTATTCGGAAATTTCACGTTTCTGCATCAACTCTTTGGGAGAATTAAAGTAATTGAAGAGAATAAACACAAATACAGCAGTAAGTGCGATAGCTGAAAACAGAAAGAGGAAGAAACGAAATAATTTCTGCCCGTTCGTAAGTTTCATCTCGTCGTAAGAGAGCGTTTTCTCGTTAAAAAAATATTTGGTTTTGGCCATTTTCCAATCCTTTTCAGGCGCAAAATTAATAAATTGACGTAAATTTGCAACCTTATAATAATTACATATCAACAGATTATAGTTAATTACTTGTTTATGACTTCATTAGAAATTCGTAATACGTTTCTTGAATTCTTTCAATCAAAGCAACATAAAATTGTTCCCGGAGCGCCCATCGTGGTGAAAGATGACCCAACGCTGATGTTCATTAATGCCGGGATGAACCAGTTTAAAGATGTTTTTTTGGGTAATGCACCGGCAAAAAGCCCGCGTGTTGCTGATACACAGAAATGTCTGCGCGTTTCTGGTAAGCACAACGACCTCGAAGAGGTAGGACATGATACCTATCACCACACCATGTTTGAGATGTTGGGAAACTGGTCTTTTGGTGACTATTTCAAGAAAGAAGCCATATCCTGGGCATGGGAACTGCTGACGGAAGTGTTTAAAATTGACAAAAACAGCCTCTATGTTACGGTTTTTGGCGGAGATGTAAATGATGGCCTTGGAAATGATGAAGAGGCACAGCGGTACTGGATGGAACATATCCCGGCAGGACAGATTCTGCCGGGTTCAAAAAAAGATAACTTTTGGGAAATGGGCGAAACCGGTCCCTGTGGTCCCTGCTCGGAAATTCATATAGACCTGCGTAGTGATGAGGAAAAAGCCAAAATACCTGGTCGTGAATTGGTCAATACTGACCACCCGGAAGTCATTGAAATTTGGAACCTTGTGTTCATTGAGTTTAACCGTCTATCCGATGGCTCTCTGAAACCACTTCCTCAGAAACATATTGATACAGGCCTGGGATTTGAGAGGCTTACTATGGTGTTGCAGGGCGTTCGCTCCAACTACGATACGGATATTTTCATGCCACTCATTGATACTCTTTCCAATATGGCCGGAGAGAAATATGGCTCCGACAATCAAAAAGATATTGCCATGCGGGTCATTGCTGACCATCTGCGGGCTGTGGCTTTTACCATAGCTGACGGACAACTACCCTCTAACACGGGTGCGGGTTACGTCATCAGGCGTATCCTGAGGCGTGCAGTGCGTTATGGTTTTACTTTTCTTGGCTTTGGCGAGCCATTTATCTACAAAATGCTTCCCGTGCTGGTAAACCAGATGAAGGATATCTTTCCGGAGATTGCCAGCCAGCAAAAGCTCGTGAGTATGGTGATAAAAGAGGAAGAAGTAGCTTTTTTACGGACGCTTTCGCAGGGTATGAAGCGATTTGAACAATATCTTGAAAAGAATAATGGCCAAAAAGTGATTGAGGGTAACTTCGCTTTTGAATTGTTCGACACCTTCGGCTTTCCCATAGATTTGACCCGTCTCATGGCGCACGAAAAGGGATTGGATGTGGATATGGAAGGCTTTAGCAAAGGACTTGAAAGTCAGAAAAGTCGATCACGGAAAGCAGCTGAAAAAACAACCGACGACTGGATAGAATTGATTTCTGATACTTCCGAAACAGAATTCGTTGGGTATTCGCTTCTAAGCTGCCTGGTGCGTATAGTGCGCTACCGCAAGGTAAGCCGTAAAAAAGAAACGTTTTTTGAAGTAGTACTTGATAAAACCCCCTTTTATGCCGAGTCGGGAGGACAGGTAGGCGATACCGGCCTTCTTGTTTCCGAAAATGAAACGTTGCATGTTAAGGATGTAAAGAATGAAAATAACCTGAGGGTACATTATGTGGCAGAAGAACCCAAAAATCCGAAAGTTGTTTTTCGCGCTGAAGTGGATAAGGAAAAACGTACTCTCACAGCTAACAACCACAGTGCTACCCACCTGATGCATGCTGCTCTACGCCACGTATTGGGCAAACATGTGGAACAAAAAGGCTCACTTGTCGATGCGCAGCGGTTGCGGTTCGACTTCTCCCATTTTGCCAAAATGAGCCAAGAAGAGATTAAAGAAATCGAGAAAATCGTGAACAAAAAAATCAGGGAAAACATACCTTCTGACATTCGGCAGGATGTGCCCATTGGAAAAGCTAAAAAGATGGGCGCAGTGGCATTGTTCGGTGAGAAATACGGCGATAAAGTGCGCGTAGTAACGTTTGACCCTGATTATTCAGTGGAACTTTGCGGTGGTATCCATGTGCCGGCTACCGGACAAATAGGTTGCTTTAAAATTATCTCCGAGAGTGGTATAGCTGCTGGTGTACGCCGTATTGAAGCAGTTACTGCCGATGCTGCCGAAGCTTTTATTAATGAACAGCTGGCGATACTAAAAAATATAAAATCATATTTCAAAGTACAGGTTAACCCTGTGCAGGCTGTGGAGCATCTTATGGGAGAAAATACAGCTTATCGTAAAGAAATTGAGAAGCTGCAAAAAGAACAGGCGCATCACCTGGCAGCTGATTTGATGCGGGATGCTGAAAAGATTGATGACATTTTATTTCTTGCCAAAAAAGTGAATATTGACCCCGCACAGGCTAAAAATCTGACACATCAGTTGCGTGCCATGAAAGATAATATGGTGGTAGTGCTGGCAATGGAAAACAGGGGAAAGGTAAACCTAACCGTGGGTGTTTCTGATGTTCTGGCCAGGTCGGGGCGTTGTCATGCCGGAGACATTATCAGAAAAATAACCCCTTATGTGAAAGGCGGTGGTGGCGGGCAACCGCAGTTTGCAATGGCCGGCGGAAAAGATGTTTCCGGAATCCCTCAGGCACTGGCAGCCGCAAAAGCTTTGATTTAAACACCTTTTACACAGATGAATAAAAACAGGCTTTTTAACGGTTACTTTTGTAAGTAGCTGTTTTGTAGTTAATTCGGTTAAAAAAGCGATGTTGAAAAAACGGGTATATATTTGAAGATAAACGATTTTAAAGTTTACAAATATGCTTACATTTACACACTTTAGGAGAGGTTTATGAAGACGATGACGTTTATGTTAAAAAGTAAAGCGATATTTTTCCGGATTTTTATTGTTTTTGCTTTCCTTGCCATGCCTGCATTTATGATGGCTCAGAAAAAGGAGAAAAAAAGAAAAGACAAAAACAAGTGCGAGACGGTTTCCGAGCAGGATTTGATAAATTACGCCTCGCTCAGTCCTCCAATTTCTGTTATTGATCATGCTACCGGCTGGGCAAAGCAAAACAATGGTGCCTGGTACTCTATGCAAAATAGAATCCCTTTTAGCGACCAGAAGGCCAATAAGGATAATTCAGGCGCACGAACACTAGGTCAGAATAATTTTATTCAGTTTGAAATGCGTAGCCTGATGATTGGTAATAAGCAATACAGTGTTCTGATTAAGAAGTATCGGGATGGTGTATATGAGTTTCCTGTTTTGAGAGAAAACTGGAAACCTTACCACTCTCTTGATTTTTATGTATTTCCCACCAAACGACTCTTTACCCTTTGGTCTGATAGTGTCCCCTTTAATCAGGCGTATGCTGTTGGAATGCATATACTTACTCGTGGTACGATTAAAGATTACGGGCATAAAAACTGGGAAAGTTTATTGGTAGGACAGGCTGAACAAACACATCTGGGAGAAGAAATTAATGGTGCCGATTTGATTATTGCCGTTTATCCTATCAAGAATAACGAAAATGAAGTATGTCGTTTCCGGCTTATCAAATCTTTTGATAATAATTATCTCCAATCTATTTATACCGCACCAAACCATCGGGAGTACCTGTTTAAAAGAGAATTTTATGAAGTAAAGTATTACACATTTAAGAATTTTATCCAGGCGGCCAAAGATAAATATGTGAAAGTGATTCCTGAAACGGTTAATTCCAAAAGCAATACCTTCCAAAATAACTACAATTGGGGCATTCTGAAATACCGATCTGGTGATTATATTAAAGCTATTGAATATTTTAAAAAAGCCATTGCAACTAATCCTGATGCCGGGGACTTCATGTTGTTTGCTTATCTTGGTAATGCCCAAAGTAAGATGCACCGTTACAGTGATGCTGTTGACTCATACAATCGGGCATTGTCGATAAATCCAGCCAATGTTATGCAGTACTCAAACTGGGTTAGAAACTATTTTAACCGTGGTGTTGCTGAGTATTATATCGGCGATATGAAGGGAGCCTGCAAAGACTGGAACAAAGCACTGGAACTTGGCTTTGGTCCTGCTCACGATTATATTATGGAATATTGCAATAAAAATCAAAAATAATCGATGAGGTATCGGCTTATGAAAACATCCCGTTTATTTGTGCTGTTCATGGTAGTTTTGTTTTTTGAAGCTTCCGGTGCTGTGGCTCAGGAGCTGAATACCACACCGGGAAATTCCTTTAAAGATAACTGGGCAATTCAACTCCAACCAGGATTCTCTCAGTTCTATGGGGATGCTTCAATCCATAATTATTTTCAGAAGTTTAAGGGAGAGATTAGTCCCTATACCGGTATGAGTGTCCGTAAAATGATTATTCCTGCGGTGGGTGTGGGTCTTGATTTCGCTTATGCCGGCCTGAAAAGTTACAAGAATCAGAAAACCGATGGTACAAAAGTTGACTTTCACCTCAGTGGAAATTATTATGATGCCAACCTTTTTGTGTATGTCAATTTCAATCATCTCTTCGCCGGATATAAACCCGACCGCCGTTTTACTGTCTATGGTACGGTTGGCATAGGCTGGGGGTTTTGGAACTCGGCACTTACCGATGGCATCACCGGACTGACCATAAAAAGTGGTTCTTTAAACGGTAAGTATAGATACAAGATCAACGCTTTAGTTGTTCCGCTAAGTGCAGGACTAAATTATCGTATCAACGACCATTGGGGCATAAATCTTGGTGGTACGCTGCGCACAGTTTTTAACGACGATGTGGACGTTTGGCACGATGGCTTTAAATATGACCAGATATTTTCCACAAGCGTAGGGATAACTTACCACATCCGGCCCGGCTGGGGGAGAAGCAGTAAAAGACGAAAACAGTCAGGACAAAAGTCTTGCTGCAATAAAAAAGAAGAGAGATCAAAACCGGTTATCCCCATTTATAATTTTGATCAAATAAAAGTTACATCGGCCCCTGTAAAACCCTCCAGCCAACCACAAACTATTGAATTGATGTCTGTTCCTGAGAAAAGTATAAAACCTGCTACACGGGGATTTGAGTTTAGGGTACAGATTATGGCAAAAACAAAGCCATTGAATGATGCTTCTTCTTTGCAAACGCGTTATCACCTCCCTTATCCCGTGGTGGAAACACATCAGAATGGGCTTTACCGTTACTCTGTAGGCTCATTCCAAAGTTATTCTGCTGCCCTGTCTGCCGGCAAAGAGGTTAGAAGCCACGGCATTTTCGATGCTTTTGTTGTAGCTTATCGCAACGGTCTCCGTATTCCGATTACCTCTGAAATGAAAAAGTAGCACTGTTTTTCCTTTTATTACAGGTTAATAAAACTGCTGTTTTCCCTTGCTGTCGATGATGAAAATACGTTCGTTAAAGTCGATGTCATCGTTGGTGAGCAGAAAAAGTGCTCTGGTGGGGACAGCCAATGCGTATCCGTTTTTCCCTGCACGGAAGCTGGTCATGGTTTTCCAGTTTCCATCCCAAAAGTAAAGCGTATAAAATTCTCCGGGATTCAGTTTATCATGCGGACTTGTTTTTCGTAATCTCACCGGCTGCCGGAAGGGAAAACCGGCCTTTAGAAATTGTTTCATCCCCTCATTATTCAAAATAAAAGGCAAGCCCAGCCTCATAAGGGTGTGTTTCTGATAGCTCACCGGTAAATAGACAATGTGTGTCCCCATTTTTTTAAAAAGTGCTACGGAGTCCTTCGTGGTAGCCCAGCTGATGGGATGCCATCCGCCATCATTGAAAACAGAGAGATAAGCATATTTAGGATTGTCGTTCAGCCGAAGCCACACATTGGCCGACTGCAAACGGTTGGTAATATCGCTGTAATAAAAATCACCCAGGAAAGGCGGTGTACTTGTCCTGAGTTTTTTTATGGTATAGAGGCTGCTGCTGTCGCGAAGGAACGTGCGGCGGTAAACTTTAGCTAACCTGCCGGGCTTATGCAACGCTTTCACGCCGTGGTTATATTTCAGGATGAGCTCATTTTTTCCCGGCAGAATAACGGTAGTATAAGCATAACCGAAACTGGTATCTGCCAGAAAAGGAGTATAATCCAATGCCGCTGCTATTCCGAAAGCCCGCAGTACTTTGACCTTATATATGTTGATGTCATAAAAATTTCCAAATCCTGATTTCTCCAATTGCCGGATAGTTTGTACGTTGAGGCTTTTGTTGTAGGTGTCTTTGTAGTCAATGTTTTGGTTGATAAGTTTGTTGAGATACGTGGACACATCCAATACGTGGGCGTCTTTGTTGTAAAATCTTTGTGGCAGCGGACCATATTCCTTTAAAAAATATTGCCTGAAAACTTCCGGTTGCTCATTGGCCACCCGGTAGGGAAGAATCCAGTGGCAGAAGGTTTGAAAATTATAGTCTTTCGACCATGGGAAGTTGGACTGAGCATTGAAAGCCTCATTGATGTTGCTAATGAGATAGTTACCGCTAAGGGTCTGGCCATCTACCCGGAAACTGTCGGCATGATAAAGGAGATTTCCGCTGACTTGCTCTGTTGAATCCCACGCCTGTTTTAATGACAGATAATCGGGGTAATCTTTTGGACTAAAAGAATAATGGTTTCCGAGAGTATCCTGCACGCTGTAATAAACGGTGTAATTTCTGTCCATTTGTGCCATGAGGCAAAATAGCGCTTTGCGTTTCAGCGAGTCTTTGTCTTTCACATAGCGGCCTATGGCTTTGACCAGCTCCGGTTTGTTGAGCCCGGCACGCTGAATAACCTGAAGTACATCGGCAGGAATTCCGGGCTTTGTAGATTTCATACATTGCCAGCTGAACATGACCATAGTAGAAAAGAAAAAAAGAAGAATACCTTTTCTGATTTTATCGCTCATGATTTTTGGTTATCTGTGGAATTCAGAACTCTTTTGTATGACAAAGTTAGCAGGATTTTTGGACTTCCCTGCTTTTTGACCGGATTGGAGCCAGCCTTATCTTTTTCACAATAGGTATGCCAAATGATAAGATTATTCATCCTTACTCCCTTTTTTCATTCGCTTTTGTTAAATAGCTATCTTTGCAGCCTTAAAAAAAAGATAATTCATTGAAAGAATTTGTTACCAGAGCTTTAACGGGAGCTGTCTTCGCCATATTAGTCATCGGTTCTATTCTGTGGTCTCCGTGGGCGTTTTTTGCACTTATGGGAGGTTTTGCACTTATTGGTCTTACTGAATTTGTGAAATTGTTTCCTTCTGACCCCAGACCCCGGGGAACTGTTATTTACTTTTTCCTTGGTATGGCAGTTTATGCACTAGTGGGGTTAACGGGTATGAATGTTATCGATTTTTCTAACCTGTTGCTGGTTGTTTTGAGTTTCTTCATTTTGATTGGAGTAGAACTTTTTCGGCAGCCGAAACCATCGTGGATACAAATTGCCGCCGGTTTTAGTGCATTAATTTACATTGCTGTACCTTTTGGCTTGATGAACAGCCTCTTTTGGGTTGGAAGCGGCAACATTAGTTTTCCCTGGATATTACTGGCTCTGTTTATTCTGGTTTGGGCCAATGATGTGTTCGCATACCTTATCGGGTCTGTAATTGGGAAACACAGGCTTTATGAAAAACTTTCACCCAAAAAATCATGGGAAGGAAGTATCGGTGGATTTCTTTTTACACTTGTTTTTGCCTGGATTTTTAGTCGCTTTGCATCAAACCTGGATTTGACACACTGGCTATGGCTTGGCGTGATAATATCTGTTACTGCCAATCTTGGCGATTTGGCCGAGTCGTTACTGAAACGTAATGCAGGCGTAAAGGATGCGGGGACAATCTTTCCCGGGCATGGTGGCGTACTTGATCGGTTCGATGCTATCCTGTATGCTACACCTTTTGTATTTTTCTATCTTTACATTTTATGAGAATCCACAAAGAAGGATATAGAGTTATTCGTAATTCGTTTTTAATCAATGGGATAATGATAGCTTTTCTTGCGCTTATTCCCATACCGATGCCTGTGAAAGCTGTCTTTATCACAGTTTTTGGCATACTATTTATCTGGACACTTTATTTTTTTCGTTTTCCTAAACGCGAAGCAAATTTTGGCGATCATATTTTGTCTTCTGCCGATGGAACCATAGTGGCCGTTGAGGAGGTGTTCGAACCTGAGTATTTTAAGGAGAAGCGGTTACAAATTTCTGTTTTTATGTCGGGTTTTGATGTGCATGTCAACTGGTACCCGTTTGATGGAACCATTCGCTATACAAAATACCACGAAGGCAAGTATTTGCTGGCACGTCATCCCAAATCATCAGAGCAAAATGAACGTAGTTCCATCGTTTTGGGAAAAGAAGAAGGAAAAGATGTGCTCATCCGTCAGGTTGCCGGTATAATGGCTCGCCGCATTGTTTTTTATTCAGAAGTTAATCAGCAGGTGAAGCAGGGAGAAGAAATAGGAATGATACGTTTTGGGTCACGGGTTGATTTCTTCCTTCCACTGGGAACAAAACCGGCTGTGGTAATTGGCCAGAGGGTGAGAGCCAAACGAACTGTGGTGGCTTATTTTTCCTGAGTTACCTGTTTTTCCATCATCTCATCAGGCAATTTGATAAGCTGCTTACCTTTAATCCTTAGCCAATTCCAATAAGTATTCTCAAAATTGGCACTCCCTGGATTTACAGCCTTAAATCTATACTGCGTACTTAGACCATGGCTTTTGTGGGATGGCAGGCACTGCATAAAGTGGTTTCCGTAAAGGAATACTGATTGCAGGAAATAGTATGTAATGTCAAATCCCAAAACGCCATATTTACCGGGAGAGGTGCCGTAATGGTTATAAAAGTTATTGTTAAATTCCTTGTAATCAGGAGAAGAATAGTCAACATAATAGTTGTCCGGATAGGTAGTTTCCATATTATCCATTTGGTATAAATTCAGTGTCCCCATTGTTGCCCAGTCAGGCAGGCCAATGATTTTAATGTTAAAAGTGTCGCGCAAAACGTTGAGTCGGTTCATGGCATCCATGATAAAGGACTTTTGGCTACCATAAAGTACTACCAGATTATTTCGCAAAACTGATGCATTAGCATCAAATGGATGCAGACTATCGCGGGCATAATTAATGTATATCATCCGGTTGGCAAAAGCCGAAGTATCATATTGAAAATCTTTCAATATCTCAGGGTTTACCGGATAATTCTCCAGAGAGTAATTATTCAGTGTGTCGTTGAACGTGATTCTTGTTACCGGAATAGTATCCACTTCGTTAGGATTTTCTTTGGCCTTTTCAAGTCGATTCTCATCCTTGTTGCGTTGAGTAACCGCAATACCAATATTGATGAGGTCGAAATTAGAATAATACACGGAATCAGGCAATACTTTCCGGATACTATCGCGTAAAGCGGAAACTTCCCGGGCATACTTATAAGTTGTCTGTGAGATGACCAAGACTTTGTCATTGGCATAATCATTTTTAATCAGGTGGGAAACCTGCGATAATTCCACCTGTTTGTCGGGAGTGACCTTCACTATGTTATTGTACTGAGTAAGGATTTGGTCTCTGTAAGTGAGTGGGTTGACAATGGGAATACCGAAATGATCGGCAAAAAGTGCTACCTGGCTAAAACTCCGGCTGTAAAACGGTCCGATAATCAGGTTCATCTTTTTGAGCTCTGGCCTGGTGAGTACTTTGGAAGTTTTGGTAAGTGTCTGGTCCACGTCGTAAACATACAGCTTGAGATTCATACCCTGCTCTTTGAGTGAATCGGAGGCTATGAGAGCTCCTTCCAAAAACTCTACAAACCGGAAAGGTCTGAAATCTTTCTGCTGCTGAATCATAAAATCTGTCATGTCAATACTGTCTGTTTCTTCGAGGTAGAGGGGAACCATAAGCGCTACTTTAAAAGTACGACTATGCGGACGAGCCTGGCAACGGCCAAAAGCGGCAGCCGGTGTCATAGCCTCTTTTTCGGGTTCTGTTTTTTTCCCGAAAAGTTCTTCCTCTGTTTCTTTCTCTTCTTTTGCCAGTAAGAGTGCCTGAGTACCTACCGGAATACGTACTACCTGTCCCGGAAGCACTTTTCTGCCAACAGATGGGTTGCTGCTGGTAAGCAAATTTACATTTACACGATAAAGACGGGCTACTCTTTTTAGAGATATTTTCCTCCGTGCCTGATAATATACAAAATCAGTGCTTACTTTTTTTTTTGGAATCCTAATGGATTGCCCGATTCTGATACTTGATGTAAGTCCCGGGTTGGCTTTGTAAAGATCTTCGGGTTTGAGGCCGTAAAGTCTGGAAATGCTGTATAAGGTCTCTTTTCTCTTAACAATATGTGCTACAAAGCTTTGCGGAACGGAATGTTGTGGACTCGAGAGTATTTTTTTTGTGTTCCGGTCTGTACGAGGAGTGGTTACCGGCACAGATTCATATTTCTTGGTGAGTTCTAATTCTTTTATTGTGGGATGGTAACCAGGCACTTTAGCCGTTACGGGCAAACGTAACCGCTCTCCCTGAAATGTACTGATAAGTCCGGGGTTTACCGACTTTAGCTCAGCTACTGTGATGCCGTATTTTTTGGCAATACTCTTTAGTGTTTGCCCGGAGATGACGACGTGCCTGTAATCTTGTATTATAGGGATATTGGGGTTAAAAGTCCCTGGGGTATTGGCTATTGGGACAGTTTGTGGTCTGCCGGTAGCTGTTTCAGCAGTGGACAACGGTGTTGTGGTTGTTGTATCCGAAGGCTCAACAATTGGTTTTAGTGGCTGAATACCACCGGTATAAGTCTTGTGCGCTGCAGCACCGTTCACTTTCCCATCTAAAATAGGATAAGCACTTTCCACAGGAATTTTTACATATTCACCCTCTTTTAACGGGTCGTTAATCCCGGGGTTAGCTAGCAAAATATAACGTTTTGGGATAAGATAGATAGACGAGATATGATCCAGTGTTTCTCCGGCAGTGGCCACATGATAAAAGAAATCAAAGTTGGTGGTTTTTACTTCGTGGTTAATCTCCGTTTCCTTGTTTACTGTCGGAATCCAAATCTTTTGTCCTATCCGGATACCCTGCCTTGTCTCCGGGTTGGCAAAATAAATCTCATCCAAGCCTACCTGGTATGCCTTGGCAATGGAGTACAGCGTTTGTCCCTTTTGGACAGTATGTACATAAAATTGTTTCCCATTTCGAGCCTGTATGACCGTGCTGATAGGGATTTTAACCGTCTGTCCGAAAGCAACGCCGGCAAGCAATATGAAATAAAGTAAAAGCTTTTTTTTAATCATGATAACCCTCTGTTCTGCTGTTTCAAAATTAAAAAGATTTTCCAAAGAAAGAACAACCCGGAATTTTTTTTCTTTTTCCCATTCCAAGAACTTTCCTAATTTGTTAATTATTGTTGCACTACTTTAGACGCTACAGGTATAATAAATACACAATACTGATTACCAGTTTAATATATTTATCGTAAGTATTATGAATAAGGTTCTACTGCGAATTTAGTGGAAGATTGATGTATTATGTAATTATTGTTGCAGGTGGTCAGAGGTCAGAAGCCGGAAGTCGGAAGAAAATTGCTTCTCG
>VAPG01010983.1_pt1 | contig 12969 bp, 10 predicted proteins | sample 3393851 | NCBI WGS metagenome assembly VAPG01 (sample SAMN08290438, study PRJNA428436) | hydrothermal vent metagenome | isolation source: Deep-sea hydrothermal vent chimney | place: Atlantic Ocean: South-mid Altantic Ridge | depth 2194 m m
CCTCCTTTATGTCGTTGTCATCGTCGATGATTTCCAAGTCATCATCGTTTGCGTCAATCCCCTCCTTTATGTCGTTGTCATCGTCGATGATTTCTAAATCATTCTCCTGAACTTCAATTTCTTCAAAGTCATCTTCGTCCCCGTCTTCCCCGTGATTAGCCGCTTTATCCGGGGGGGGGCTCAGCAGTTGCTCCTCTAAATTATCAATGCGCTGGTTTTTCTCCGAGAGCTCCTGGCTGAGGTGGTCAATTGCCTGCTTGGCCTCTTTTAAAGAGTCCAATAATTTATTTAACTCCAGATTAGTCTCATCATCCTGCAGTTTGGGGAGGAGTTGCTCTAAGGAGTTTAAAGCTGCGTCAATTCCTTTGCTGCCCGTCGCCGAACCGCTAAGTTTTTGCAGGAGGGAGGTTTTACGTTCATCAGAGATCGAGAATATATTGTTACGGTTGACAACGATCCCTTCCGGATTTTTATTCTCCTGGCTGAGCCTTTTAAGCTCTCGGTTGAGAGCTGATTTAAGAGAACTGATACTCTTACGCCGTTTTTTTATGGCGCCGGGCTCAGTTTCGTTCCATATCTCTTTTATCAGCTGCTCGACTGTAATGGGCTGCTCGTTGTTTAATGACTCCTGGTCGGGGAAATGGCTCTTTAGCGCTGATAGAAAAGCGGCTTTCTGGGTGCCAGCTTTGCAGGTCAGTTTATTCAGGGTCTCATTGAGGGTGTTTATGGTTATCAGACTGGGCATGATGGTTTTTATGGGGGTGGATAATTATTTGTCTAATACGCTTAATTATACTATCATTATTACGGATTAGTTACCTTTAAACAAGATGTAACTGCCGTGGCGGAGCGGCCTTACTCCCCGCCACAGCGGTTACCATAATATCATGATAAACAAAGGCTGTTATTATTATGGCACCAATCGTTATTGTTGATTCGACAGCAAAGGCCGCAGTGTGCAGGGGATATTTTGGCGGCGGGGCAGAGGTGTTGTTGCTTAATAATGAGTTGCTGACGGCGGTTCACAAATCTGTAAACCGGGCGGCAAACAAGCAGGATTTTGAATTGTCAGTACTTGATGACGGCCATGAGATTATATCTGCCCTCAGGCGGTCGGTGGACGAAGACATATATATAGTCTTTGATTTTGATGCTGCTGCCGATTATACGGCCTGGTTGTTAGCGGCCTTCAGTCGACAGCAGAGCGGGCGGCGAAAACCTCTGACTCGTCTTTATCCCGTTGGCATGGGGCATTTGGAAATAGATGATGCCCGTCAGCAGATACGGGTGGTTGAGGTTGAATCCGGAGTGAATGTCTATGTCCGCCGTCTTTTTGATACCCGTTTGAGGGCTCATCTTTTACGTCTGCTTGGCACCTCCAGGGGGCCGGCCGACCTGCCGCTTAATTTATCCAGTCTGACTGCGATATTTTCCCTGGCTGATCGGGAAAATGAAATAAAGGCCTTTGAGCCAGTCCCGAAATGGCAGATAATTGCCGACCTGCGTCTCGAGGGCCGGATCTTCAGCGCCCGGCTTGAGGAGGCCTTTGATTTGACTGTCGATGGGTCTTTCCCGGAGGAGTTGGATGCCGGTAAGCTGGTGCTCAGTCTGCGCCAGGATAAATTTCTGGTGGAGAGTGTTAAACGGCAGGAATTAGTGATCCCGCCTCCCGCCCCTTATCAACTTCCGGAACTGTTGCATGATGCCAAGGTGCTTTACCAGCTAAATCCGCTTGATACCTTGGACATTCTGGGCCGCCTCTTTGACGGGGTAATGTTCGACGGTAAGGTGCAGGGGCTTATATCTACTCCGCTCGTTGGTGCTGATGAGAAGAGCGTCGCAGACAGTCTGAGGCGTTTTGCCGAGCGGGTAGCGACGCTTTTTGATGGGGAAAAAGCAGGTAACGACACCATTGAACCCATGGCGGGGCTGATTTATCCCTTGTGGTTGGCCTTGGAAGGCCGTCAGCTGGCAGGGGAATTGACGGAGAATGAGCGGCATATTTATGATATGCTGCGCTGTCGGGCACTGGCTTCTCTGCTGCCGCCGGCCCTGGGCGAAAATATACGAATAGAAATTGCCGGCGGGCCGGAGACAATGTTTACCCTTACCCTGCCAAGTATTACCACGCCAGGATTTTTGGATATATGGCAGGGCCGAATTGCCAGGGGTTTCCTCGAGCCTTGCCCGCTGGCGGCCATTAAGGCGGGGGCTGATGTCAGTCTGCTGGATTTAAGGGTAGAAAAAATGGGGGGTATTTCGGCTGAACCCTATACCATTGAGAGCCTTCTCGCTGATCTGGCGGATTTTTCCATTGCCGCCCAGCGGCCCGCTTTGACAATTATTCAAGCCATGCTGGAGAGTGGTTATATTGACTGTGACAGTAATGGCTTTTTACGCCCCACGGCTGTCTGTTGTCAGGTGGATGCCATTATGAAACGGGCTTTTCCGCAGATGCAGGGGGTTAATCTTTCCGCCTATATTGAACAGACGATCAGTGAGGTTACGGGCGGTCGTAAAGATCTTGATTTTGCCCTGAAACAATTCGAGCAGACCCTGATGATGTACGGGAAGAGCCTGATTAAGCGGAAGTTGACGGTTAAGGTGCGGCCCCGGAAAAGGACTTCTAAGCGGATTATTAAGCTGTCGTCTCTAAAGGCTGAGGTTATGGAGGAGGCGGTAGAGACTGCGCCGAATTCCGGCGCGGCCGACGGGCCGGAGATATTACCGGCGGAGGCGGCGGAATTAGAGGCCCGAGAGATCAGTGCGTCAAGCCCGTCAATGGAGGGAGCCGGGGCCGTTGATCTGATTGAGACGGAGGCGGAAGCCGTCGATGGAGACGAAAATATCAAGGCGGACGATATGTCAGCCGTCGCAGGAGGTGAGGAGGACGGCCCGACTGCTGGATCTGGGCTGGTTGAGGATGGCGGGGAAGAGGAAACAGCCGCTGACCGTTGGTCGTCCGAGTTAAGTAATGTATTGGAAGAGGCCCTGGAAAAGGAGGGGGGTGATGCTAAGGAGACTGGCCGGGAGCAGCCGCCTGTCTCTGAGCTGATCGCCACTGAGCAGAGTAAAAACTGCCCGGTCTGCGGGTCATCCATGTTGTTGAAAAAAGATTCATTCGGCAAATTCTGGTTCTGCGCCGCCTTTCCGTCCTGTCGGCATACTGAAAATTATAGTGAGGCCACGGCCTTGGAACTGCTTTGCCCATTATGCGGTACGGCCCGGCTGATTGAGAAGCGGACTCCGGCCGGCAGGAGCTTTTACGTCTGTCCGGCGGCTGATTGTGAATTTATGGCTTGGTCAAGACCGCATGACGTGCCTTGCCAGGTCTGTGGTTCTCCCTATCTTGTTGAAAAAAAAGGGGCCGGCGGTCGTCTCAGCCTGCGTTGCCCTAGAGCGGAATGCGATTATACTTTGCCCCTCGCGGGAGGTGAAGCTTCCTCTTCGCCTCCCGCAGGTAAACCCAGAAAGAAGATTAGAGTACGCCGGGTGGCCAAGGGCAGCGCCAAGAAACGAGTGCGGGTCGTGCGCCGCAAAAAATAAACAAGCCGGCCAATCTTGCCAACCGTTGAAAAAGGAGCTGACCTTATGCCGATTTACCAATTCTTTTGTGCTGATTGTAATACTATATTTAATTTTTTTTCCGGCCGGGTGAACACCTCTAAAACTCCCCAATGTCCGAAATGTTTCAAGGCCCTTTGCCGCCAGATGTCCACCTTCGCCACCATTGGCCGGGCCAGGGAGCCGGATGAAGCGGGTCTGCCGGATATTGATGAGAGTAAAATGGAGCGCGTCTTGGAATCCTTAGCCCGGGAGTCGGAAAATATTAACGAGGATGACCCACGGCAGATGGCAGGAGTTATGCGCAAGTTTACTGAGCAGACAGGTCTGTCCTTAGGTGAGGGCATGGAGGAAGCCCTGGCCAGGATGGAAGCGGGTGAGGATCCTGAAAAAATAGAGGCGGAAATGGGTGATATTCTTGAGGACGAAGATCCCTTAAGCATGTTCGCGAAAAAGGTCGGCCGTTCCGGCCGACGAGCCGCCCCTCAGCGGGACGGGACCCTTTATGAATTGTAGTATGAGTCTAAACCACGGAGCCGGAATTTTTTTGGCGTTTTTCGCGAAAATCATTCTGGCCCCGTGTGTTTGATTAATGGATTGATTTGATATAGTTGATGATTTGTCCGGCTAATTGTCTGTTGTCGATGAGGATTGACAACTCATGATTACGGGCCAAAGCCGAATGAGTAAAATTATGGCTGCCGACAAAGGAAAATCGGTGGTCGATAACCACGATTTTGGTATGGGTTGTGATATGTGGAGTATCAAAGCGCACTTCTATGCCATTTCTCCTTAAGCGCCGCGCTGTTCTTTGATTGTCTATATTGATATCTTTATCATACCCTGATTTCTCTAATAACACCTTTACTGTTACCTGGCGTTTTCTGGCCTTAATCAGGTCATTTAATATGATGGCGGCCCGGTTTCGGGGGGATTTGGTGATCTTGAACAGGAACATTGAGATATCTATTTCTCTATGGGCATGGTTGATAAAAGCACGCAGGGTGTCATAGTAGGCCTGGTCGGCCAGCATAACGACCTGGCCTGGATAGGTATTGATGCGTGCCATAACCCGTAGTTGGCTGCCCGCAGGTGAAGTCTTGGCGCCGAACTTAAAACTGCCGGCTCCGGAGATGGTTAGATATGGCTTTACTGCCTCAAAGGTGCTGGCACCAATGGCCTTGGTGCGCTGCAGTTCCCTCAGGGACTTAAAAGGCCCATGATCACGCCGATAGCGGATGATGGCCGCCGCCCGGTTTTTGCCGATGAATGGCAGTTTTTGCAATTGGCTGGCGTTGGCGGTATTGATGTTGAGCTGTCCTTCCAGAGCCAGGGCCGGGATCGGCCGAACGGTCAGCCCCAGACAGAGGAGGCTGGCTAATAATATTATTTTTAGTTGTTTCATAGACGGTTATTGTTTGGGCCACCAGGCGGGGGACAACTGGCGCATGATGTTGAAGCCGCCGCCCAGAACGAGATTATTAGTTTGCCCTATGCTGTCAAGGTAACGCTGGACTTCGGAAGATCTGGTGCCGGCATCGCAGATAATAATCATGGTCTTATCGGTGGGAATTTCCGCTGTCCGCTGCCGTACCTCCACATAAGGAATGGTGAGCCACAGTTCTTTAAATTCGTCTTTAAAGAGCTTGGCGTCCTTGGGATGGCGGATATCAAGCGCTAACCAGTCCGGCTGGCTGCTGCTATCCTCCATCCAGGCCAGGAAGAGATCAAGATCAACGGTGCGCAGACGTCCGTCGATGAGATTGTCCGCCACATTGGCGGTGGCGTTCAGGGCATCGAGAGCGGTGGCAAAGGGCGGGGCGTAGGCCATTTCCACGTTACTGAAATCCTCCACGGTGGCGCCTTTGGCGATTAAGGCTGCCGCTGTATCTATCCTGGTCAGTACCGCGTCGTTCATGGGCCCGAATCCCTGTACCCCAAGTACCTGCCTGGTTCGTTTGTCAAAGACCATCTGCAGGGGAATGACGGCGTGGGTGGGGAAAAAATGGGCGCGGTCTGTCTGGGCGGTGATTACCCGGTCAGCATCAAAACCAGCGGCCAGGGCTGATTCCAGGCTGAGACCGGTACTGCCTATGCTCGACTCAAAGGCCTTCATGATAAATGAACCAACCACTCCCGTAAATTTATTAGGGATACCGGCCAGGTTGTCGGCTACGACCCGGCCCTGGCGGTTGGCAAGGGAGCCAAAGGGGGCCACTACCTTTTGTCCTGAGACCAGATTGGTGGTCTCGATGCAGTCACCAGCGGCGTATATATTGGGGTCGGAGGTCTGCAGGCGGTTGTTGACGACTATGCCGCCTCGAGGCGTTACCTGCAGCCCTGCCTCCAGGGCCAGGTCGGTTCGGGGATGAACGCCGACCGCCATGATGACAATATCGGTCTCTAAGCTGCGTTTATTGCTGGTGACTTTATAGCCGTCTTCAACCTCTTCAATCTTCTGGACGTTTTCGCTGACATGAACTTGAATGCCATTTTGGCGCAGATGATTGGTGAGCATCATGGCAAAGATACGATCCACGGCTTTAGGCAGGATCTGGGGCATGAATTCAATAATAGTAGTCTCCACCTCCCAGAGGTCGGCAAATGATTCTGCCATCTCCAGGCCGATGGCCCCGCCGCCGATGACCACGGCCCGGCCCACCTGACCACTGGCCAGCTTGTCTTTGATGGCAATGGCCTGGTGCATATTACTGACATAGTGGACACCGGGCAGATCAGCTCCGGCAATGGGGGGCTGATTGGGGGCGGCCCCAGTACAGATAACCAGCTTGTCATAAGGCATTGAGCCGGCCTCGCCGCTGTCAAGACTGGTAAAGTCGATTTTTCTGTTCTGGCGGTCAATCTTGGTGACCTCCGTTCTGATCATTACTTTAACGCCCTTGGCGTTGTTGAAGAATTGCGCGTCTCTGAGGACATGAAAACTGGTTGAACGGAGTTCCTTTTCGTCGGAGACATCGCCGGAAACATAATAGGGAATACCGCAGCCGCCATAAGAGATAAGGTTGTCCATATCTATAATGGTGATTTTTGCTTCTGGGTTTAATCTCCGCAGACGACAGGCCGTTTTGGGCCCGGCCGCCACAGCGCCGATGATTACAATGTTTTCAGCCATTATATCCCTCCTGTTAGATTTTATCATTTTATTGTTGGAATCAAAAGCCGGGAAAAACAAAATCAGTTCCCTTTGTGCTGTAAGTTTATTGGCATCAAGGCCGGTTCTTAACCGGACAATATTATTATAAGGTGTGCTGGAATTTTTATGAGTTCAGCAGGTGTAAGAATCACCTTGAATTCATATACTGCAAATATTGGGGATGTCAATTTATCCGCTAAAAAAAATATGTTAATGACTCGGTTATAATCGGGCCGCAAGTTTATATGGTACTACTATGTATGAAGAGGCCTGCCATATAAAGAAAAATATTTTTGTTGACAAAGAAACAATCGGTGGTAAATTCATTCGCTGAATTGGTATTCATTTTATAATTGTTTTGTTGTCAGGTAAGTCATCAGTCCTGCACGGGGCTGTTTCTTGTTTGACGATTAGGCGTTTTTATTTAATTTTATATCCTAAGGAGGAAACGCAAGATGTCTAAGCATGATACGCCCTTATTGGACGAACTCGAGAAAGGCCCATGGCCGAGCTTTGTCAGCGACATCAAACGCCAGGCTGAGAAGAAACCAGAGTGTTGGGATATTCTCGGACAGTTGGAGTTGTCCTACGAAGAGAAGATTACCCACTGGAAGCACGGCGGCATAGTTGGTGTTTTTGGCTATGGCGGTGGTATTGTCGGCCGTTACTCAGATATGCCGGAACGTTTTCCCGGTGTAGCGCATTTTCATACGGTTCGGATCAATCAGCCCTCCAGTAAGTTCTATTCTACCGCAAAATTACGGGCTATCTGTGATTTGTGGGAGAAATATGGTTCCGGGATGACAAACATGCACGGTTCCACTGGTGATATGGTTCTGCTTGGTACTACCACTGAGCATCTGGAGCCTCTGTTCTACGAGTTGACCCATGACCTGAAACAGGATCTCGGCGGTTCGGGTTCTAACCTGCGGACTCCTTCCTGTTGTCTCGGTAAGGCTCGTTGTGAGTGGTCCTGCTTTGATACCCAGGCCATCTGTCATCATCTGACCATGCATTATCAGGATGAGGTTCATCGTCCGGCCTTCCCGTATAAGTTTAAATTCAAATTTTCCGGTTGTCCTAATGACTGCGTAGCTTCCATTGCCCGTTCCGATCTGTCGGTAATTGGTACCTGGAAGGATGATATCCAGATTGATCAGGCTGCGGTTCAGGCCTACATCAAGGGTGAGTATAAGCCTAACGCCGGCGCTCATGATGGCCGTGATTGGGGTTCTTTTGATATCGACAAAGAGGTTCTGTCTCTCTGTCCCACCAACTGCATGCGCATGAATGGTGATGAGTTACAGATCCAAACCTCTGAGTGTACTCGTTGTATGCATTGCATCAATGTTATGCCGCGGGCCTTAAGACCCGGTAAGGAGCAGGGCGCGACTCTGCTGGTAGGTGCCAAAGCTCCTATCCTTGATGGTGCCCAGTTTGCCACTATGATCGTTCCCTTTATCAAGATTGATCCTGAGAATGAGTTCCAGGAGGTCATTGACTTTATCGAGAATATCTGGGACTGGTGGATGGAAAATGGTAAGAATCGTGAGCGGACTGGTGAGGCTATTCAGCGTATTGGTCTGCCCAGCTTCCTCCAGATTATGAATATTGAGCCTATCCCGCAGCATATTAAAGAGCCGCGTTCTAATCCTTATGTATTCTGGAAAGAGGAAGAGGTGGAAGGCGGTTGGGATCGTAATGTCGTAGAATTTCGTAAACGTCACGCTCAATAATTTTTGTTGTAAATAAAGATATTGTTTTAATTTTAGTTTTTTTCTATATATAAAGGAGGTTAGATATGGGTTACGATCCGGCAAATCCGATGCAAGATAGAATCACTGATATCGGTCCGCCCCATTATGAGCAGTTTTTCCCGCCCGTTATTAAGGCTAATTATGGTAAATGGAGTTATCACGAGATTTTGGCTCCAGGTGTTCTTGTACATGTCGCTGAGTCCGGCGATGAGTGTTACACCGTTCGCTGCGCCTCTGCCCGTCTTATCAGTATTGAGCTGATTCGTGAGATGTGTGATGTGGCCGACAAACATTGTGACGGCTTCCTGCGCTTCACCACCCGTAATAATGTTGAGTTTATGACTGATTCCAAGGCCAAGTGTGATGGTTTGATCGCTGAGCTTAAGGAACGCAGTGCCCGTATGCCTATTGGTGGTACAGGCGCTTCTATTTCCAATATGGTTCATACCCAGGGCTGGGTTCATTGTCATACCCCTGCTACCGATGCTTCAGGCGTGGTTAAGGCAGTTATGGATGAGCTCTTTGAGTACTTTACCTCTATGAAACTTCCGGCTCAGATTCGTGTTGCTCTGGCCTGTTGTCTGAATATGTGTGGTGCTGTTCATGCCTCTGACATTGCCGTACTTGGTATTCACCGCAAGCCGCCCATGGTTGATCATGATGCTATTACCGGCCTCTGTGAGTTGCCGCTTGCTATTTCCGCCTGTCCGCTTGGTGCCGTTAAACCCAAGAAGGTCACCAACAGCAAGGGTGAGGAAGTTAAGTCGGTGCAGGTAAACGCCGAGCGTTGTATGTTCTGCGGTAACTGTTACACCATGTGTCCCGCCATGCCTCTTGCTGATCCTGATGGTGATGGTATTGCCATCCTGGTTGGCGGTAAGGTCTCTAACTCCAGGAGTGCTCCTAAGTTTTCCAAGCTGGTTATTCCTTTTATTCCGAATAATCCGCCCCGTTGGCCTGAAGTTACCTCGGTGATTAAGCATATCGTTGAGGTTTATGCCAAGGATGCTTATAAGTATGAGCGGCTTGGTGAATGGGCTGAGAGAATTGGTTGGGAGAAATTCTTTGAAAAATGTGATATTCCCTTCACCATCAAGAGCATTGACGATTATCGTCTCGCTTATGATACCTGGAGATGTACCACTCAATTCAAGTTCACTAATCATATAAAATAATGTTTTGGAACTTGAGGTGATTCTATCTCTGGGGTTGCCTCAAGTTTTATTTGGTGTAATTAAATAATAGGAGTATATGCAAATGGCTTTAAGTAAGGAAGAGCTCAAAGAGGCAATATTAGCCAAGGCGGCTAAATCTCCGAAGCCACAGCTTTACATAAAAGACTTTCATGCCTGTGATCCTGATTCCAAACCTCGGCTGATCAAGAATGTCGCCAATGAGTTGGTTAAGGAAGGTAAGATGGTTTTCTGGTCAAGCGGCAGTACAACAATGTATGCCCTTAAAGACCGGGTCAAGGATGAAGAGCATCGTAGTGCTTGATTTTTAGTTAGGTATGTATTTATGATGAAAAAGGCAGCGATTTTTAATCGCTGCCTTTTTTTTTTGGTTTTGGCTGGTTATTTAAGTGCCTCAGCCGCTTTCTTTTCGTAACGGTGGAAATAGGTGACGTGTTTAAAAGATTTATGAATCGTGGCGATGGTGTTATAGCTGTCAGCCGCCTTTTCCTTATCATTAATCTGCAGATATAGTTCCGCTAAGGTTTCCAAGCTGTTAACCGTGCCCTGGGGATTACGGGTTTTGTTATAATCATCAACTAACTCTATGTACAACTTAATAGCCTCACCGTATTTTGACCATTGGTTGTAGATCTTGGCCCTTTTCTCTTTTATGCAGATGAGGGAAAATGTGTCCTTTGAAGAGGCGCATATTGCCTCAGCATTGGCACAATGCTTAAGGGCCTGCTCGTATTTTTCATTGCCAAGACAGATATCGACCAACTGCATGGAGGCGTTGGCCACGCCCTTCTCGTCATTATCCTGTTCAAAGCCCAGCAAGGCGTTATGAAAGGCCGCGGCGGCCTGGGCGGATTCTTTGTCATTTAAAAATACCATTCCCTGCTCATAATCCTGCTGGGCCGGGCTCTTTTCCACCTCCTCTTTTTTTAGCTCCGGAAAGTCGCTGAGGCTGGATGTATTTGTATTACTCTGACTCATTGTTTTCTCCTTTTTCATCAATTCTTTTCAAGGCCTCTTGGGCTATTTGTTTAACCGTTGTGGTCTGTGGTCTGCCGTGATGGTAAACGATTATAATGGCCTCGTCATCAAGCAGTTCTTTAATCTGGTTCTTAACCTCATCGGCCTGAATCAGGCCGAATAATAAGGCCGCGTGCCCTCTGGTTGCCGGATCGGGATGCTTTAACATATTAAACAGGCAATAAAAAGGGGCATCGCGGATTATAGCTGGCCGGTGGCGGGCTATTTCTGACAACGACCAGAGAACTGAGACTCTGGTGGCTGGTGTCTCTCGAAACATAAGCAGATGGCGGGCAAAGGCCCCAAATATATCGGTGCGCTCGGCGATAATAGCCCCAATGGCTTCAACTAATCCCCAATGAGTGGCCGCGGAATCGGAGCAGGCCTCGTAAAGACGATGGAGGAGATCGCTGATTGCCCCTGGATGCCTGGTTGAGTAGCGTCCACAGACCTGGGCTATGACGTTGATATAACGCATGCGCTGCTCATAATCCGGTTCATAAAGGAGGCGTTGCATAAAACGAATGGTGCGTTTATCGTCAAAACATAGATCCACCAGTACCAGGACGTTCTCTTCATCAGCCAAATCTTTAACCATGAGCTTGGTGGCCCGCTGTTTCTTACGATCTGGTTTTCGTAAAGGCTCCATGGCCGGGATACTGAGCGCTGGGGGGGGGGCGGATTTATTGTCCTTGCGGCTGATTTTGGCGGTTAGATCATTAACGTCACTATTCACCCGCACAAAATACAGTACCCCTCTTACCGCCCGGCCATCAAGATTTCTGGTCTCGACAATTTGATGGGTCGGCTCATCGTAATTATCCAGGCGATTGGTCAGGTAATCTTCATCGGCATCAAGATCCCAGGCCAGGTCCCAATTATCATCACAGGCCCGCACCAGACATTCTACCATGGCGGCACCGACATTGTGACCGGTGGGATCGCTGACATATAAAGCTCCGCATTGACAGCGGCCAAGTTTGAATTCATCCATCTTGCGCTGCCGCGGTTCAACTGGCGGAGAAATGTTTTCGCCGCAAAATGGGCACCAGGGCCTGACTGGCTGGCTGTTACTCTTACTCATTATAATTCTTGCTCTAAGGCTTTAACGAACTTGGGCTCTGGCTGATAACCCTGGGCAATAGCCTTATCCAGTTCGGCGCGGGCCTCCTTGTAGTCCTTGTTAAAGTACAGGGCGACTGCGAGATTGTTGTGGGCCATGGCAAAATCAGGGTTAAGCTCAACCCCTTTGCGGGCCGAACCGAGAGCTCCCTGGTAATCGCCCTCAATGATTTGGGCTGAGGCCATATTTACCCAGGCCATCCCGAATTCGGGGTCGTGAATCGTAGCCTTCTGGTAGGAATTAACGGCCTCCTGGAAATGACCTCGATGCTGATGAATTAAGCCGATATTGACATGGGCCTGAGCCGGTTTTACTAATTGAGCCAGGGCTTTTTTGTTAAGGGCCAATGCCTTATCCAAGAGGCCCATCTCAAAATAAATGGCGCCGAGATTGACATATGATTCACCGGCCTGGTCATCTAACTCAATAGCCCTTTCTAATTTCTCGGCCGCCTCCTCTAAACGTCCAGCCTGGCGGTAAACCAGGCCAAGATGATGGTGGGCGCGTACTGAGGCGGGCGAATCTTTACATTCTCTCTCAAGATCGGCAATGGCAACGGCAAGTTCTTCATTTATTTCTTTCATGGTCTGTTCCTTTTTTGTTTTTTTATATTGGCTGGCCTGCTGTTGATCCGGGGGTGAAAGAGACTCTGCTTAGTTAGTCTAATCGGCCTGACAATTAGACAACTGGTAATCATGCTTTATACCTTTTTCAAGGGCCGGGTAGATAAACTTGTCCATTTTGCCTTTTTCTTTTTGTGGATGTCGGAGTATATTAAAAAGCCGCCATTTTTTGAAGCAACAGGGAATTATCTCTTTCAAGGTTTGAGAATATGATGAATCTTACAGCAAGTAATCCTAAGGGAATTATGGTGGCCGGTTTAAGCGGCGGCTCGGGGAAGAGTGTGGCGGCGGTGGGGATTACCGCAGCCCTGGCCGGGCAGGGGATGCGCATAGCTCCCTTTAAAAAAGGGCCGGATTATATTGATGCCGGCTGGCTGCAACTCGCTGCCGGCCGGCCATGTCATAATCTCGATCCTTATTTGATGTCAGCCGCGCTGATCAGGCAGTCCTGTGTTGAACATGCCGCGGGAACTCAACTCGCTGTAGTCGAGGGGAATCGGGGCCTTTTTGATGGAGTGGATTTGAACGGCAGTTATAG
>VAPG01018320.1_pt1 | contig 12968 bp, 12 predicted proteins | sample 3393851 | NCBI WGS metagenome assembly VAPG01 (sample SAMN08290438, study PRJNA428436) | hydrothermal vent metagenome | isolation source: Deep-sea hydrothermal vent chimney | place: Atlantic Ocean: South-mid Altantic Ridge | depth 2194 m m
ACAAACAGCATTTTTTCACATATCCCCTTCATGATGCGCCTCCTTCCAGAATGGACGATTTCCGGCATCAACATCTTTGTTTGTTCCAACATAAAAAATCCTCATAATTACAAATTGTCTTCAGGCCAATCTCCAGATTCGGCCTCCCCGCCCATAGACCAATTACGGGCAAGAACCATCAACCAGCACCAGGCAACTGCTTTAACAAGCAATCACCATGCCATACCACACAGACTCGCTGCCAATGCTGCCTTCCGCATCATCGTTATTTACCAATAGCTCAACAAATTCAGTTCAAAGCCGGATAACAAAAAATTTCTCTTTAAGGAAAATAATTAAGCCCGCAACCTTAAATTACCCATCTTGAGCTGTTAACAAGACCCGCAATTACGCATATGTAACCACAGTCACAAAGGTAATGAGGTTTATTTTAAAGGCATAAAGAGAGTTAATCTTCTACAGGAGGGGGAGAGGGGGGGAATCAGAATCTGAACTTACGCCAGCGTGGGTGGGTAATCCCCATTTTCTTTATTTTATGATTTAAAACCCTGGGGCTGACCTCAAGAAGGAGGGCGGCATCCTTTTGAATCCAGAGTGATTTTTCCAGAGCGGCAACAATGTTATCGCGCTCACTGACAGCGAGAGCCAAATTTTCTGGTATTTTGGCGGTGGCGGCCTGTGCCGGAGAGGATACCAGGGGCAGAGTATTTGCATTTACCACATCATTACCCAACATGAGATTTTCCACCTGTATTTCGGGCTTATCTTCAAGGAGAATGGCGCGTTCAAGGGTGTTGGCCAATTGCCGGATATTACCCGGCCAAGAATAGCCCTGAATGGCAGCCAGAGCAGGGGCGCTGAAACCTTTAATACTTTTATGCAGTGAGCGGCAAAGCTTATCAAGCAATAATTTAGCAAGAGACGCCAGACAGGCCTGGCGCTGGCGAAGCGGCGGCAGGCGAATAGGCAGAACATTTATCCGGTAAAACAAATCCTCCCGGAATAGCCCCCTGGCCACCAGATCATCCAGATTTCTATTTGTAGCGGCGATAATCCGGACATCGGAATGAATTGTCCGATTGCCGCCCACCCGCTCAAAGGCCTTATCTTCAATTACCCTCAAGAGCTTGGCCTGCAGCCCTATGCTCATCTCACCGATCTCATCCAGAAAGATACTGCCGCCGTTCGCCTGTTCAAAACGCCCAATCCGTAGCTTGTCCGCCCCGGTGAAGGCCCCCTTCTCATGGCCAAAAAGCTCCGACTCCAGCAGGGTTTCCTGAATATTGGCGCAGTTAATCTTAACAAATGGTTTTCCACGCCGCAGACTGTTATAATGAATAGCACCGGACATGAGGCTTTTCCCGGTACCGGTCTCCCCGGTCATCAAAATGGTGGAATCGGTCTGCGCAAATTTTTTAATGCCCTCAATCACCTGGCTCATCACCGGACTGACGGCGATAATCTTGTTCAGATCATAGATAACATCCTGTTCCCGGCGCAGATAGTCCAGCTCATTCCTCAGACTTATATTTTCCAGAGCCTTAGTCAAGGAGGCCTTGATCTTAACTGCGGTATAGGGCTTAATGACAAAATCAAAGGCCCCCTGCTTAATGGCCGCCACCACCAGTTCTGCTTTTTCGGTATTGGAGGTAATCACCACTGGCGTACAGGGACTTATTTTTTTGATTCCCACCAGGGCGGCCAGCATGGATTCATCACCGCTATACAAATCAAGAAGGATAATATCAAACTGCACCAGTTTAATTTTTTTGGCCAGATCACGGCTGCCGACGCAATAGCTGACCTGATATTCAGCAGCCAAAACCTCGGAGAGAAAATCACGCCATTTCTGCTCCGCATCTATTATCAAAATTGAGCGCATATTACTTTAACTTCCACAGACTGTCCGGCCGAGCCGGGAATGTTTCACGCCATTTGACCTTAAAAACCTTAATCTGCTGGTTAAAAAAATCAGCCACCACCACCTGGTGCCGCGCTCCCAATACAATATCGACGGGGTAATTAAACCATTCCGCCCCCCAACCCCGGCCACCAAACTCATGACGAAATTTACCGGTAAAATCATAGATAAGCACCTCGTGACGCATATAGTCGACCACATAAAAGCAATGTCTGCCCTCATCAATGCACAGCCCCCTGGGCCGGCTTAGCTTACCTTTGGCACCCCCCTTGACCCCAAAGGAGAAAAGAAAAATTTCCTTAGTGTTAAAGGCGTATACTTTAGAGGTCTCCTCGCTCAAAAAGAATAGATTACCCAGGCTGTCGGAGACAACATCTCTGATATAGGCGGTGGCTAACGGAGTATCAAACCCGCTGAAGAAGTAATTCCCTTTTTTATCAATGGCAACATGGAACCAACGCAGAAAGTTACCATTCCGATCCAGCACCAGCACCTTTTTGGAATGCAACCCGGTAACATAAAAACGGCCATTGGCGTTAATAGTTATCTTCTGGGGGATAAAGCCGGAACTATCAGGCATTTTGGAGACCGCAATCACCTGTTCCGGCATAAAAGCACCGTTTAACACAGTAATCCGGGGCAGCGAACCCACGGCACCGGCCTGAGTTATATATATCTTACCGTCCTTAGCAATAAAACCACCCATGGGCGAATCAATCCCCCGCCCTTTACCAAGTGAATTCTGGGGAAAATAATCAGCTCCATAGACAATTATTCGGTTATTGACCCCGTTAATGGCATACAGTTCATCCCGGTGGCGGTCATAAAAAAGAGAGGAGGGCATCCTGATCTTGTTGCCCCGGTCATCTTTACCAATTATTGTCACTACCTCATAGGAAAGGTCCTTGTCCTCAAGGTTTGTTGCCGCAAAGATACTGTGTAAAAGAGGATTTTCCCCGCTCTTCCCCAGCGCCTCAGCATCTGGCCTGACGACCTTTTGCTTAACCGGTGCCTTAATTTCAGTATTACCAGCCGCTTTAAAGATAAAACTTTCCCTGCCGCCCCTGGACTCTTTCGTTACTGCCTCTGCCGCTGGTTCACCCCTGTAGACGGAATCAACCGCCACGGCAGTTGTTTTTACCTCCGGGCTTATCGGCCGTGATGCCATCTTCACGGCCCCGACTTCGGCAATATGAACAGATTTTAATTTACCAGGCTTCTCCCCAGCGCCCTGTTTTTCCCCGCCCCTCGCGTTCCCGGAAATCTGAACTATTCTTTTTTCCAGAACGTAAGCCCGCATTACCAGCAGACCGGGGTAAAAGCGGCGCAGAGAATCTGCCAGCTTAACCGCGTTCAAACGTCTGACGAATTTGCCAGCCCTCAAGGTGAAATAACTGGCAACCAATTCCACTCTCAAATCAGACAGTGGAGCCAAATCCTTATGCCGCCTTAATCGCATATAGGCCCGCAAAGCCATTTTCTTAGTTTTAAAACTGGCAGCCTGCAAGGTAAAAAATTCCCGCCTTTTCCCTCCGGTTCCAGCACCCGCTTTATGCCGCAGCTTATGAGCGGCCGCCCTAATCATCCGGGAAACAGCCTTTATTTTATGCCGGCAGGCGGTAATCGTTTTGATCTTTTTCACAACCGGAGTTAAAGGGAGAACGGCCCGCAGCGGATGAGAAACGGCAGATGGCCGGACGTTTCTCATCACATTACCTATACTCTTATCGTTCGAAGCCCCATAAAGTTCAATGATCCTTTCCGGCCTGATATAAACCGTTAGAATCCGGCCCTTAATCTTTTTCCCGTGCAGCCTCATAAATTCCACGGCCTGCCGCCGGGTACTGAAACGGCCCGCCCTTACCGTGAAAAAGCGCTGGATCCTTTCCACTCTAAGCCAGGGGAGAGAAAAACGAAGCCCCCGCAGACGGTTAATTTCTTTATGAGCAACAGACTCTTTTATGAAACTGGCCAGTTGCACGGTAAAAAACTGTTTATCAATCCGGGCCAGGTCTGGCGGAAATACAACAGGTGTAATTGGGTTCTGAACCCATTTCTTGAGATGACGCGACAATATTTCATGCCGGCCTTGCCGGGCGGCGGCCGGGGATAAAGCGGGCTGCCCCGCCACTTCAGCTTTAGCATAGTCGGCTAAAGAGGCGGCAGCATGTCCCCGCCCGGCATCGTTTATCCTGATAATTCTGGCGGACTTATAAAAGGCGTGCAGCAGACGGGCATCCTTGAATCTACTTCTGACCCCCGCCAAAAAGCGCTCTGCCCCGCTTTTATCTAATGAACGGCCAACCCGGACGGTATAAAATTTACCATTTCTTTCTATGCGCAGGAATGCCGCGCCAGGTATAGACTTCTTCAAGGTCTTATAAACATTCCCGGCATTGGCCTGTAGACGATAGGTTCCGGCAATAACAGTGTAATACTCCTGCTGCGCCGCGCGCAGAGAAAGCGGCACCATTAGAAGGGCAATAATTAAAAACGCTGTTTTCTTAATTATCCCATTCACTTCTCATTCCCGTACTCAGCATATTATGATGATTCCTGCTGTAGAATCCAGTCAACAGCGGCCGACAAATCAGGGGCCACAAAATCTGGCTTGAGTTCCATGGCCGGGCCAATAAATTCATAATCTCCCCGGCCATATCCGGTTAAGACCAGAACACCCGCTGCCTGGCAGGCGGCCGCCGCCTTGATATCGGAATAACGGTCACCCACCACATAAGAACGCCGTAAATCAATATTATGTTCCTCAGCCGCCCTTTCGAAGAGACCAATTCCCGGCTTACGGCAGCGGCACTTCTGCCGGAACTTTTCTTCCTTGGCCTCCGGATGATGGGGACAAATATAGATTCCATCCACATGGGCACCGGCGGCGGCCAGTTCTTTAACCATCAGGGCGTGCACCTCATACAGAAGGGATTCGGGGAAATATCCCCTGGCCAGCCCGGATTGATTGGTAACCACAAACACTGGCACAGCGTGCCTGTTCAAACGGCCAATAGCCTCAGCCGCACCGGGCAGGAGATGAAAACGGCTTATGTGGTTAATATAGCCCATCTGCTCATTTATCGTGCCGTCCCGGTCTAAGAAAACCGCCATTTTGTTATCTGTCATAATGCCAAAATTCTAAGTGACTGTTTAAAATTGGGTACTTGAGTAGTTAAAAAAACGTAATTTCATAAGCGACAGGATTGTACCCTTTGTAAATTCATATTATCACAATCCTTTGTTATATTTACAAGTTTTTTTAATAACCTTAGACGGCATATACTAATTAGTTATTTAGAACGAGCTTACAGCTTGCAAAATTATTGAACAAATGGTAAAAGTATCCGTTTTTTAAATTCACACACCCCGACATAAGCCATTGGTGCCCGAACAATCCGGGTTGGCAAAGGGGTGGCGGACTAACCAAAATTTCAAACCGGAGGAGTATAGATGTCACATTTAACCATGAAGGAAATGTTAGTTGCGGGCCTGCATTTCGGCCATCAGACCAAGAGCTGGAACCCAAAGATGAAGCCCTATATATTCGGGGCACGCAACAAAATTTATATAATAAATCTCGACAAGACCCTGCCCCTGTTCAACCAGGCCTATGACGCGGTAGTTAAGGTCGTGGCCAAGGGCGGCAACATCCTTTTTGTCGGGACCAAGAAACAGGCCAGAGAGATAATCAAAGAAGAGGCCGAGCGCTGCGGGATGTATTATATCAACAACCGCTGGCTGGGCGGTATGCTCACCAATTTTCAGACCATCAAGAAAAGCGTTGACCGCATGAAAACCATTGCCGCCATGATAGAGGATGGCAGCATCAATCAATACAAGAAAAAAGAAGCCCTGAAGATGGAAAAATCGTTGACCAAGCTGCAACTTAATCTTGGCGGCATCAAAGACATGAAGGGGCTTCCCGACCTGATTTTTATTGTTGATCCATATCGTGAAAATATTGGCGTTGGCGAAGCCAACCGCCTGGACATTCCAGTAGCGGCGATCACCGACACCAACTGTAACCCCAATGGTATTACTCACATTATTCCTGGAAATGATGATGCCATGCGTTCCATCAAGTTAATCGTTTCCCGCATCGCTGATGCCGTAATTGAGGGCAAGAGTAAACGAGCCGACGAGGAAGAGCAGCAGGCCACCAGAGCTGAATTAAAGGCGGCGGAAAACGAGGCGGCGGCAGAGGAAGCTCCCGCAGCCGAAGCCGCTCCGGCTCAGGCATAAAGAGACAGTTTTTGTACCGGATAACGGTTCAGCACCAGAGTAGTTAACAAATATCAAAAGAATTAAATTAGAGGTAAGATTTAGTGAAGATTACAAGCCAAATGGTAAAAGAGCTGCGCGACAAGACAAACGCCGGCATGATGGATTGCAAAAAGGCCCTGCAGGAAAATGACGGAAATATGGACAAGGCAGTTGATTTTCTGCGTCAGAAAGGCCTGGCAGTGGCCGCGAAAAGAGCCGGCCGTTCTACGAGTGAGGGTATAATTCAAACCTATATTCATGCCGGTGGTAAATTGGGGGTTATGGTGGAAATTGGCTGTGAAACTGATTTTGTCGCCAAGACTGACGATTTTATCGCATTTGCCAAAGACATCGCCATGCATATCGCCGCGGTTCAACCTCTGGCTCTCACCCGTGAAGAGGTTGATGCCAATACCGCCCAGCGTGAAAAGGATATTTACACCCAGCAGGCGATTGATTCAGGCAAACCGGCCAATATAGCCGAGAAGATCGTTGAAGGTAAGATGAACAAATTTTACTCTGAGGTCTGCCTGTTAGAGCAAAAATTCGTCAAGAATCCGGATATAACCATCCAGGACAAATTAAACGAACTGGTAGCCAAGATGGGCGAGAATATATCCATAAAGCGTTACGCCCGCATGCAGGTAGGTCAGTAATCCTATTCAGAAACAGGCTTAATAAACGGCCATAGCTCCTCTCCCAACGATGAAGGCAAAATACAAACGGATACTGTTAAAACTCAGCGGTGAATCCCTGATGGGTAAGGGGGATTTTGGTATCTGCCAGGATACTCTAAGCTTTGTGGGGGATGAAATAAAAAAATTAGTGGCCACCGGGGCTCAGATAGGGGTTGTAATCGGGGCCGGTAATATATTTCGCGGTGTATCCATGGCCTCCAAGGGTATGAACCGGGTAGCCGCCGATAACATGGGCATGTTAGCCACCGTAATGAATGCCCTGGCCCTTGAATCCGCCTTTAACAAACAGGGGATCGAGACCAGGGTTATGTCCAGCATTGCCATGCCCCAGGTCTGCGAATCTTATTCCCGCCAGCGGGCCGAACATCATCTGAACCGCGGCCGGGTAGTGATTTTTGGTGCCGGCAGCGGTAATCCATATTTTACCACCGATACAGCCGCAGTTCTGCGCGGCTTAGAGATCGGAGCCGAGGTCGTAATGAAGGCTACAAGAGTAGACGGCGTCTACGACCGTGACCCTCTTAAATACCCGCAGGCGGTTAAATTTGACAGCCTTACTTACGGCGAGACCTTACAACGTCGTCTTAAGGTGATGGATTCAACTGCCATTTCCCTGGCCATGGATAATGACATTAAGATAATGGTATTCAATCTGCACATTAAGAATAGCATTGCTGACGCGGTTTGCGGTCAGCTGGTTGGCACCATAATCCAAGGAGACAGTGATGAATGATTTTATCAGTACCATGATAGAGAAGATGAACAGCAGGTTGGAGGCCTATCGCCGTGAACTAACCAAAATCCGTACCGGCCGCGCCTCGCTCTCGCTCTTTGATGGTATTAAGGTTGAATCATATGGCAGCCAGATGCCCATTAATCAGGTGGCCACCATGACCATCCCCGAAAGCCGCCTGATTATAATTCAGCCCTGGGATCTCCAGATGTTAGGGGGCATTGAAAAGGCAATCATGAAGGCCAATATCGGCTTAAATCCCGTCAATGACGGTAAAGTCATCCGTATATCCATTCCACAACTCACCGAAGAACGGCGTAAAGAGCTGGTCAAACAGGTCAAGAAAATTAGTGAAGATTTCCGGGTTGCTATCCGGAATGAACGCCGGGCCACCATTGATATTTTCAAGAAGCAGAAAAAGGATAAGGAAATATCGGAAGACGAACTTTTCTCCCTGCAGGATAAGGCGCAGAAAGAGACTGATCGTTTCATAAAGGATATTGATGCCATCATGGCAGAGAAGGAAAAAGAGGTTATGGCGGTCTAAAATCCCAATGACCATTCCGCATTTAGACCCTGATCATATCCCCCGTCATATCGCCATCATTATGGATGGTAACGGCCGCTGGGCCCAGAAAAAGGGCCTGGCACGGGCCATCGGTCATAAGGTCGGAGTTGAATCTGTTCAAAAAATTGTCGAAGCCAGTCGAGAATTAGGGCTCGAGGTTCTCACCCTTTACGCCTTCTCCGCCGAGAACTGGCAACGTCCAGCCTTAGAAGTAAAGACGCTCATGGGCCTGCTCAAATCCTATCTCAAGCAGGAGCTGAACAACCTGACCAAAAACAATATCCAGCTGCGGGCCATTGGCGAGGTGGAAAAACTGCCGGCCGAAGTGCAGGCCGTGTTAGCTGACACCATCAGATGTACTGCCGCCAACAACGGCATGATCCTCAATTTGGCCTTAAGCTATGGCAGTCGTCAGGAGATCATCCGGGCGGTTAAATCCATTGCTGAAAAATGTCTTAACGGTGATCTGCAAAGCGCCGCGATTAACGAAAACACCATTAACAATTTTCTTTACACCAGCGGTCTGCCCGACCCTGATATGATTATTCGTACCGGCGGTGAGTCCAGGCTCAGTAACTTTCTCCTCTGGCAGGCCTCATACGCCGAGATTTACATCATCGAAACTGCCTGGCCCAATTTCAGGCGGAACCATCTCATCTCCGCTATTGCCGATTACCAACAGCGCCAGAGGCGGTTCGGCAAGACTGGCGAGCAGGTTCAAGAGCAGTCATAACCTCAGGAATCCATGATGAAAAACAGGATTATAACCGGTGTAACATTCGGCGCCCTGTGGCTCTTGGTCCTGCTGTTCGGTTCTTTTAAATTCTTCTGGTTGATGATTATTGTTATCGCTGGCATGGCCCTCTATGAGTTTTTTACTATCGCCCTGCCAAATTCAACGAGCCAGCGCTTAGCCTTCCTCATGCTGGCGCTTTTGCCCATTATCGGGGCCTTTAACGGCCAGGCCAGCCAGATGCAGGCCGCCTTTATGCTGGCCTTATTTTTATCCACTGCCCTTATCCTTGTAATCTACAGCGATCAGATCAATGATTTTACCCAGCTGGCAAAAATCATCGGCGGTATAAGCCTTATCAGCCTCACCGCCGCCCACCTTGTATTGTTAATGTCTGCGGCCAGCGGCCGGCAATGGCTGATTCTTCTAACCCTGATTACCACGGCCTCTGACACCGGGGCTTATTTCACCGGCACCCTCCTGGGCCGTCATAAACTTTGCCCGGCCATCAGCCCCGGCAAGACCTGGGAAGGTCTGGCGGGCGGCCTCATTGCCGCACTTATAGTAACTATGATAACCGCCCCTTTTATCTTTCCAGACAGCAGCATCCTCAAACTTATATTGATCACCCTGTTGCTCTCCATTATCGGAGTGGGCGGTGATATGACGGAATCCATCTTCAAGCGCTCGCATCAGGTCAAGGACTCCGGCGCTGTTCTGCCTGGTCATGGCGGCATTCTTGACCGGGTTGATTCTATACTCGCCGCCGCCCCGGTTCTTTATTACGCCATAAAGCTGGGGATCATCCAATAATGAAACATTTAACCATCCTCGGTTCCACCGGCTCCATTGGCACCAATGTCTTAAAGGTGATTAAACAATATCCCGGCCGTTTCCGGGTTCTTGGTCTGGCGGCCGGACGTAACATTGAGCTTTTACGGCGCCAGGTTGAGGCCTTTGAGCCCCAGCTTGTTTCCGTGCTTGATAAACAGACGGCCAGGCAGCTCGCCCGGTTATTAGGGCCCGAATGGGGTGAAAAAATACGCTGGGGAAGCAAAGGGGCCGCAGAGGTTGCCACCCTGCCGGCAGTCGACATGGTGGTTTCAGCCATTGTCGGGGCCGCCGGGCTCACCCCCACCTTTGCCGCCATTGAGGCCCGCAAAGACATCGCCCTTGCCAATAAGGAGACCCTGGTTATGGCCGGGGAACTGGTGATGCGGGCAGTTGAAAAGCACCATGTCCGCCTGCTACCGGTGGACAGTGAGCACAATGCCATATTCCAGGCCCTGACTGCCGGCCGCCAGCAGGATGTAAAAAAGATCATCCTCACCGCCTCCGGTGGGCCCTTCAGGGAATTGCCCCCCAAGGATCTCTGGCAGGTAACTCCTGACCAGGCCCTGAACCACCCCAATTGGCAGATGGGTAAAAAAATAAGCATTGATTCCGCCACCCTGATGAATAAAGGCTTAGAGGTCATTGAAGCCCGCTGGCTCTTTGACCAGGAAGTAAACAATATTGAGGTGTTGGTGCATCCTCAGAGCGTGGTTCATTCCATGGTTGAATTTATTGACGGCTCCGTGGTGGCCCAGATGGCGGTACCCGATATGCAGATTCCCATCGCCTTTGCCCTCTGCTACCCGGAACGGATAAAGCTTGAACTGCCAGCCCTGAATCTCCTTCAGCAGCAATTTAGTTTTCAGCCGCCGGATTTCAAAAAATTTCCGGCCCTGCCCCTGGCCTATCGGGCCATAAAACAAGGCGGTGACCGGCCAGCGGTCTTAAACGCGGCCAATGAAGTAGCGGTATATGCCTTTCTGGACGGCAGGATACGCTTTCCGGAAATTATTCTCTGCGTGGCCGAAACCCTGCGTCTCACCGCAGTTCGGCCGCTGACCAATATAACCGCCGTTCTTGAGGCAGATCTGGCGGCACGATTACAGGCCGAATCAATTATTGAGGCCCTGACTATTAAACGAAAACAAAAATCCGGCCAGCCCATCCCCTGCCCCCCAATCCCACCCGATTTAGAGACAACTATATGACTTCGATAATTTCATTTATCATATTATTAGGCGTACTAATCTTTGTGCATGAATTTGGCCACTTTATCACTGCCAAATTATTAAAAATCAAGGTATTGAAGTTCTCTCTCGGCTTTGGCCCTAAACTTATAGCCCGGCAATGGGGCGAAACAGAATACCTCATCAGCGCCCTGCCGCTCGGCGGCTATATTAAGCTGTTTGGCGAGCAACCGGGTGAAACCATTGCCCCCAGCGAGCTCAGAGGCTCATTTTCCCACCGCCCGGTATGGCATCGTTTCCTCGTTGTTTTGGCCGGCCCCCTGTTCAATCTGCTCTTCGCCCTCATCGTCTTTTCTTTTATCTATACCGTGGCTGGAATCCCGGAGCCCCTGCCCGGCACCACCATCGCCACAGTAAACACATCCTCACCGGCGGCCGCAGCCGGTATTAAACCAGGAGACACAATTCTCAGGGTTAATGGACAGCCGACTTTAAAATGGGCCGTGGTCTCCAAAATAATCCGCCAGAGCGAGGGGGCGCCAATAACTATTACCCTGCAGCGTGGTAACAAGTCTATCCAGCTCAAAGCGCAAGCCAAAATCTCTGAAATTAAAAATATTTTTGGTGAGGTGGTGGGCAAGCGTTATCTTCTGGGAATCTCCAAAAAGCAGGATATAGCCTATAAGAGAAAGGGTATTATAACGGCCTGGCGGGCCGGACTTACCCAGACCTGGTCATATATATATCTCACGGTTATGACCCTGGTGAAGGTTCTTCAACGGGTGGTTCCAGCCAGCGACATGGGCGGCCCCATCATGATTGCCAATATGGCAGGCCAACAATTTCAGGCCGGCTGGAACAGTTTTCTCTCCTTCATGGCCGTACTCAGCATCAATCTCGGGGTAATAAACCTCTTCCCTTTGCCCATTCTGGACGGCGGTCATTTAACCTTCTTCGTCATTGAGGCCATCCGCAAAAAGCCCCTGACTATCTCCGCCCAGGAGATTATTCAGCAAATAGGGATAATCTTATTGGGCACCCTGATGGTCTTTGTCTTTTATAATGATATTATCCGCCTCTTAGGTCACACTTAGGGTCATGTTGTTTCTTTACGGATCATTATTAAGAACGATCGTGAAAATAAAGGGAACGGCATGGCCAGGCATGGCATAACCACCCCCGGCCAGCCAATTATTATGGCCCTGGAGAACTCCGGGATGTGCGGCAGTATAGCCTTGGTCTCGCCCGGCTTATGCGTGACGGAATCATCCCTCACCATCTCCGCCACCCACTCCAAACGTCTTATGGGCAGCATCGCGGCAATGTTACGGGACAGCGGTTTAGACTGGCCGGCGATTGGTGCCATTGCCGTCAGTCTGGGACCCGGCAGTTTTACCGGCCTGCGCATAAGCCTGGCCGCGGCAAAGGGCATAGCCATGGCGGCAGAAAAGAGGTTAATAGGCATACCCACTCTGGACGGTCTGGCCGCCCAGGTTCAGACGAATCTCTTAATATGCCCCCTCATCGATGCCCGCAAAAACCAAGTATATACCGCTTTCTACCGCTGGCACGACGGGGAATGCCAACGTTTAGGCTCGTATATGGCCGTCAGCCCGGAAGAGCTAAGTGCCAAGATTCGGGAACCGGTAATTTTTATCGGCGATGGCGGGATTCTGTACCATGACATACTGCAGGATAAACTGCCGGGTATAGCCAACTTCGCAGATCCAGCAATATTCTTCCCCCGCGCCGCTGCCATCGGCAGCCTGGCTGTCCGCCATTGGCGGGCCGATAATTTTCTTGATCCAGCAAATGCCGTACCGCTCTATATTAGGGCCTCGGATGCCGAGAAGATGAAGAAACAGGCGGGGTAAACTACGCTCTGGGGTTATCGTTACTTTTAGGCATCACGCTGAATACCACAGGCAGTACAAAAAGGGGGACGTCCATGATTTCATGCGTTTTGATTGGAAATAGGGGATAGGCCACGATTAATTGGTTATATGTTTATATCCATCACCATCAATG
>VAPG01003982.1_pt1 | contig 12922 bp, 16 predicted proteins | sample 3393851 | NCBI WGS metagenome assembly VAPG01 (sample SAMN08290438, study PRJNA428436) | hydrothermal vent metagenome | isolation source: Deep-sea hydrothermal vent chimney | place: Atlantic Ocean: South-mid Altantic Ridge | depth 2194 m m
CGGATAAGCAGCGCTGAATATTGATAAACCAAAAAACTTTGCAGGAGGCAGGGAGTTTCGGTAAACCGCACTGGTAGCAGGTCAAATGAAACGCCTTGTTAGGTGTGTTGGATGCAAGACTATTTAGGCGAAGAAAATATTGAATTAAAAGATAGTAAATACAAGGACTATACGCCCTCTGATTGGGCAATGATGTGGATTGAAGAGTATGGGCAGATAGATGGATCACACCATAAAGATTGGTGTCTTGACCAAGTGCAACAGATATTACTTGGGACAGAAGTTATATTTAAAGTCGCATCTTGGAAAGGTGGGAACCAAGAGGAACGGTTTTCACTTGCGGAACCATCGGAGAAATACTTAAGGTTTGTCAAAGATTATGAGAATGACGGCGAATATACGTGGGAGAATGGATCACCTCCTTGATGAACATAACGAACCGAGGTCAGTGGACACCGGCCACTGAGATTGAATTGAAATAGGCGCTGTTCCGGTGTTCCAATGCACCGACTTGTTAGCGGATTTTGAGGAGGTTTTTATTATGGCAACACAATTAGATATGGCTGAACAGCAACTTTACGGCTGGCATGCAGCACAACACGGCGAAAAATTAGACACATTAGTTGAAGCAATGGGACTAAAAGAGAATGAGTGGGTCAAGTTGGGGAATAACGGGTCAATTTCGTATTTAGCAGATGGCGAAGTTGATGAAATAGATAATTATTTTGCAAATAAAACAAAAAGCTAACGGACAAGCATAACCGGCTGGCATGGAGCGCAGCGGAATGACTGTCCGCGTTCATGCGATTGTTAGCTGATTGACAAGATATGATTACAATAAATACTAAATGGGAAGATTTTAAGACACCTAAACAATGGCGCGAATGGTTGGATATAGCTGTTATTGAAACTCCTGATTGTGCTGACTGGTGGAGTACCGATGAAGGTTGTCAAGATTGTATCCATTACGATAGCGAGAATGTATGGTGTAATCTTGCCGTTGCCCCGGCAAGTCGAAATCCTGTCTTGAATATGCTTGGGATGGCTTGTTGTGGATTAGGCTATGAACGGACTCCAAAACAGCTATGCTTGTTCAGCTAACAGGTTGCTATAAAAATTCCGCATAGTAATCTACCCCCGATAGTATCAATTCCATGCCAGTGTATAAAACTGATTACCAACGCTGGTAACGACCTTCTTTTTTTCCCCTTCCCAGGCAGTACCATGATGTCTCTCGAAAACCTGTCAATGAAATAATAACATCAAATAATCATTATAAACATCTAATAACGTCTAATAACCAAACGGGCAAAAACATAGGCGATAATACGGTCACGACAAAGATGGAGGTTTTTCGTGGCCGTAAAAACATATACTGAACAACTGGAGGAGGTCCAGGCGGCGATCAGTGCCGTGCTGACCGCCGGCCAGACCTATACTATCGGGCGCCATTCTTTTTCCCGCGGCGACCTTCTCGCTCTTAATTCCATGGAAAAAAGACTCCGGATACTCGCAATCCGCGAGGCCGCCGGCGTCTCAGGCGGTATTCGGGTGCGCGGAGTGGTGCCGTGCGAATGACCTCCTCCGCCTCCAGCAAACGCCGCGGCAAGATATTCCGCCGCAATGCCGTCGACAAGATGGTTTCCTATTTTTTTCCGATCTCCGGCCGTCGGCGAATGCAGGCCCGCATTGCCCTGGATATGGTCGATTCGTGGTCTGGCGCCTCAAAATCACGCCGCTCCCTGCGCAGCTGGATCTCCGGCTCTGGTGATGCCGATACCGATACCCTGCCGGATCTGCCGGAACTGCGGGCCAGGTCACATGATCTGCTGCGCGATAATCCTGTCGCCAACGGCATTGTCAACGTCAATGTCACCAGCATAGTAGGCTCAGGCCTCATGCTGCGGTCGCAGGTCAACCGCTCGGTTCTCGGCCTGGACAAGGCCGCGGCAACCGCTTGGCAACGCCAGACGGAAGCCGAATGGCGGCTGTTCTCCGGCAAGAATCTTGATATCGAACGCACCCTGAATTTTTTCGAGATCCAGGACCTGGCCATGCGCTCCACGCTGGAATCAGGGGATGTTTTTATCGGCACTCCCTCGGCACGCCTGACCGGGATGCCGTATGCCACGCGGCTGCAGCTGGTCGAGGCGGATCGGGTCTGCAATAAGGATTATGTCCAGGACACCGAGCTGCTCACCGGCGGCATCGAGAAAGATGCCGCCGGCGCTCCTCTCTATTACCACGTCATGAACGGCCACCCGGGCGATCCGCGCACGGTAATCAAGGGCTGGAAAAAAATCCGCGTTTTCGGGCAAAAAACCGGCCGCCGCCGCATGCTCCATCTCTATTTTAAGCGCCGAGTCGGCCTATCCCGCGGGGTGCCGATTCTGGCCCCAGTGATCGAGGAAATCAAGCAGCTGGGCCGATACAATGAATCGGAAATCGAGCGGGCCGTGGTCAGCTCATTTTTTACTGCATTTATCAAAACTCTTGATACCTCCGGGATGGATCCAATGGAGATGATCGACGGGACAACGCCGCCGGCCGATCCGAAAAACTACAAGATGGCCGCCGGCGCTATCCTGGACCTGGCTCCCGGAGAGGATGTCGAATTCGCCGATCCGACCGCTCCCAACCCGGCCGCCGAGAAATTCATCCAGATAATGCTGACCCAGATCGGCATGGCCGTGGAGTTGCCCTATGAGGTCCTGGCGAAAAGATTTCATTCTTCGTATTCGGCCAGCAAGGCCGCCCTACTGGAGGCATGGCGCTATTTCATGGGCCGCCGCGCCTGGCTGACGGATAATCTCTGCCGGCCGGTATACGAATTATTCCTCGATGAGGCGGTGGCACTCGGCCGCATCTCCGCGCCAGGCTACCTGACCGGCGACCCTATTATCAGGGCCGCTTGGCTGGGATCCGAGTGGGTGGGACCGGCCCGCGGCGATATCGACGAGGTAAAACAGGCCACCGCCGCCGGCAAACGTATTGACCTGGGCCTGTCGACCAGGGCCAGGGAAACCGCGGCCATCAGCGGAGCGGATTGGGACAATGAGCATGAGCAGCAGGTAGCTGAACACCAGCGCCGGCTTGATGACGGCCTGGAAGCGCCGGCCGCGACAACCACTTGATCGGAGATAGATTATGCCGAAGGAAATCAGACAATGGTATCGATTCGAAAACCGCAGTAAGACCACGGCCGAGATCTATATCTATGACACTATCGGCGAGGATTTCTGGGGAGCCGGCGTCAGCGCAAAGTCGTTTATCCGGGAACTTAACGACCTGGAAAACTCCGTCGATACAATCCAGCTGCATATCAACAGTCCGGGTGGCGCGGTTTTCGACGGCAATGCTATCTATAACGCCCTGCGCAATCACGACGCACGGATCGAGGTTACTATCGACGGCATTGCCGCTTCGATCGCTTCGGTAATTGCCATGGCCGGGAATATTATATCCATGCCGGAAAACGCCATGATGATGATCCATGATCCGGCGGGATTTGCGATCGGCACGGCGGAGGATATGCGCAAGATCGCCGAGGCCCTGGACAAAATCAAGCTGGGGATCATATCGTCATACCGGGAAAAAACAGACCAGAAAGACTCCGTAATCGAAAAAATGATGACGGATGAAACCTGGATGACCGCCGACGAGGCGGTAAACTTGGGATTCGCCGACAACAAGACCGAGCCGGTTCGTTTCCAGGCCAACTTCGATTTACTGACAAAATTCAACAATACCCCGGGGCGCCTGCTTGCCGCAGCCGTCCATCCACAAAACAATACAGGAGGACCATCGATGCCGACCCCTACCAACACCCCCCCGGAGATCACTATTGATCTGATCCGGGCGGAACATCAAGATATCATTAATGTAATCGCCGATGAGGCAGCGGCCGCGGCGCGAACTGAAGGCGCCACCGCCGAGCTGCGGCGTATCCAGGACGTCCAGGACCAGCTGATTCCCGGCCACGAGAATCTCATCAACACATTGATGTGGGACGGGGAGACCACCGGACCCCAGGCCGCGGTCAAGATCCTGGCCGCGGAAAAAGCATTGCGGATGCAAACTCTGGAAAATATTAACCAGGACGGCACCCCGATAGTGCCGCCGGTCAAGCCGGCGGACGGCGGTACCGCCCCGGCCTCCTCGGCCCCGATTGAAGACCGAGCAAAATTCGAATGGGAAAATTCCGCCGATATCCGTAAGGAGTTCGGTAAATATTCGACATTCCTGGCGTATCGTAGCGCCGAGGATGAAAACCGCGAAGAAAAGTAAATAACGATCCGGCAAATTTAGCCAAGCACGAAAACCAGGAGGATCAGTAATGACCACGTTAGCCAAGGACCAGCCCCGCGATTTTTACGAGGGCAAATTTTCAGAAATTCCGGTCATTGCGACCGATATAATTTACCAGGGCGCCGCTGTCGGTATCGAGGTTGGTTCCGGACATGCCAGGCCGCTGGTAGCCGGTGATGCCTTCATCGGTTTCGCCGAGCTGCAGGTGGATAATGCCGCCGGCGTCGACGCGGCAAAAAGCGTTCGGGTTCGGAAAAACGGCATGATACAGTTACCGATTGCCGCATTGGCTATCACCGATATCGGCAAGGATGTCTATGCAAGTGACGATGACACCTTCACCCTGACGGCATCCGGCAATACCAGGGTGGGCCATGTCCAGCGTTTTGTCTCGGCAGGGATCGGGATCGTGGCGTTCAATACGGTTTCCGGAGTCGAGGCGGCTTTGACCGATTCCACTGGCGGTACTGTCTCGGATGTCATCGCCGATTTCGTCGGCATTGACGTGGCTGCAGCTGGACCGGCTGATGTTGCGCTGATATCCGAGGTCGAGAACGCCGTCGCGTCCCTGGCGGCAAAAATCAACTACCTGATCGGTAGACTTAATAATTAAGCCCGCGGCCAGCCCCGGCAGGTCCGGAACATCAACTATCTGATTGGTAGATTTAATAATAAAGGAGATGTTGTAATGATCACTGAAAGAGCAGTACTGGGGATGTTTTACGAACGCCTCATGCAGGACACGGCGGCGAGCTGGATTGATGCGATCTGTACGCCTATTATTGATTCGGATCAGGATAGCGAGGAATATGCCTGGCTCGGTATGGTTCCGCAGCTCACGGAAAAAAAGGGCGAGAAAAAATTCTCCCAACTCCGTGAGACCGACTGGATAGTCGATAACGTCGAATATCAGGGCGGTATCGTCTTACCCAAAAAACATATCCTCTATGACAAAACAGGGCAGGTTCGGGTTCGGGTCAACGAGATGGCAGACCGCGCCAGAGCGCAATGGTATTCCCTGATCGCACCATTGATAGTCAACGGCCCGGCGGCTCTATGTTATGATGGCCAGTATTTTTTCGATACCGATCATGCCGAGGGCGATTCGGGCACACAGTCGAACGCTATTTCCGTGGATATTTCACTTCTGCCGACCGCCGTCCATGGTTCCGTCACCTCGCCGTCCGCCGCCGAGATGGTCCACTCCATCATGAAGGGCGTCGAGCAGATAATCAGTTTCAAGGATGATCGGGGCGAGTATTGCAATGAGAACCTCACCGAGTTTCTGGTCCTGGTCCCGACGACTCTGCTGATTGAGGCCGCCTCGGCACTCAAGGCCGTCACCATCGACGGTGGCGACACCAACATTTTGTTGCAGCAGGATTCGTTCAATTTCCGGGTCCAGGCATCACCACGCCTGTCAGCCTGGACTGATAGTTTTGCCTTGTTCGCCGCCCAGGGCAACCAGAAACCTATTATCCGCCAGCAGCGGATCCCGAACAATGCCACGCCTGGATTTCCGGTCGGCGGCATGATCTTGGAGACCCTATGGCTCGAGTCTGAGCATTGCAAAAAGCATGACGAATGCCTGGTCTCCCTGGAAACCGAACGGGCCGCCGCCTATGGCGACTGGAAAAAAGCCTGTCGGATCACAATGGTCTGAGTTGGAGGATGGATATGCGCCGATATCGCGTACAAGCTCCGATCACCCTGCATGCCGGGGTGATCGGTATTAACAAGGAAACCGCCGCCGTAAGGTCGCGTTTTCTGGAATCCCGCCAGCAGCGCGGGACATATTTAATTGTCGGCCGGATACAATTCAAGGCCGGCGAAAGAATCCGGCTGGACCCGGCCGCCGCCAAGACTTTCGGCTCGGCCCTAGTCGATATTGATGCCGAAACGGCCGGCTGATGGGCTTCAAACCCCAGCTTGCCGCCGACCTGACGGCGATCATGGATGAGGATATATTCGCCGAATCTATGGTCATCGATGGCCAGACCGTCAGCGCAATATTCGAGGACCTCGAATTCAAGGATCTCGGACCGGCCTTTGTAGGCGGCCTGGGGCAGGCGCGGCGTCTGTTCGTAATCGCCGGCGGCCTGTCCTCATCGTATGTCCCGGACCAGCTGTTGACGCTGGACGGTATAATTTGGACCGTGGCCGATATCGTCAACGAGAACGGACTGCTGGTGATCGATCTCTACAGGAACGCATCATGAGCCTGAACCTGGACGTGCAATTTGATAAGGCTATTGAAGACGCCCTGATCGCCGGCTTGGTAGCCATGCCGCGGCGGATAAAATTTGCTCGCGCCCGGGCCCTACGCAAGACCGGCATTTTCGTTCGCAAGCAGATCCGCCGGGAAGCGGCCAAGGCCCTGAATATGCCGCAAAAAGCAATTTCAGACCGGTTTTTCCTCTCCAGGATCAGGCCCGATGATGATACCGCTCGCCTCTATATCGGCACTTGGAATGTGGACCCACGCTCTCTCGGCACCCCGGCCCAGACCGCGTTGGAGGTACAGGTCGGCAGGAGATTTTATCGCGGTGCATTCCTGGCGGCAATCTACAGTGGCCAGGAAAAAGTGTGGATCCGCCGCAAATCAAAATACTACAGCGCGGCTCTCTATCCAGTCCGTAAGAGGATCTCGCCGCGCACCGGCGGAATGCCGGCGGAGCTGCGCAACCGGTTCCCGGTAATCCGAGCGGCCGTGCCGATAGATGCCGTCCTGGCCAAGGTGGTACGGCGGGATGAGGGGGAAATATCCTCCCGGTTTCGCAAGGTATTGCTGCAAGAAATCAATTATGAGGTCAACGTCAGGATGAAAAAATGACGGCCATGACAGGACTTCTAGATCTCGTAATTACGCGCCTGGCGGAGCTGACCGCCGGTCAGCAGTTTTACGATCCGGCGCTGCAGGCCCAGGGTGATCCGCGGCTGTACAAGTGGGCGCTGCCGCCCAAGCGCACAGACGCCGCCGCCGGCCAGGATTTTCCGTTCATCGTCGCCCGGATCAGATCCGGCCGATCTGATCAGCACCGCGATAGCATCATTGTCCGCCTGTATTGCGGCCTGCGCACAGATGGCGACGAAGCCGCCGGCAATGCTGATATCCAGCGGCTGGCCGACTTGCTGCTGCCGATCACCTCCTCCAGATCCTGGCCGCCATACAGCCTGGCCCTGCCGCTGGACTGGTTTTTCGGCGACCCCGAACATGGGGTGCAGCCGCACCCCGATTATTTTCTGACCATGGACCTGATATTCCAGGCCCATGCAACCGCAACCAAGAGGAGATAAATCATGGAAGGATTTTTAGGCACCGGTGATCTCTACATGGACCGCCTTACCGCCGCCGGCGTCGCCCAGGGTTTGACCCTGCTCGGCAATGCCACAAAATTTGAGTTGCAGGCCCTGGCCGAGAGCAAGGACCTGGTTTCCCGAAAACGTGACACGGCCGGGCAGAACCTGGCTTCGGTCACCAGGGGCCAGCCGGCCACCATCACCATCACCCTTAACGAATACGACAAGGATATTCTGGCCGCCGCATTTCTCGGCGACGCCGTCACCCAGTCAGGCGCCGGCGGTACGGTGACCGACGAGGTGATCACCGCGATCGCCGACAAATACGTAGAGATGGCGCACCGTGACATCAGCGCGGTAACGGTCAGCCGCAAGGCCGGAGACGATGCCGCCGCCTGGGCCGCCGCCACCGTGTATGCCCTGGATGCATATGTGATCCCGACAAGCGCCAACGCGCACATGTACAAATGTACAGTCCCCGGCACCAGCGATGCAGCAACCGAACCGGCGTCCTGGCCGATAGACGGCAGCACCGTGGTGGACGGTACCGTCACCTGGCAGGACATGGGGCTGATCATCGCCGTGCTTGATACCGACTACCAGCTCCAGGACCGCCTGGGCATGATCAAATCCCTGTCGACCGGCTCGATCGAGGACGGCGAGCAGCTAAATATCGACTACACCTGGGCCGCCCAAGACGGCTACGATATCAGCGTGGCCTCTACCCCGCTGGTAAAATGCCGGTTTATGCTGGACGGAAAAAATGATGTCAACGGCAAAAAATGCATCGTCAATGTCCGCGAGGCTAATGTTAAACCGTCCGGTCCGATCGATTTCCTCGGCGAGGATTATGCCGAACTGACCCTCGAGGGCACCATGATCACCCCGAGCGGCCAGACCTCGCCGGCCACCATCGATTATCACGAGTAAGGAATGGAATATGAGACGAAAAAAAGAAGACAGTTTGGCCCGTAGGCCGGACCGGATAGAGATCACGCTGCTGCAGGATCATACCCATGCCGGCCGCGATTGCCGATCCGGCGACAAAATCATTGTCCGGACGCGCCAGGCCGAAAATCTCAGGGCCGCGGGGGTGATAAAATGACGCCGGCGGAGATCTGCGACTTTAATGGCCGCGAGGTAACCGTCCGGGAGTTGACCCTGGGCCAGGTAATCACTCTGCTGCGGTCGGCGGATGAGGCCGCACCGATCTCGGTTGATCTGCTTCTGGATCTTCCGGGCGCGGGGGCCGTCATGATGGCCGCCACCGGCCTGAGCGAAAAGGAGCTGGAAGCGGCGACGCCGTCGGATGCAGCCACGCTGCTGGCCGAGGTGACCAGAATAAACCCTCACTATGCCGGCGCGGCAAACCGGCTGAAAGAAGAGATGGAAAAGCTCCGGGCCATGCTGCCGGAGACCTTGAGCGGCTTGGCTGCCGGCTCATCCTCCGCGGCTGCCATGGAATTTGGGATTGGCCATTCGGCCGGGTGATGATCATGATCCACGAATTATCCCGAGAAAAATAAATGTCGGATACAAAAATCCGCATAACCATTTCAGCCGCGGCCAAGGGTCTGCATGGCACTTTTTCGAAAAGTTCCAAGGCGCTCAAGGCCTTTCGCGGCGAGATGGGCCGCACCCAAAAAGCGGCCATGTCGCTAAATAGCGGCCTGAAAATGGCGCTCGGCGGCCTGGGTCTCGGCATGGTCGTCAGGTCGCTGTTCGATGTCGGGGTCAAAATCCAGGCCCTCGATGTATCGTTTCAATCAATTTCCGGCTCGGCGGCGGCAGCCAAAGATGAGCTTAATTTCGTCCGCGAGGTATCGAATAGGCTGGGCCAGGAATTTTACTCGACCGCCGCGGCCTACAAGGAAATTTTCGCCGCCGCCATCGGCACTACCAGCCAGGGGAAAACGGTCCGCGATATATTCACCGGCATCACCGAGGCCGCCACGGCCCTGCACATGGCTGCGCCCCAGGTCCAGTCCTCCCTCTACGCCATCGGCCAGATGATTTCCAAGGGTACCGTCCAGTCACAGGAGCTGCGCCTGCAGCTCGGCAATCAATTGCCAGGAGCCTTTAATATTGCTGCCAAGGCCATGGGTCTCACTACCCGCGAGCTGGACAAGATGATGTCGACCGGCAAGCTCATGACCGCCGACTTTCTGCCGAAGTTTGCCCGAGTTTTGCATGAGCGTTTCGGCAAGGCCGCCCTGGAAGCGGCCGACACGGCCCAGGCCGCCCTCAACCGCTTCAAAACCGCGTGGATCGATCTAAAGGGAGCCCTGTCGAACGCCGGATTCCTGGACCAGGCCGTCGGCTATCTGAAATCCATGACCGCCGCCATGAAGGATCCTGCCGTCCAAACGGCGGTAAAAAATTATGCCAAGCAATTTTTTGATCTGATCGCGGCGATCACCAAGTTTATCGCCCAGCACGGGAAATTGATTGCCACTCTGGCCGCCGCCGGTATTGTCATCCTCCGGCTGATAAAGGTATGGCAAGGGCTGAATGCCGCAATGTTGGTAATGACAGGATTGAAAATGGTTCCCTGGCTAGCTGCGGTAAATCTTGGTCTATCCGGAATCTTTGGGACTACACTTACCGTCGCCGGCGCTTTTTTTACTGCCGCTACCGGCCTGGCTGCCCTGTATGGCGGTTACAAACTCGGCGAGTGGCTGACCATGCGCAAATCCATGGCGGATATCGCCGATGAGACAAAACGTCTCAATCACTATACCTCGGACACCTCGCGGAAATTCGTCGAAATCAGCAAGGCTACCGGCATCACCATTACTTCGATGTATGATCTCGACCAGGCAATCAAGGACAACAAAATCCATTACGACGACCTGACCGGCACCTGGAAAGCCGGCTCCGCCGAGCAGACCAAGGCCGTCAGCGATTCCGCCGCCGCGCAGCAGCAGATCACCGGCAAGGCCCTGGCCGAGATGAAGAAAAAATATCGGGTCTACGTCGATGAAATTAAAAAGATCATCGGCGAGATCGCCGTCCGCCAGCGATCCCTGATAGAAGAACTCCGGGCCATGTCCAGGACCGGGATGTCCGATCTCGGCGCGTGGCGGGATCGCAAGAAAGAGGCCGAGGAATACTACCGGGCCGCGCAAAAGGCGGCCGCCGCCGGCAATTTTAAGGCCGCTATCTCCCTGGCCGACAAGGCCAAAAGCGCTTATAAGGACCTGAATAAAGAGGTCAAGGCCGGCGACAAGGTGCAGGTATCGGCGGCAACCGGTCTCAAGACGGCCATGGACGGAGTCAAGAGCGCTGGGGAATTGGCGATTGCGATCCTCAAAAAGCAGAAAACCGCGGCCGAGAAAGCGGCCAAGGCCATGGATGACAAGGCCGGCGGCAAGCTGTCCGGCAAGATCAAGGATCAGCTCGACAAAGTAGATAAATTCATGCAGGGAGAATCGGTAAACTGGGGCAAGGTCTGGCAGGCCATGAACCAAGATGCCGCCGAAAAAACCAAGATCGGAATGCAGAAAGTCGACCGGGAGATCATGAAAATCGTCCGGAAGAACCGCGTCATCTACATTGACGTAGTAAAGCGCGAACGCAAATCCCTGGGCGGCATTGTCAGCCGTCTGGCCATGGGCGGCCGCCTGGCCGGCTACGGCGGCGGCGACCGGATCCCGGCCCTGCTGGAGGCCGGAGAATTTATCATGCGAAAGGAATCTGTACGCCATTTCGGGGCGGGGATTTTCCGGGCCCTGAACAATCTGCAGCTGCCGGAGCTGCCGAAATTCGCCGCCGGCGGCCAGGTTGCTCCCAACGTAACCGAGAATTCGGCCGGCGCCGTAACCATCAATTTCTCATTCCCGTCCGGCGCGGTGGTCGGCCCGTTCCGGGGGACCAGGGCCCTGATTCGGGAGCTGGACCGTGAGCGCCGCAGCATGGCCCTGGGGGCATCGGCATGACGGTCACCCTGGGTGGGGTCGTCCTCTCCGACCACCTGGTCCTGGAGGGGCTGGAATCCGGGCCGATAATAGCACATAGCATGCACTACACCCTCGGCGGATCGGCTGTAGTCCAGTCGGATGACAATGATGACACGGTCGGTCGTCCTCTCCGGTTGACCGGAAAAAATCATTTTACCTTGCAGCAGATCCAGGACGTGCGGATGTTAAGGGGACAGACAGTATCCCTGATACATCATCGGGGAACGTTCGATGTCATTATCATCGACACTCCGGTCGACCCGACTATAAATTACGCCGATCCAATCGCCGACGATTGGTATTCCGGCGAAATAACCATGATAACGGTGTGAGACTATGACGATTTTATTAACGGAATTACAGGCATTTCAGGCGGAAATCGCAAACGATACCCCGGCCAACGGCGGCCGCCGCGGGTCGACCGAGATAGTAAGTGGCGCGGCCCAGAACGTGTTTCCCCATGTTTTCCGGGCCGATCGCACAATCGGCGTGCTCCGATACCGGAAATTATTCTATTGCAACAAAAATGCGGCCAATGAGACGCTATACAACGCCGGTCCATATTTTCACACGCCGCCGGACGGCGATCACTATCTCTGGTGGCATGTCGGCACCTACTCGGACACCCAGGCCGATATCCTCGGCACCGAACGCCGCTACGGCTCGGCCAAAATATCGACCGCGGCCACGGCAACCAGCAATACCGTGGTGGTCACCTGCAAAAACGCCGACCAGACCTCGATGTTCGCGGACGGCGACCCGATAATGATCAGCGACTTGGCAACTCCAGACAGCACTACCGGCAACGAGGAGCTCAATACTATCTCCGGGATCCCGGTGGTATCGACCCTGGAGGTCACCATCACCACGGCCACCGCCCTGGCAAATGATTATGCGGTCGGAGCGGTTGTCAGTTCCGGAAAAACCGTCGCCGATATCGCTTGTGCCGTCATCGGCTGGGCAGAGACCTGGTCCGGTACCGGAGCTTACGATGAAGCCTCGTATCCGGTAATCACAGACAATATCGGGACGGTCTACGATACCTGGACCCTCACATTTTCCGATGCCACCAACTACACCGTCTCCGGCGCGGTAGAGGGCGCAGTCGGTGCCGGCACTACGGCCGCCGATTTCTCCCCGCTCAACGCGGCCCGGGCAAACAATCCATTTTTCACCCTGGAAGCGCTCGGCTTTTCCGGCACCCCGGCCGTCGGCGACACCATCGTCTGGACCACCAACCCGGCCGAACTGCCTATCTGGGAGACCCTGACGGTCCCGGCCCTGGCGACCCCGCTCGGCAATGCAGGCCTATATTCGTACCTGGATTGCGAGACGATCTAGCCATGCGGCAGTCA
>VAPG01040050.1_pt1 | contig 12913 bp, 11 predicted proteins | sample 3393851 | NCBI WGS metagenome assembly VAPG01 (sample SAMN08290438, study PRJNA428436) | hydrothermal vent metagenome | isolation source: Deep-sea hydrothermal vent chimney | place: Atlantic Ocean: South-mid Altantic Ridge | depth 2194 m m
AAAAAACCCATGGTCAGCCATTCGCTGATCGGCGCCCTGATCGGCTATTTCTTTTTTCACCCGGTCACCATGGTCATCTACCACTTCACCTATTACCGGTCGAATAGGGCCGGAGGTGATTTTATGGACCAGGCGTTCAGGCACCTCGCCATGTCTTTTCGGCCGGCCACGTTGCCGATGGCCCTGCTTTATACGCTGGTTGGCGCGGTTCTCGGCTTGTTTTACGGCTATTATGCGCAAATCATTCTCAGGAAAAACCAATTGCTCCGGGAAAATGAACAGCAGCTGCGAGAGCATTTGCTGTTGATTGAAAAACAGGCAAGTCTGGGTATCATCGCCAGTTCGATCGGCCACGAGATCAACAATATTCTCACCGCCGTAATAGGCTATTGCCAGTTGCTGCAGCTTGAAGATGAGATTCCGCAGCAGATGCGCGCCGACCTGGATAAAATATTCAAGACCTCGAATGACCTGGTGAAGCTGTCCCGGGCTCTGTTGGACCTGGGCCGGCCGCGGGACTCAATGGAGGAAGAGATCAATGTCTGCGAGGTCCTTGACTCGGTGACCGAGACCCTGGTCCTGTGCGGGGTGCTCAAGAGGCTGACGATCACCAAGGCCTATACGGACTGTCCGTTGGTCATCAGGGGTGACCGGTTCCTGCTGGAACAGGTGATGCGAAACCTTGAGATGAACAGCGCCCAGGCCATGGACGGCCGGGGCGAGCTTATCCTGGAGGCCGGCCGGCGGCCGGAGGACGGGACGGTTTACTTCCGGATCAAGGACTCCGGCCCCGGGATCCCGGAGGAAAACCTGGACCGGATCTTCGCCCCCTTCTTCACCACCAAGGGGGAGAAAAAGGGCAACGGCCTGGGCCTGAGCATTGTCAAGCAGATTGTCGATCAGCTCGGCGGCAAGATCACGGCCCGGAACAGAGAAGAGGGGGGCGCCAGGTTCGAGGTTGTCCTGCCGGCGGTCTGAGCCGGATTTGTCAGGCGGCGTCGCGGTCGAGGTTATCCTGCGTGAGGTCCCGGTGATTACTGTAAGCGATTTTTTCGGTTGACTTGTCCTCCCTTTTCCTTTAAGTAGACAGTAATATTTTATAAAAGGTTGTTCAGGTGCTTATTCTTGCCCCGTCAAGAGACAGGGCACGAGAGCCTAACAGGGAACCCCGTGAGAACCGGGGACGGGCCCACCGCTGTTATCGGGGACGAAAGCCGCATTTAAGTCACTGTCTGATTAATCAGACGGGAAGACGCGGTTAGTAGGATGATCCGTGAGTCAGAAGACCTGCCTGAACAAAAATGGCGAAGACCTCGTGGACAGAGGTGCCATTTAAAAATCATGTGGATAAAAAGGGACATCCCCGGATTGGAAAATTGATCCGGGGATGTCCCTTTTTTTTGAGGGTGAGCAGGGCAACTCTCCATGGGCCATGAAATTTTGAAAGATAAAGGAGACTTAGAACGATGAAGAAAATGTGCACAGGGATTTTTGTTGTATTACTGCTCATGCTCTTCAGCATGTCCTGTTTTGCAATGGGACGCCTGGAGAACAAAAAAGCCATTGTCCTGGCAGGATTCGGCACTAGCTATCCGTCTGCCCTGGTGGCGATTACGGACATTCAGAAACAGGTACAGGAAGCCTTTCCCGGGGTAAAGGTCAGGCTGGCCTTTACCTCCAATATCATCAGGGATATCTGGCACAGGCGGCAGTTGGATAAGAATTTTTTGAGTGAATATAAGGATATTCCGAAGGAGATTCTTTATGTGAAAGGTCCGCTGGCAACCATCGCCGATTTCCAGGATGAAGGGTATCGGACCATCGTCGTCCAGCCTACGCTTATCTATAATGGCGAAGAATATACCGACCTTTGCTCCTATATCAGTGGACTAAACGCCATCAAGACCATCAAGGCCAAGTATATGCCCTTCGTGAAGCTGGTGGTGGGCAGGCCTGCCCTCGGCAAGCATGGCATAGTTCATAATTATCACCAGGACATGACCGTGGCGGCCAAGGCCCTGCATGCCGACGTGGCCATGGCCCGGAAGAGCGGGTCGGCCCTGGTCTACATGGGGCATGGCAACGAGTTTTACAGCACCGGCGTTTATGCGGAATTTCAGCAGGTGATGCGGAAGATGTATCCGCAGGCAGAGATCTTCGTCGGCACAGTGGAAGGGTTCCCGTCATTGAACGACGTCCTTCTCTCTCTCGAGTCGGCCAAGATTAAAAAGGTGATGCTGAAACCCCTGATGGTCGTGGCCGGTGATCACGCCAATAATGACATGGCCGGGAACGGGGACGATTCCTGGAAAAACACCTTCAAGAGAGCGGGTATCAGGGTTAAGTGCATTATGCACGGACTTGGTGAAAATCCGGAGTGGGCGGATATCTATGTTCAGCATATCAAGGACGCGATCAAGGACAACGGAATAACCTTGTAGGATGGCTGGAAGAAAAGGGATTTCCCTCCTGGCCCTGTTGTTAGTGCTGGTCATTATATTCTCAACCGGCATGGGGTACATCAAGATCAGTATCCTGGATGTAATTAAAATCATCATCGCCAGGTTCTACAACGATGGACACCTCCTCCGGGGGATCAACAATATCTATCCCTATGTTATATGGGAGGTGAGATTGCCCCGGATACTGACATCGGCCATAGTCGGTTCGGGCCTCTCTATAGCTGGGGTAATATTCCAGGGGATTCTGTTGAATCCCCTGGCCGACCCCTATACCCTGGGTATATCCGCAGGCGCCGCCTTTGGCGCCTCCATCGCCCTTATCTTGAATCTCTCGTTTCTGGGTATGTACTCGGTTCCCCTCTTCGCGTTTATGGGGGCGGTGGCTACCCTGGTTGTGGTTATGGCCCTCTCCTCTTCGGGGGGGAGTATCTCTTCCAATAATCTCATATTGGCCGGGATCATTGTGGCGGCAATCTTGTCCGCCGGTATAAGCTTTATAAAATATGTGGCGGATGAACAGGTATCCGTCATCATTTTCTGGTTGATGGGGAGTTTCGGTTCCAAGGGCTGGCCGGATGTGTTCCTGACCTTTGCTTTCGTGTCGATCGGTTTCAGTGTCTGCATTTTTTTCGCGCGGGACCTGAACATCATGTCACTGGGGGACAGGTCCGCTTTTTCACTGGGGGTCAACACCAACCGGATAAGGATGACGCTGCTCGTGACCGCCTCGCTGATCACCGCCGTCTGTGTGTCGGTATCGGGGATCATCGGTTTTGTCGGTCTCATCATTCCGCACCTGATGCGCTTTTTCGTGGGGCCGGACAGCCGGAAACTGCTGCCCGCCTCCGCCCTGACCGGCGCCATTCTGCTCTTGAGCGCGGACACCATAACCAGGGCCGTTTTACCCGTGGAGGTCCCCATCGGGGTCCTGACGGCGTTGATCGGCGGACCATTTTTCTGCTACATATTCATGAAGAAGCGCGGGATGGCCGGCAATGTCTGAGGGGCCTGTTTTCGAACTTGAAGAGGTTGGTTTTTCCTACGGCGAGGTAACGGCCCTGGACGGCGTGTCTTTGAGGATATCCCCGGGTTGTTTCTGGGGGGTCGTCGGCCCGAATGGCTGCGGCAAGACCACTCTGTTTGACCTCTTGGCGCGTATTAGTGTCCCGGCAACAGGAACGATTTCCTACCTGGGGCGGAATATCCTGGGATACTCCAGAAAAGAGCTGGCCAGGGAGATTGCCCTCGTGCCCCAGGATTTCTATATTAATTTTTCTTTTACGGTCAGGGAAATCGTCCTCATGGGGCGGTATCCCCATATATCGAGGTTTGCTCCTCCGTCGTCCAGGGATATTGACGTGGTGAACGGAATCATGGAACTCCTGAAGATCGACGGATTCAGGAACAAGTATATCACCGAGTTGAGCGGCGGCGAGAGGCAGCGGGTGGTTTTCGCCCGGGCTCTGGCCCAGGAGACCCCAGTCCTGTTATTGGATGAAGGTACATCCAATATGGATATTCAACATACGCTGAACCTCCTGGATATGGTGGCCCACAAGGTGGAGACCGGGAAGATGACCGCCGTTGCCGTATTTCACGACATCAACATGGCCGCGACCTATTGCCAAAAGCTGGTCTTCATGAGATCGGGCAAGGTCGTTTTACAGGGGAATACGGATGCGGTATTGAACGAACAGAGCGTAAGGGAAAATTTTGGCATTGATTGTCGTGTCTATTTTGATGATTATGTGGGAGCCAGGCAGGTGGCATTCAGGAGGAATAGAAAGGTATGAATAATAAGGGAAAAAAGACGACTTTGGGGTTGACGATGGTGATGGCCCTATTTTTTATTGTTTGTTCCGGCCTGACGGCCGTGGCCGGCCCCGGTTTGTCCCAGGGAGGGGGGAGCTGGAAACCATGCGTTATCGTCGACCGCTCCGGCAACCGGATCGTTATCAAGAAACCGTTCACGAGGATCATCTCGTTGTATGGCGCCCATACCGAAAACTTGTTTTCCCTCGGTCTCGACAAGGAGGTTATCGGGGTATCCAGGCATGAGGCTTTTCCGCCGCTGGCTTTAACTAAGCCGGCCTTCAGCTATCATGACGATGCTGAGAAATTTCTCGCCGCCCGGCCGGACCTGGTCTTGATTCGCCCCATGATTGCCCGCGGCTACGGAAACCTGGTCCGGAAATTGCAACAGGCCGGGATCACGGTAGTTTCATTGCAGCCGACCACTATCGGGGAAGTCTATTCATACTGGCGGGACCTGGGGAAACTTACCGGCCGGGGAAAACAGGCGGAAAAGATGGTCAGCGAATTCAAGGCCGGACTGACCCGCATTCACGCCCTCGTCATGAAGATCCCTCTTGCCCGGCGCAAGCGGGTGTATTTCGAGGCGATTCATAGTGAAATGAAGACCTTCTCACCCTCTTCCATCGCCATTTTCGCCCTGAAGACCGCCGGGGGCATCAATGTGGCCGGGGATGCAAGGTCGATAAGGGGGACGAACATCGCCGCCTATGGCAAGGAACATATCCTGTCCCATGCGGATGAGATCGACGTGTATCTCGCACAGAGAGGGGCCATGAACCATATCAACGTCAGGCGCATCGTGGAAGAAGGCGGCTTCGGGGCCATAAAGGCGGTGCGGAACGGCCAGGTCTACATCATCGACGAGAAGATCGTCTCCCGGCCCACGCTGAGGCTGTTGGACGGTATCTACGAGATCGGCAGATTTCTTTATCCCCGGGTGTTCAATGATGTTTCCGCCTTCCGGAAAATTCCGCGCCTCACCAGGGCTCAGTTTTCGGAGATGTTCGTAAAGATGACCAATATGCCTCTCAAAACCCCGAATTATCGGCATGATATCCAGAGGAGGGCGGCCACGAGACACAAATACGGCTCTTTCCGGGACGTGGACTATACGGGGCACGATTATAAATTTATCGAGACGGCCGCCTACCGGGGAATTTTTGCCAATACCTCGCAGCCCCGGTTCTACCCGCACCGGCCCATAACCAGGCGGGCTCTTGCCTATGCCATCTTCGTTTATTTTGACCTGCCGGAGAGCAAACCGGTGGCGATCAAGGATATCCGGAATTCCGATCCCATGTATGAGCAGATACAGACGGCAGTGGGGCTGGGGATCATGAAGCTGGACAAAAAAGGTGATTTCCTGCCAGACGGGCCAATGTCCGGCGAGGCACTGTTTCGCTCGGTTACCAGGGCGATCCGGATCGCAGCGGACAATAGATCATTGGCGCAATAACGGCCGTATGAGAATGCATGTGACCCCAGGGGGCGGGCCGGACGTGATCGTTTTTAAAGACCTGTGTAAAAAATACGGGAGCAACTCCGCCCTTGGCGGGGTGTCACTGCACGTCCCCAGGGGGGAATTCTTTGCCTATCTCGGGCCCAACGGTGCCGGGAAATCCACCACGCTCCGGATCCTGACCGGCCTGACCAAGATGACCTCGGGGGAGGCCTATCTCAACGGTTTCCATATCGAAAGGGATTCTCTCCAGGCGAAACGACAGTGCGGCCTGGTTCCCCAGACCATCAACCTGGACCAGGAACTGACCGTCTATGAAAACCTCAATCTCCACGGCTTGCTGTTTCGGATTCCGGCCGGGGAGAGGGCCGGGAAGATCCATGAACTCCTGGACTACATCGGTCTGGGTGACAGGAAGGATAGCCCCGTGTCCCGGCTTTCCGGCGGGATGAAAAGAAGGCTGACCATTGCCCGGGCACTGGTCCATTCTCCCCGGATCCTGTTCCTGGACGAACCGACGGTGGGGCTGGACGCCGGCATTCGCCGGCGGACTTGGGCACTGCTCAAGAAGATCCAGAATAACGGGACCACGATCTTCCTGACCACCCATTATATCGAGGAGGCGGAATTTCTGGCCGAACGGGTTGCCTTCCTGGACGAAGGAAAGATTATCGCGGTGGATACTCCCGGAGCCCTTATTGCTCGGCAGGGTACCTGGGCCATAGACCGGGTGGTTGACGACGATATCAAGACCATCTATTTCAAGACCCGGGAAGAGGCGACACAATACAGCGTTACCCAGGAGGAGAGCTTTTCCCTCAGGCGGGTGAACCTGGAAGATGCTTTTCTCGCCCTTACCGGGAAGAAGGTCAAGTAATGTACGGTTGGCTTGCTGTTTACTACCGGGAACTCCTGATCCTGAAGAGGCGATTTCCGAAGATGCTGGCATCCATGTCGGTCTCGCCTCTCCTGTATCTCATCGCCTTCGGTTATGCCATGGGCAAGACCGTAACGATTCATGGCCATACGTATATGGAATTCCTGATCCCCGGCCTGGTGGCCATGAGCAGCATGACCAGGGCCTTCGGCATCGGCAGCGAGATCAACATATCCCGTTTTTACTGGCATATATTCGAAGAGTTCCAGGCCGCTCCCATCAACAACATCTCGTATGCCCTCGGCGAGACCCTGGCCGGGATGACCCGGGCGTTTTTCGCCGTGGTCCTGATCATTTTGCTGGGCCTGTTGTTCGGAGTGGTACTCTGTTACGACAGCCCTATGTTCTGGTTGGCGATATTTCTCAACAGCTTTGTATTTTCTTCCCTGGCCGTCGGCCTGGCCATGATCGTCAAGTCCCATGCGGACCAGGCCATGCTCACGAGTTTCGTGATCACCCCCATGGCCTTTCTCGGGGGGACCTTTTTTCCCTTGAGCCGTCTTCCCGTCTGGGCCCAGGATATCCTTTTTTTCGTCCCCCTCTCCCATGCCTCTAGGGCTATAAGGGCGGCATCATACGGGGAACCGGTGTCCCTTTCATCTTACCTGTTCCTGGCCGGGATCGGCGCGGTCTTTTTTTTCATGGCCGTTTGCTTTGTCAACCGGGCAAGGGATTGACCGGGGCCGGGACATGGAAACGAAAAACAGGGAGACCGCCGGGGAGGTCCCGGTAAACGCCAGGGCCATCATGTTCCTGGGGACCGGGAGCGATGTCGGCAAGTCCATCGCGGCCACGGCTTTCTGCCGGATTCTCAAGCGGCGGGGCTGCCGGGTGGCCCCGTTCAAGGCCCAGAACATGTCCAACAACTCCTATGTCACGGTGGAAGGGGGGGAAATAGGACGAGCCCAGGTGGTGCAGGCCGAGGCTGCCGGTCTTCTGCCCTCCGTGCACATGAATCCCGTTCTCCTCAAGCCGTCGAGCGAACACGGCACCCAGGTCATCCTGCGGGGCAAGGTCTTCGGGCAGATGGATGCCATGGAATACTATGCCTTAAAACCCCGGCTGCGGCAGGCAGTCATGTCCTCCTACGGCAGGCTCGCCCGGGAGTACGATATTATTGTCATGGAAGGGGCAGGGAGTTGTTGCGAGATGAACCTGAAGCCGCATGACCTGGTCAACTTCCAGATGGCCGAGGCGGCCGGAGCCCGCTGTGTCCTGGTGGCGGACATCGACCGCGGCGGGGTCTTCGCCCAGCTCATCGGCAGCTATAACCTCATGACCCGGCAGGAGCAGGACATGACCATCGGCTTCTTGATCAACAAGTTCCGGGGCGATCCCGAGTTGTTTTTATCCGGGATCGACTATATCGAAAAAAAGACGGGCAAGCCGGTCCTGGGGCTGATTCCGTTTTACCGCGACATTGCCATTGACTCCGAGGATTCGGTGGCCGTTCAGCAAGACCGGCGGGCTCCCGGGTCCATCGGCCAGGGAACGCTCAATATCGCCGTCTTGAAACTGCCGGTGATCTCCAACTTCACGGATCTGGAGATCCTGGAGAAAGAGAAGGATGTGGTGGTCAATTATCTCGTCAGCCCCGGTGAACTGGTGCCCGGCTACGATTGCCTGATCATTCCGGGCACCAAGAACGTCATGGAGGACGCCCTGTGGCTGGGGCGGACCGGCTGGAAAAGGGCGGTCAGGGACTTTGTCAAGAAGGGGGGGCGTGTCCTGGGCATCTGCGGAGGATACCAGCTCCTGGGCCGGAGGATCGCGGACCCGGATGGGGTTGAATCCGACCGGCCGCAGGTGGCCGGCCTCGGGATTCTGCCCCTTGAGACGGTGCTCGAGCAGGACAAGGTGATCAGGAAGGTGAGCGGCATCTGCCTCGGGAACCGGAAACAGGTGAGCGGCTACGAGATCCACATGGGCCGCACGAGGCTGTTGCAGGGGCAGGCCCGGCCCTTTCTCCGGCTTCGCCGGCCGGGTGACAGGCTCGCATGGGAGGACGGCTATATCAGCCGGGACGGCCGGACCGCGGGGACGTATGTCCACGGTATCCTCGACCGCCCGGGATTTCGCGGCGCTTTTCTAAACAGTCTCCGGCGGGAGAAAGGTCTGGGAGAGCGCCGGCCGGGACAGGGACGATGCGCGCGTTTCCGCCAGTATGACCGCCTTGCGGATCACTTTGAGATTAATTGTGACGTGGAGAGGATTATTTCGATGATATGAATACTTGGGGAAGGCCCTCACCCCGGCCCTCTCCCGGGGGGAGAGGGAGAAGAGTAGCCGGGCAGGGTCTTTTTATATTTCCCTTCCCCACCGTAGGGAGGGTCTTTTTATATTTTTTCCCTCTCCCCCCGGGAGAGGGTCAGGGTGAGGGGGTCCATACCTATCGAGGAAAACGATGAAAACTGAACTACGTTCCGTCAAACCAGCAGAGATCGAGGCCGAGAGCTTCCGGATTATCGAGCAGGAACTGGGAGATCACGCCTTTGACCCGCAGACCTTTGCCGTAGTCCGGCGGGTGATTCACGCCACCGGCGATTTTGGTTTTGCCGACCACCTGCGGTTCGGCAACCAGGCGGTCCGGGTCGGTATCGCGGCGATCCGGGCCGGCAAAAATATTTTGACCGATGTCAACATGGTGGCCGCCGGGATCAACAAGACGGCCCTTACCGCCTTTGGCGGCCGGGTGATCTGCAGGCTGGCCGAGCCCGGGGTTGCCGCGGTAGCGGCTGAGTCCGGCCGGACTCGCTCGGAGGTGGCCATTGAACAGGGGATGAACGAAAATATCGGCATTGTGGCCATCGGCAATGCGCCCACCGCCCTTTTGAAGGTCATGGACCTGGTCAGCCGGGGCGCGGCCGGGCCGGACTTGGTGGTGGGGGTGCCGGTCGGTTTTGTCAATGCCGCGGAATCAAAGGAGATCTTGTCCAGACAGGGCTATCCCTTGATCTGGGTTCTGGGCAGAAAGGGCGGCAGCCCGGTGGCGGCCGCTATTGTTAACGCCCTGTCTCGGCTGGCCCGGGAGGTGTAATGGCAAAGAAAAGAAAATTGCGCAGCGGCTATACCACCGGGGCCTGCGCCGCAGCGGCGGCCAAGGCGGCCTCCCTCCATCTCCTGACCGGCCGGTCGCGGGAGGCTGTTGCTATTCCGTTTCCGGACGGTTTCAGGGTGAAGTTCGCGGTGTATCGTTCCGAATTGGCCGAGCGGGTCGCCAGGTCTTCGATCATTAAGGACGCCGGTGATGACCCGGACGTGACCAATGGCGCCGAGATTGCCGCCGAGGTCAGGCTGGGCAGCGTGAAATCATCTTCCTGTGTGGCCGGAGCCGACTGGAGGGTGGTGATCTGCGGCGGGTCCGGGGTCGGCCGGGTCACCAAGCCGGGTCTGGCGGTACGGCCGGGAGAGCCGGCCATCAACCCGGTGCCGCGCCGGATGATCAGCGAGGCGGTCTGCGAGGCCCTGGGAGAATCCGACTGTCCGGGGCCGGTGACAGTGACCGTCTCTGTGCGGGACGGAGAAAGCCTGGCGGAGCGGACCCTGAACAGCCGGCTGGGTATTATCGGCGGCCTCTCTATCCTGGGCACTACCGGCATTGTCCGGCCGGTTTCCGCCGAGGCCTGGAAGGCGACCATTAAGGCCTCCCTGGACGTGGCCCGGGAGGCGGGGCTCAGCGAGGTCGTGCTTTCCACCGGCCGGACCTCGGAAAAGGGGGTCCAGTCTCTGCTGACACTGCCCGAGGAGGCCTATGCCATGATGGGCGATTACCTGCGGTTTTCCCTGCTCGAGGCGGCGGCCAGGGGGTTCCGGAAGATTCACCTGGCCGGTATGTGGGCCAAGGTGATGAAGGCGGCCCTCGGGATTCCTCAGACCCATGTGCGTCACGGCGCCCTTGAGGTCAGTCAGGCCCTGGTCCTCCTCGGCGAGCTCGGGGCGGGCCGGGATTTGCTGGAAAAATTACGTTCAGCCAACACTGCCCGGGAAATTTATGTCCGGCTGCGGGAGGCGGGCGAGGGGGAGATTGTCCGGGCGGTCTGCCAAAGGGCCAGGGACTATGCCGCTAAGGAAGCCGGGATTCCGATCGAGCTCTACCTGGTCGACAGCCGCTGCCGGGTGATTGAACATGAGTAAAATTATTATTGCCGGCGTATCAGGCGTTGGGCTGAATGATGAGCAGCGTCGGGCCTTGGCTGGCTGCACGGCGATTGTCGCCTCGGGCAGATACCGGCACCTGGCCGAGGCCGCGGGCTGCGAGGTCCTGCCAATTGCGCCGGTCAGGGACGCCCTGGCCGGGATCGCGGCGCGTCTTGCCGGCCAGGGCTCTGTCGGGGTGCTGGCCAGCGGTGATCCCCTTTTTTTCGGGATCGCCCGGACCCTGATCGACCGTTTCGGACCGGACCAGGTGGAGATCCTGCCCGGCGTCTCGTCCCTCCAGCTTGCCTGCGCCAGGTTCAAGATTCCCTGGGACGATATCCGGGTGGTCAGCCTGCACGGCCGGGAAGCGGACCATCTGCCCGGCCGGCTCCTGACGGCCCCCAAGGTGGCGGTGTTTACCGACAATCGTCTTGCGCCGGACCGGGTGGCGAACAATCTGCTGCGCTATCTTGAATCGGTGGGCGCGGCCGGGATTATTGCCGGCTGCCGCGTCCTGGTGGCCGAGAACCTGGGCCAGGCCGATGAACGGCTGGTTCGAGGCAGCCTTGCCGATATTTCGGCGCAGTCTTTCGGCAACCTGAACGTGATGCTGCTGCTCCGGCCCGCCCCGGCCGCATTGATCTCCCCCCTGGGCCTGTCCGAGGCGGACATCAGTCACAGCCGGGGGCTGATCACCAAGGACGAGGTCCGGGCGGCGACCCTGCACAGGCTCGGGCTGCCCGGAATCGGGGTGTTCTGGGATGTCGGCGCCGGCAGCGGTTCGGTGAGCATCGAGGCGGCCCGGTTGTGTCCGGGGCTGCACCTCTTCGCGGTGGAGAAAGAGGAGGAGCAGCTCCTCAACATCAGGAAGAATATCACCAGGTTCGAGACTTTTAACGTGCAGCCGGTCGCCGGCCTGGCGCCCGCAGTCCTGGCCGGTCTGCCGGACCCGGACCGGGTCTTTATCGGCGGCAGTGGCGGCCGGCTGGCGGAGATCATCGGGGCCGCGGCCGGCCGCCTGAACGAGGCGGGCCGGATCGTGGTCAACTGCGTGACCGGCCGGACCAGGAAAGAGGCCCCGGAGTTGTTGCATCGGCATGGTTTCAGCGTGCTGATGTCCGAGTTGAAGATAAGCCGCCGGCAGAACGGCGGCAATAACCAGTGGATTGATCTCAATCCGATAACCATTGTGACGGGAATAAGATGAAAGGCAGGTTTTATGTGATCGGCGTGGGTCCCGGGGACCCGGAACTCATGACCCTCAAGGCGATCAGGCTGCTTGAGAGATGTCCGGTCTGGCTCGCGCCCAAGGCCAGGAAGGAAGGGAAGAGCACCGCCCTTGCCATTGTGGAGCGGATCGTGCCCGCCCGCGGCAAGGAGATCTTGACCCAGTATTTTCCGATGAAAAAGGTGCACAAGGGCAAGACGCCGGCCGCAGATGTCGAGGCGGCCTGGCAGGAAGCGGCCGGGGCGGTCCTGAAGGCGCTGGCGGCTGGCCGGGACGTGGCCTTTCCCACCCTGGGCGATCCGGCCATTTACAGTACCGGCTTTTACGTCTGCGATACCCTGTTCCGGCTGGACCCGCGGGTTCGGGTGGAGATCGTCGCCGGGGTATCGGCCATCGGCGCTTCGGCGGCTGCGGCCGGCAAGCCCCTGTGCCAGGGAGATGACCGCATGGCGGTGATCCCGGCCACCTTTGAAAACGGCAAGCTTGCCGAGGTCCTGGAAAATTTCGACACCGTGGTGCTGATGAAGGTCCACCGGGTCGTGGACCGGATCGTGCCGCTGCTCGCGGAACTCAATCTTCTCGACCGGGCGGTGCTGGTTGAGCGGACCAGCCAGGAGGGACAGCGGATCAGGCGGAACCTGCTGGAGGTCGTCAATGAAGAGCACCATTATTTTTCAACTATTATCGTGAGGAAGTGATGAACCGGATTTACTTTGTCGGCGCCGGTCCCGGCGACCCGGAACTGATCACGGTCAAGGGGCGGCGGTTGCTGGAACAGGCCGAGGTGGTGGTTTATGCCGGCAGCTTGGTGCCTGTGGCCCTGGTGGAGGGATTGGCCGCAGAGCTACACGATTCCGCCGGCCTGACCCTGGAGG
>VAPG01016135.1_pt1 | contig 12908 bp, 11 predicted proteins | sample 3393851 | NCBI WGS metagenome assembly VAPG01 (sample SAMN08290438, study PRJNA428436) | hydrothermal vent metagenome | isolation source: Deep-sea hydrothermal vent chimney | place: Atlantic Ocean: South-mid Altantic Ridge | depth 2194 m m
AAACGTCGATATAGGGGTTGAAAATGGCTATTTTGGGAGCATTTTTATTTAATAATCAGATGGTTAGCTTGGCCCGACCCCAAGACCACCCCTCGCAAGTTTAGCACCAATGCTCTTGTCATGGCTCTGGGTGCCTTTGCATACAATATCTTTAGATTTATTGGGCAACTCGGGCTGCTCGGAGACAAATCTCCGGTCCGGCATCCCGGCAAAAGACGACGGTTAAAAACTGTTATGCAGGAATTAATGTACTTGGCAGCCCGCCTTATCAGGAGCGGAAACCGGCTACGATTACGTTTCGGGCGCCACTGCCCTGCATACCAAGCCTTTACAGATGTGTATGGTAAGCTATTGGCAACCACCTGAGCAGCAACCTCCATGCTGCTACACAATTAATAACAGGGATAGGTGCGCCTTTTTTGACAATTTTAGTCAGATTTTCAAAGATCGAGTTTAAATCGTGTCGCATAGTGACACCCATCTCCCGTCAGCTAGGCTGAGGGGGTAGAAAATTGCGGCAATAGGCACTAAAGGACAGTGCCGCCTATTGCGTCACTGATTCAGGAATACGGCTAAACCGGTTTATCGAAGTAACTGATCGGGAAATTTTGCAGGATGCAGGGAAAGTCACTGCAGAAATAGCCAAAGCTCACGCAGAGAGTGCGTTTGAAAAATACCGCATCATTCAGGATAGACTCTTTGAAAGTGATTTCGACCGGATGATCAAACAGTTGGAACAGAAGGAGCAAGACAAGGAATAGTTGTATTTGTTGTATCGATTTTGAATCGGAATCGTTACAATATGAAGAGGAATGACCATATTGTCTCCAGGAATCACATATTTCTTATAAGGCTCTTTTAGGGGCCCAAACGACGATATAAGGCATGAAAACGCCTATATTTGGAGACATTGTGCTTGAAAATCAGAGGGTTAGCTTGGCCCAACCCCAAAAATGAGTATTGTCTTGATTTAACCTCCGGAAATTAATGATGAAATTTTGGTCCGACCCCACTCACACTCCCCCTATAGATATGGGAAAATCCCCTAGTCGCAAACGGGCAACTATTCTGCAAGCGATGGGTGGTTATGTAAATACAGCTATAGTAATCATCCAGGGGTTGTTGCTGGTGCCACTGTATTTGCATTATATTGGTGCCCATGTCTATGGCCTATGGTTGGCATCCGGAGGCATGCTTGGTGTGTTGGGGGTGGTTAATTTTGGTGTTGGAAGTATGGTTATCCAGCGTGTTGCAAAAGCCTATGGCAATAACAACAGAGCCCAGGCCGGAACCTATTTTGTCAATGGTGCCGTTGTGTATTTCGTTATATGTCTGTTTTATGTTTTAGTCGGTTATCTTGCTTCTTTTTTTCTGCCAGAGATATTAAATATTTCTGGTAATGATGCAGAGTTGTTAAAACAGTGTTTTCTTCTCGCAGTTGCCGCGATGGCAATAGGCATTTTTAATGAATGTTTGAGGGGATGGGGACAGGCGTTGCTGCGGCCTGTTTTTCCGGCGGTGAGCATAGCAGTTGGCCGATTATTTGGTATTGGAATAATTGTCTGGATGTTGTTTGATGGTTTTGGCTTATGGGCAATTCCCACCGGGTTACTTCTGGCTGAAATCCTGATTTTTTTGCTCAATATGTTTAATGCTGTTCAGCTGTTTCGCGGGCTTAAAATCAGAATTGGTCTGGATCTTGATATCATTAAGGAGTATATGCGTACCAGTCCGGCATTGATGATGGCCAGGGTGGGCAATACCTTGTCTCGGGAGGCAGACCCCTTACTTATCACGATGTTACTGAGCCCGGAAGTTACCACTGCTTATATGATAACTCGCAGGGCGGCGGATGTGGTCTTTCGTATGTTAAATGTGATAACTGGCTCCATCATGGGCTCGTTTGCTCATTTGAACGGTTGCGGAGATAAAAAGCAAACAAGTGCAATAGCCCAAAAGCTTCTAACCTTGAATTTTTCAATGGGTATAATCGGCTTTGCAACCTATGTGGGTGCAAATCACAGTTTTGTATCTTTATGGGTGGGTGAATCTTTTGTACTGGATCAAAATATCATTCTTTTTGTAGGGCTTGCCTATGGTGCTCGCACATTTAGGGGATTATTGGGGCAGCTTCTTTTTGGTGTCGGGGATTTTGTTTACCCTTCAGTTGTCATTTTGCTGGAAGGAGTTGGCAGAGTGGCCTTGACTTTGGGTTTGTTGAGTGTGCTGGGCATAATAGGAGTGCCATTGGCTTTTATGTTGTCTTGTTTAGTAATGATTGCATTGCTGAGTTTTCGGTTAAAGTTAATGCTGGCGATGCGGTTCTATGTGCCAGCTATTGTCAAATTCCTGTTTACTGCTGCTGTTCTTTTTGTAATCAGTCATAATTTGTCTAAAATCAATATAGCTATTTCTTCGTGGAATATTTTTGTCATATATTTAGTGGTGCTGTTGGTTGTTAGCATTGGTATATTTTTATCGATGAATTTCAAGAGATGTAGAGATATTTACAGGAGTATTGCGATATGAACAATATGAATATGTCTGATAAAGAACCTCTTTATGTTGTTGGTTTTCCGAAATCAGGAAATACTTGGTTGGCGAGGCTTTTAGCAGAGGTTACAGACTCAAAAATTGCAGTTAGTAATTCATCGGATGTTGTTAATAATGCAGATAATACTCAGGAGAGAAAAGGGAATTTTTTGATCCATAAAGTGCATGTTTCTGAAAATGAGGAAAAACTACTTGATAATAAAACAGTTTATATAGTTCGTGATGTTCGTGATGTCCTTGTTTCAGGTTTTTTTCATGTTAATAGGTGGGCTGATAACAATAATTTTGGTTTTTGTTTTAAACTATACTTCTCCCACGAAGTGAGAAAGTTAAACAAGAAGTGGCAAGGCAATTACGTTGCTGAGATCCTTAATACTGTTAAACTATTTGCTCGTAGGCTGGCAGGGAGAAAATATACAAAGATTAGAGTAGGTAGTTGGAGCCAGCATGTTGATTTTTGGTCTAATCAAGAGCGTGTTGTTGTCACCCGATATGAAGATCTTCTGGAAGATACGGAGTCAGAACTAAAAAGAATATTAAATACCATAGGTATTCTTACAAGTGAAGTAAAAATTAAACAAGCGGTTTTTAATCAAAGTTTCAAAAAAAAGAAGGCAGACTTTAAAGCTGTTGGTGATTATAAAAATGTTGAGTTTATGCGTAGTGGTCGTGTTGCTGGGTGGCGAGAGTTTTTGTCGCCAGCGCAGGTAAGAATGATAGAGAAAACGCATGGTGATATCATGGGTAAATTTGGTTATGCATTAGAAGGACAAAAATGAAACTACATATAGGTTGCGGCAAAAAATATTTGCCAGGCTACAAGCATCTTGATGTCATTGACTTTGAACATGTCGATTATGTCTGCGATGCAAGAAAACTGTCAATGATAGACGATGAATCAGTATCGGAGATATATGCCTGTCATATTTTAGAGCATGTGGGGCGTGGTGAGGTGGTCACGGTTTTACAGGAATGGTATCGTGTTCTTAAATCAGGGGGTGTTTTAAGGCTTGCTGTGCCGGATTTTGCGGCCATTGTTGCCGAGTATGCAGAAAATAAGAATTTGCAGCAGTTGCAGGGGCTTTTGTATGGAGGACAAACCTATAATTTTAATTTCCATCATGTTGCTTTTGACCATAAGGAACTGAAATCGTTTCTTACAGAGGCCGGCTTTGTTCAAGTATCCTGTTATGATTGGCGTGATTTTTTACCTTCAGGATACGACGACTATAGTCGGGCTTATACTCCCCATATGGATTTTGAAAACGGGCGCTGTATGAGTTTAAATCTGGTAGCTGCGAAATAAACATGATTTTTATTGGCCCAAATTTCTCTGACTCTAATGCTCATTTTGTTACTAATGTTATTGATAGTATTGGAGTAAGTGATGACTTGATTATAGATATTCTTAAATTTAAACAAAAAAATGAAATTTTTTCGCAAATAAAGAAACATTTGGTTAACCATAAAGAAGAATATATAATTTATAATGCGAAAGAGGATGAGGATTTTTTTCTTTATCTCAGGCATTATTTTCCCGGGTTGAAATTGATCACTGTATTCTCTGATGATGAATGGCGTCACGCAAATTATGATCGTTACCTGGCTTTATATTCCGATATTTTTACCATTGCGGTTAAGGATAATATTGAAAGATACCAACATTATGGATTGCCCCCTTTTTATATGCAATGGGCCAGCAATCCTGCGATGTTTTATTGCATACCAGAGTGCACCAAGGATATTGACGTAAGTTTTATCGGGGCTCCTTACGGTAAGAGGCTTGATTATATCCGCTTTCTTATCACCAATGGTGTTGATGTGCAGGTATATGGTAATGGTTGGGAGCGCTTTGCTGATATAAAACCTTATTGGCATGGCTTTTTATCTCACGCGGAAATGATCCAAATCATAAACAGAAGTAAAATTAACCTGAATTTTTTATGGACAAGTGCTGACAGAGAAAAATGTACAATCAAGGGGCGAACATTAGAAATTTCTGCCTGTGGAGCATTTCAGCTGTCTAATTTTACCGATGAGTTTTCTAATTATGGCTTTTGTGATACTGAAAATATAGCAGTATTTTGTGACAAGGCTGATATGCTTGCCAAGGTGCGCTACTATTTGTCCCATGATGAAGAGCGTGAAGACATAGCCCGCAGGGCGTATGAACATGTGTTGCGGAATCATACCTGGTCGCAGCGATTTCAGGAAATCTTTGCAAAATTGGATGCCGACTCTTTTGTCCTGCCGAAATCACATAGATACCGCATTTTAGTTGTGGCGAAAAAAGATGTTACACATAACATCAAGCCTGAAGCTCAACGCTTGGAAATCACGTTTGTTGATGCGGAACAAAATTGGCAAATGGCTGCCGAAAAAATGGATGGTGTCGTTTGTTTGAGACGCAACTCCACCTTGAATAATGAAGCGCTTTATATGATGGCCTTTGGTTTGGTTGCTGATAAGTCTGATTTAATAGCCGCTAATTTCTATGTTGGCTCTGACCGGAAACGGATGTGGATACGATTCAGGGACAGACTGTTAGAAAAGCGGCGCGACCTGCTCCGTCTCCTGCCAACCGAATGCCTGATGTTCGCTGGCAGGTTTGCCATGGAGAATGGTTGTGCACTACCATCTGATTTACAACAGTCTGAAATGTCATATATTGAATATCCAGCATTCAAGGTTGAAATTCATTGGCTGAAAGCACGCAGATTACGATTCTATTTTGGATTTCATCGCGATCCACGACAGCAGTTCGAATTGCTTGTTCGAAGTAGGAAATATGGCAAGGCATTGTCCCTAGGAGTGGATAAATTCTGGCAGAGATTTCTGGATAAAATGGTGGTGAAAACGGGTGATTGAAGCCAGATGTAAATAGTGTCTGAATTTTCGCTGTATCGCTAAGAACCAGAATTCATAACAGATTTGCGTAGATCCTGGCAAAACATAGCATACTTGTCGTGCATGGCTACTTTTGCCACGAATCTTCGCATAACTCATGATTTGCAAAATTATAAAACGAAATGAATTTTAAAAAAATATATAAAAATTACATAAAGAATGTTGGTGGTGATAATGCAACACTTAGGGACGAGTGGGTTGCCAGCAGATTAAAGAAAATGAACTCGGGGCAACGCATCCTTGATGTTGGTGCTGGTGAAGGTAGGTATAAGAAATATATGTCGCATCTGGAGTATATTGCACAAGATTTCAATGGTTACGATGGTGTTGGTGATGGTACTGGTTTGCATACAGGTAAATGGGATCATGATAATATTAATATAGTATCAGATATTACTGATATTCCGGTGGATGATTCTATTTTTGATATTGTTTTATGTACAGAAGTATTAGAGCATGTGCCAGATGCAAGACTCTCAATCAGGGAAATGATAAGGGTTTTGAAGCCGGGTGGTAAAATAATAATTACAGCTCCTTTTTGTAGCTTAACGCATTTTTCTCCGTATCATTTTACTACTGGCTTTAATAAATATTTTTATATAGATGTTTTAAAGGCTAATGGATGCGTGATTGAAGAACTCGAGCCAAGTGGAGATTGGTTTTCCTATGTGGCTCAAGAGCTTCGTCGGTTCCCTTCTGTCGTTAAACTTTATACGAAAAGTCCAATTGGTATTCTAGATAAATTATTAATTGGTATTCTGTTGTTGCGACTTAGTCGATATAAAGAAAAACAGATTGGTCCCAGTTCTAGTGAGATTTTAACATATGGTTATCACGTGCTTGCAACTAAAAATATTTAACACCATGTCATTTTAACTTGATGAATCTTTAGTGTTAAGAGCGTAGTTCAACGAAGTATATGGTAAAAAGTATGAGATTGCTTAAACTTATTTATAAGCCCATAATCATGGCAGGACTGAACCCGTTGAAGTTAACTAGGGCAGTTAGAGGAATACCGATTTATTTTTCCAATTTATTAGCAATGAAGCGTGAGTTAAATAAAACTAAGCCAGAAGATAAGTTTGAACTTAAGTATTTTCCATGTTTGGTTGATAGATTTGAGTCAGGAGGTATGGCAAAAGGGCATTATTTTCATCAGGATTTAATTGTTGCTAGAAAGATATATCTAAATAACCCAGATAGACATATAGATATTGGTTCAAGGGTAGATGGATTTGTTGCGCACGTTGCCACTTTTAGGGAAATTACAGTTTTAGATATTAGGAAAATAGATGTAAAAGTAGAAAATATTGAATTTATTGTGGCGGATCTGATGGATATGGTAAGTGAGGAATTGGTTGGTTCCTGTGATTCGCTTTCATGTCTTCATGCCATAGAGCATTTTGGTTTGGGTCGTTATGGTGACAAGATAAATGCAAAAGGTCATCTCGAAGGATTAGGTAATTTATATAAAATTCTTAAGGTGGGCGGTACGTTGTATCTTTCCTTCCCTATTGGTAAAGCCAGGATAGAATTTAATGCACATAGGGTATTTGATGTAAAGTATATGCTTGAGAAATTTGACGGAAAATTTAATGTTAAATCATTCTCATATGTTGATGATAATGGTGACTTATATGAGGATGTGGCTTTGTGTGGTGAGGGCGTTGGAAATAATTACGGCTGTTATTTTGGGTGCGGTATTTTTGAATTAATAAAAAAATAATTTATTTTGTTAGCTGTCAATTCCATAGGGTTTTTCATGTCATGAATATAGCAATTCTAACATCTTCTGATGAATTTCATACGAATGTGATATTCAATAATGTATATAGGGATGATTGCCTTTACTTTTTCAGGAAGCTTAAATCTGTGGTAGAAAACAAAGGTTGGTGTATTAATGCGATTAATGAGGTTGCTCCAGAATCAATAGATGTATTGATTGTTTATAGAGTGGATGCAAACATAGGACGACTGCTTAGTGTTATTAAAGCTAATCCAAAGGTAAGAATTATTCATATAATGCATGAACCCTCGGTTGTTGTACCGATGCATACATTAAGTATTGTTGAAGGTTTCCCCTTTGATTTGCAGTATGTTTTGAATGATGATATCGCAGATAACTCAAGTATCGTACATAAAATATGCTACGCTGTAACGCCATTCTCGCAGGAGTCTGTTCCCTCAGTTAAGTATGAGGAAAAAAAATTTATAACAATGATTGCGGGTGAAAAACATTCGAACGGAAAAAATGAACTTTATTCAGAAAGAGTCAGGGGTATGAAATTTTTTTTAAAAAAACATAATGGTTTTGATCTTTATGGTGTTGGGTGGGACAGATGTAGGGATGAAGATATCAGAAATGCGTATCTTGGTGCTATTGAAACTAAAAAAGATGTGCTGAAAAACTATAAGTTCACCCTGTGCTTTGAAAATACTAAAGGCAGCAGGGGGTATATTACGGAAAAGATATTTGACTGCTTTGCTGCCGCGACTGTGCCTATATACTACGGTGCTCCTAATGTTGGGGATTATATCCCGAAAGAATGCTTTATTGATTTTCGGAACTTCAGGAATTATGAAAGCCTGTATACATTCCTGCATGAGATGACTGTGATTGACTACCAGAGCTACTTAGATGCGGTTAAAGAATTTATTAAAACTGAAAAATACCGTAAAAATAACGCAGATGGATATGTTGATGTCTTGATGAGAGGTATTGAAAAAGTCTCAAAAGAAGAAGTAAAGAGAAGCGCCTTGAGAATGAGGTTTGTCTTGTCGTTAGGTGTCATGAAGCATTGGATATTTTACATGAAAAATCTGAAGAAGACTAAACGTTATTTGTTTGACCTTATTTTGAGCTGGTGATTAGTCTCAGCATATATTCTGATGGCGGATGTTGTTTCTTTAGAAAATTAAGACATTCATGTGTTTTTTTTGATCTGGTGATTTCCTGAATGACTATTGATGTGCGGGCAAATAGAATTGATATTCTTGATGGTTTGCGTGGATACGCTGTTTTATGTGTTTTTATGGTGCATTTTGCTGCTAGACATTATAAAAATGAGTATTTCACTTCTAATAAGTTTATATACTACCTAATTGTTTCTATTCGGAGCCACTTAGGCGTAGATCTTTTTTTTGCAATCAGTGGTTTTTTAATGTGTCTGATTTACTTCTCGAAAGACATCAGCTTTAAAAAGTTTTATTCGCTAAGATTAATGCGTTTAGCACCTGCTTATGTCACGGCCGTTTTTTTGTATTCTGTGTCTAAGTATTTTGACGGGATGCATGAGTATTTATTAATGGTTTTCATATGTTGTGTTGCGTACATTTTTTCAAAAACAAATCTTATCTCTTTATTTAAATATTTTCCTTTTGTTCAAATTCTAGCAGTTGTATTTCTTTTATGTTTTGGTTATGAAGGGTTAAACCGCACTCCACTGTTTACTATTCTTATAAATTTGTTGTTTCTGCAGTACTTTTTTGAAGTTCGCCCATTGCTGTATGTCTCTTGGTCTCTAGTGTCGGAGCTCATATTTTACATTCTGTTTTTTGGATTAAGGCAAGTCTCACACGTGGTTAACGTAAACGTGAACTATCTTCTTTTTGTCACTGTTCTTGTGGCTTTTGTCTTGCAATTTATTCTATCAACATATTTCTCTATCATAGGACTGAACCTTCACCGATTTATGTCCTTTGCCGCTGGTTTATTCCTTGGATTTATTGTTACAAGTAAGAATGATTGGTCTTTTAGCTTTACAGATCGTTCTTCTAATATGATAGGGGGCGGTATTATTGTTGTGCTTGTTTTGTTACAGCAAAGTTGGCATCCTTTACTAAGTCATTTTAACTATCCAGTGATGCTGTGGCTATATTATTTTGGGGCAGCAGTCGTGTTCTTTTTTTTGATCCGTGAAACAATAGCAGGTAATGAATTTCTCTGTTGTATATTTAGAAATCGTATTCTCATTGCTGTTGGGAAAGTTAGTTACTCATTTTACCTTTTGCATGTGTTGATTATAGGAATTAGTTACGAGGTGTTATTGCCTGTAAATGAGGCTGATATGTTAATTCATTTTTTCGTGAGCCTAATTGTTACATACTTAATGTCCTGTTTTTTTTATGCAACACTAGAGAAACCATATTTTTCTCAAAAGGTTGTAGTGTCGTGAAAATAACTGCAATAAATGTTGTTATGTCCGTTTATAACGGGGAGCGGTATCTGCGCCAGGCTATAGACAGCATTCTTAATCAAACTTTCACAGATTTTGAATTTATCATTGTTGATGATGGTTCAAGTGATTCCTGTGCCGAAATTATCCATAGCTATAAAGATCCAAGGATTCGGTTTGTCCAGCAGCAGAACTCCGGCTTGGCTGCAGCTCTTAATAAAGGTATAAAACTATGCAAATCCAAATATATTGCCAGAATGGATGCCGATGATATTTCCCATCCCGACAGGCTGTTTGTGCAGTATGCCTATCTGGAAGCACATCCGGATATAGATATTTTAGGCGGACATGCATATCTGATTGATGAAAACGGTCAATACTGTGGCGAAAAAAGAAAGCCGACTGATGGGGCGGTTATCGCCAAATCCATTGAGTATGCCTGCCCCTTGATTCACCCTACATATATGGTAAAAGCCACAGTTTACCTGGAACTTAATGGGTATCGTCCTGTATTTATGGCGGGCCAGGATTATGATTTTCTTTTAAGGGCATTTGATGCTGGTAAAAATATAGCAAACATGGATCAGTACCTTCTGGATTACCGAATAGACAAGAAACAGTTACGGTCAGCAAGAGTACGCTATCAGATGTTTGTTACAAGAATTGCCTTGCAATTACATAGACAGCGAGTTGCCAATGGGGAGGAGGATGCGAATGCCTTGGCCAAGATAAAGGCTTATCGTTGGGATGTATCAAAAAAGTTTATTGTGGCTAATAAGTGGCGTAGCATATTTTTGTTAAAATCTAAGAGCCAAAATGGCCTATCGTCTTATATCACTATGTTGTTAGTTGTTTTAGTGTCGTTGTTTGACTATGAACTTTTACATTCATCTTTAAGGGGTTTTTTTTACAAGAGGATAGTTCGTGAAAATCATCTTGAGTAAAAAAACAATAGGCCTTTTTTTCTTGTTTGGGTATCTGGCGTTCGTTCCTTCAGGGCCATATCCTGTTTTTATCGGAGGGGGCATAAAGCTTGATGTCTTTTTTGCGGCAGGACTCCTTGTTTTTCTGTTGTTTTATTCGCCTAAACTTAACAAATGGCCATCTTGTTTGTTGGTTACTTATTTTCTCTATCTGATTACCTGCGCTGTGAGTTCTTTTTTCTCAGAAAATGTTCAACTCTCTTTTGAATACTTCTTTATTATATTTGGCTACTCATTGATTGCCATGCTAGGCCCAGTTGTTTTCGAAGGGAGGGAGGCATTAGTTAGGAAATATCTTTTTGTTTCGGCTGTAAGTGTAGGTCTTTTAATAATTGTCCTTTATAGTGTTTACGGATTTGCCCAGAGTCACCGGTTTGCGTTAGGTCTTGCAGATTTGTCCAAAAATGGGGCCATGGCAGAAGGTGTTGCTACTGTTGACCCCAACATGACTGCCGCCGGGCTTGCCTTGTCTCTGCTTATATATTTCCCTGCTCTTTTTCATAAAAAAAGGTTTGTCCTCCCTGAATTGTTTGGTGTGGTATGTATCCTCGGTGCGGTATTGATAACTCTTTCAAGATCGGCTCTGTTGGGGCTGGGCGTTGCTGCTGTGATAGCCGCGTGTGTAACTATTTTGAAACATTTAATTGCCAACCGATTTGTTTTAACAAAAACAATGGTTAGAATGGTGCTGCTTTTTATCCTGCTTGTGGCACTGTTAATTTTAATTTTCAATCTGATTACTCCTGATATCTTTATGAAAGTTACCCGGCGTATTATGCGTAGCAGTCAGGACAGTGCGAGACTATTATTACTGCATAATGCCTGGGATGTATTTTATACTTCGCCTAAAACAATATTGATTGGCAAAGGTTTCATGACAACAAATCCCCATAATGAGATTATGCGTACTCTTTCAACTACAGGACTGTTTGGAATGGCAACATCAGCCGGTTTTCTTTTAGTAGTATTTTATATAACCTTAAAAAGGACATTGTATGATAACAGGATGCATTTTGCCGCACTTGCCATCATTTTGTACATGATGACGATTACACTTTTTTATGGATACACAAAATTGATATGGGTAGCGTTGATGTTTCTACTATTTTTGTATCGCGAAGCTGTAAGGAGATCCAGCCATTATTAAAATAATCCACATCATTACAGGGCTTAATACCGGTGGTGCAGAAATGGTTTTGTATAAATTACTTTCCGGCATAGATCGTAATATTTTTACATCCGAGGTCATTTCTCTTACTGATATCGGAGCAATAGGGGATGAGATAGAATCACTCAATGTGCCTGTACGAGCATTGGGTATGCCCCGTGGAATCCCAAACCCCTTAATGGTGTTGAAGTTAGTTGGGTGGTTGAAGAGATCTAACCCCGATGTGATCCAAACCTGGATGTATCATGCTGATTTACTAGGTGGGCTTGCGGCTAAAATGATTGGCGGTATTCCTGTTATATGGGGGATACACCATAGCAATCTTGACCCGCAATACAATAAACGCTTAACAATCTTAACATCAAAGCTTTGTAGTAAATTGTCAAGGCACTTACCGCAAAGAATTGTATGTGTCTCTCCCGGAGCCCGTAAGGTTCATGAACAAATCGGTTATGCGGCGGACAAAATGGCTGTTGTTCCTAATGGTATCGATACTTCTGTGTTTAAACCGGATAAAGATTGCAACTTGAGTGTCTGCCGTGAGTTGGGGCTAGCCGAAAATACTATTTTAATAGGTATGATTGCCCGCTTTAACCCTCAAAAAGATCACCTTAATTTTATTAAAGCAGCAGCGAAATTGCACAATGATCTCCCCACCAATACTCATTACCTTCTTTGCGGTCATGGTATTGCCTGGGACAATGAAATTTTGACATCATGGATTGAGTCTGCAGGTTTGAGACATTGCTTTAGCTTGTTAGGGGTGAGGGGTGATGTCCCCAGATTGACAGCTTCGTTGAACATTGCAACTTTATCTTCATTTGGTGAGTCATTTTCTTTGACATTGGGAGAAGCTATGTCTTGTGGTGTGCCGTGTGTTACGACTGATATTGAGGGGCCAGTTGATCTTCTAGGTGGGCATGGCTGGGTCGTCCCTGTTAATGATGCTGGCGCCTTATATAATGCGTGGACGGAGATACTAAATTTCCCCAAAAAAATGATGGAGCAACGATTGAAACAAGCGAGAGGGCGTATCCAGCAACACTTTTCTTTAGGAAGAATGGTGGCAGAGTATCAAAATCTTTATAAGGGCACAGTAAACTCTAGATAAACAGAGCAGTA
>VAPG01037739.1_pt1 | contig 12903 bp, 15 predicted proteins | sample 3393851 | NCBI WGS metagenome assembly VAPG01 (sample SAMN08290438, study PRJNA428436) | hydrothermal vent metagenome | isolation source: Deep-sea hydrothermal vent chimney | place: Atlantic Ocean: South-mid Altantic Ridge | depth 2194 m m
CGGCCGGGCTTCAGCCTCCGCCGTAAAACAGTTTGTTTATTTCAGCGGATGTCAATGGTTCCGATATCTTAAGCTGTTTTTCTCCGCATCCAGGGCAGCTTTCTTTCTGAAGTTCAATATCGTTATCAATCATACTGGCGTAGTTGCTTCCGCATTTCTGGCATATGCACCTGTAATACGACATTCTATTCACCTCTGTTTAAAGTTATTGCATAGTTGCTATACTACTAGATTATAACACATGCCGGTGCAATTTTCATCAAAAAAAAAGGTGAGGAGCTCCGCCGGATAATTTTATATCTTACCTGTGGCGTTTTCAGTGTAAAGAACCTGTACGGGTTGGGATTGAACGGGGAATATGGATGCCTGGTCAGGGAGTTATATTCAGATTAAACGTGCAATGTTTATTTTAAGGGGTGAGAGATACCCTCTATAAAAGAGGGTATCTCTTGCGAGGGGGATTATTCAACCTTGACCTTTTTCTCCCTTTTTTTGGCCTCTTCGGTTTTTGGAACCCTCACCTCAAGAACGCCATTTTTGAACTTTGCCTTTGCCTTATCGGACTGCACCTCGGCCGGCAGGCGAAAGCTGCGCGAGAAGGAACCGTAAGAACGTTCCAACCTGTAATAATTTTTTTTCTCAACCTTGTCTTCCTTCTTTTTTTCTCCGGAGATAGTCATGGAATCATCTGTCAGGCTTATGTCGATGTTGTCCTTTTCAAACCCGGGCAGTTCAGATTTCACAACGACATCATCACCATCCTCATAAATGTCCACGGACGGTGAAACCTCTTCCATTGCCGGCATCTTCAGCCTCGGGAACCACGAGGGACTCAACAGGGAAAATGGTCTCCTGAAAACATCTTCGACCAATCTTTCCATCTCCTCAAATGGCGCGGGAACACGGGAAGGTTCTACCTTTGACAGCTCTTTTGATTCTTTTTTCTTTGTCATGATCCACCTCCTGATAATTAATTTAACTCCAAGTGTGTAATTAAAATTTAGGCCGGAAGGATGAAGATGTCAACCCTGGAATTCCGGTGATTTTTCTTTTTTTCGGAGTTTTAGAGTAAATAACGGGGGTTAGGTGATGTTTATCGCCTTTTTTTGACATATCTGGTGATAATGGTCCGTTTTTCTTCTGTCTTAGCAGGGTGTTTTCTCCCCGCCTCCCATGGGATAGTATTTGGCAGGATAACAGGAATGTCCGGATTGCAGGGAGGCATCCTGTGTCCGTCCATGTAGCTGGTCGTTGTTGCGCGGAACTGGCAAACAGTTCTGTTTTGAATATTAAATATTGGACTACGAATAAGTAGTATTGAAATATTACAATAAATTAACTGACATTTAAGCCTCTAACCGGTAGAATTATATCTATGGCAGCGATAATACCGTACAACAAACTGCAACTGTCCTGTATAGCAGAGAAAATTTTTCATGGTATTTCACCTTCCAGGAGAACCAGGGCTGTTGCTTCCGGAAAGAGAATACCTGTTATAAATGTAAAGGACATAGTTAATGGCCGGATAAATACTGATGGTATTGATTCCATCACTGTCGCAAACCATAAGGATTTTGGGAGATATACGGTAAACGCCGGCGATATTGCGATTACATGCAGAGGAACGCTTCTGAAGTCTGCTGTTGTTCCTGAAAAGCTTGATGGTTATCTTATAGCATCTAATTTAATAGTCATACGTCTGAAAGCAAATTTTGAACCTCTCCTGCTCTCAACTTATCTTCAGAGCCCGGAGGTGCAAAAAATCTTACTCGCAAATTCCAGGTCTTCAACAATGCAGGTGGCCTTTACAATTGCGGATATCGGGAAAATTAAAGTGCCTGTAATCCCGCCCGAGACGCAGAAAAAACTTTCAGGATTAATTGAAATTGCTGAAAATTATTATAATTCGGCAATTGAAGCCGCCAATATAAGGCGGGAGATAGCTTATAGAATTACCCTTGATTGTTTTCATGAAAATATCCCGACACTCACCGGAGGTGAAAATTGAATAAACTCACGAGGGAACAACTGAATGCGCATTTATGGAGTGCGGCGGATATTCTTCGAGGCTCCATTGATTCATCGGATTACAAAAATTATATCTTCGGAATGCTATTTTTAAAACGACTTTCCGATGTTTTTGAAGAAGAGGCGGAAAAAGTTGAAGAAAGAGAGCTTAAGTCTGGAACCCCTCTAAGAGAAGCCAAAAGGATTGCATGGGAAGATCAGGATGAGCACCAGTTTTTTGTGCCTCCACGGGCCAGATGGTCTGAGATCAAAAAGGTGTCAACCCAGATAGGCGAGGCCTTTAACAAGGCCTGTGAAGCACTTGAGGAACAGAATCAATCCCTTGAAGGTGTCCTTGCAGTAATAGATTTTAATGACCCTTACAGGCTTGGGGATGCAAAAAACCGGGAAACAGTCCTTCTGCGGCTTGTTCAGCATTTTTCGCAGATTGGTCTGAAAAATTCAGACCTGTCAGAGCCTGATATGCTTGGTTGGGCTTATGAGTACCTGATAGAAAAATTTGCTGATGACGCAGGTAAAAAAGGGGGGGAATTTTATACACCGCGAAAGGTAGTCCAGCTTCTTGTGGAACTCCTTAAACCGAAAGAGGGGATGAGAATCTGCGACCCAACGGCAGGGTCAGGCGGTATGCTTATCGAATGCGCCTATCATATTGAACGCCGAGGAGGAAACCCAAAGAACCTTTCACTCTTCGGGCAGGAGAAAAATCTTGGTACCTGGGGGATATGCAAGATGAACATGCTTCTGCATCGACTTCCTGATGCAAGGATCGAAAAAGGAGATGTCATTCGTGACCCAAAGCTTGTCAAGGACGCTGAACTCATGCTCTTTGACAGGGTGATAGCAAATCCTCCCTTCAGTCTTAGTGAATGGGGAAGAGATGAAGCCGAAAATGACGGTTATGGACGCTTTCGTTTTGGTTTGCCTCCAAAGACAAAAGGCGATTATGCATTTGTTCAGCATATGATTTCAACTGTCAATATGCAGGGCATGGTCGGTGTTATCATGCCGCACGGAGTCCTGTTCCGTGGAGCAGCAGAAGGGAGAATCCGCAGTGGCCTTCTGGAACAGGATTTTTTTGAGGCTGTGATAGGTCTGCCGTCGAATCTGTTTTACGGGACGGGCATACCGGCGGCCATATTGATTTTCAACAGGAACAAGCCCGAAGAAAGGAAAGGTAAGGTTTTATTTATCCATGCGGCGGAGCATTATGAGGCAGGAAAAAATCAGAACAGGCTCCGTGATGAAGATATTGAAAAGATAGTCAATGCATTTAATGAATATAAAGACATTGATAAATTCTCCCGCATTATCTCTCTGGAAGAAATTAAGGGAAATGATTACAACCTTAATATCAGCAGATATGTTGATATCACCGAACCGGAGCCGCAGATTGATATAAAAGAGGCGTTGAAGAAGCTTCGACGGCTTGAAAAGGAGCGTGATGAGGCAGAGGCAAATATGAATGCCTTTTTAAAAGAATTGGGTTATTGCTAAATTGCAAGCACCTTAGGGGTGAAAATAAGTTGACAAGTTGTCAATTATGTTTTATAGTACTTGGAGAATGATTAGTGAAATTCAGGTTTGCCGATTCGAAGCTGGAAAGTCTTTATCTTTATGGAACTGGAAGTGAACGGTACTCTCAGGGTATAGTGGAGGCTTTCATAAGGCGAGTAAGGACTATTGAGGGCGCTAAAGACGAAAGGGATTTGAGAGCATTAAAGAGTCTGCACTTTGAAAAGCTGAAATCAGAAAGGAACAGATATTCCATAAGGCTTAATAAAGGATGGAGATTAATATTAACGTTTGAGAAAGATGAAGATGGCAAGGCTGTGGTTTTAATAGAAATTAATAACCATTATGGAGACTAAAATGGAAATCAGGAAAAGGCCATATCGGCCAATACCGCCGGGTGAAATATTAAAAGAAGAGCTTGATGCACGTGGCTGGACCCAGGGAGACTTTGCAGAGATAACGGGTAAGCCTTTACAGGCCATTAATGCAATAATAGCCGGCAAAAAGGCAATTACCCCGGAAACTGCTATCCTTTTCTCTGAAGCACTGGGGACTTCCCCTGAGTTCTGGCTGAATCTTGAATCAGCTTACAGACTGGACATGCTTTATCAGGAGCAACATAAGGCAGAGCTTGTTTCACGAAAAGCAAAATTATACAGTATAGCTCCGGTAAAAGAGCTGATAAAACGCGGTTGGATAAAGGCGTCAGAGTCGATTAACCTGTTAGAAGCAGAGGTTCTTGACTTCCTTGGCATTTCAGACATGGATACCCCCTCTGCAATAGCAGCAAATTTTCGTAAGTCCGGCACTGGTGTTATTGATACTCCGTCGCTCACGGCTTGGATAAGAAAAGCAGAAATTGAAGCACGGAAACGCTCCTGTCCCGAATTTGACTTAAAAAAGTTCAGGCACTCTGTTAAGGTGTTAGCCTTACTTTCTGCTGAGGAGCAAACCACCCGTCAAATCCATCAAGAACTCTGTGAACTCGGCATCCGCCTTGTCTTTGTGCCGCATCTGCCGCAAACGCGTGTTGATGGCGCTGCTTTCTGGCTGGATAAAAAGTCACCGGTAGTTACCCTCTCTCTGAGAATGGATAGGATAGATAATTTCTGGTTTACGTTGATGCATGAACTTGCGCATTTGTTAGAGAGTTCCAGGAGCAATGTCAGTTACATTGACAAGGATATAACAGACGAACCAAAGAACGAAATTGAGAGAAAGGCAAATCAAACTGCACGCGACCTGCTGATCCCTCCCCAGAGATTCGGAGATTTTGTAAGTCGGAACAAGCCATATTTTTCAAGAAAGGTTGTTATCTCATTTGCTAGGGACCTTGGGATTCACCCCGCAATCGTTGTTGGGCGGTTGCAGTACGAGAAACTGATCCCTTACACCAATTTGCGTAATCTGATAAGTAAAGTACGCCCGATATTTTCTGAATAGATCAAAACTTAGGTGCAATGTCAGAGAAAGGAGTCTTAAAAATGGCAAAAGGAAAAGTTTCAAAAATAATCGATGGAGATACTTTTAAGATCCAAGATGGAAAATCAATTCGCCTTTCCAAGGTAAGAGCTCCGGAACTCGGCACAAAGGGCGGAGCCAAGGCAAGAAATGAATTGAGTAGTCTGATTGAAGGGAAAACCGTCAGCTATGACGAGAAAAGAGAATCCTATAACTCTTCCTTACTTGCGAGTTGCTAATGTGCAAGATGGCTTTGTTGATCTTTCAGAAATTAAGCATATTGTTATAGACAAGAATAAAGCCGAGAGATACCTACTGCAAAATGGCGATGTGCTTTTTAATGAAGGTGGTGACAATGATAAACTTGGACGAGGCTGCGTTTGGGAGGCTAAAATTAATCCATGTGCGCACCAGAATCATGTCTTTGCCGTAAGGTGCTCTTCAAAAATATCTCCATACTACTTGGCTATTTTTGCTGCCAGTACGATAGGGAAACAGTTTTTCTTAAATGCAGCAAAACAGACAACTAATTTAGCGTCTATTAACTCTTCCCAACTTAAATTGTTTCCTGTCCCTTTACCATTAATAAACGAACAACTTCAAATCATGGAAGTCATTAGATGTGTAGATAATAATATTACTGCAAAACAAGACCTACTTGATAATATGCAACTTATTAAAACCGCCCTCATGCAGATTTTATTGACTGGCGAAGTGAGGGTGAAGGTGTAATGGACATTTTAAAAAAGGGCAGGCACGGGGGCCTGCCTCTACGATTGATAAAATGATATCACACGACTGGAATGAACTTCATCTTTCTGAAGACCCCGCTATTGAGTGTCTTCAATCACTCGGCTATGCTTTTGTATCTGCCGAGGAACTTGACAAGGAACGTGCAAGCCGGAAGGAAGTTGTATTAGTTGAACGTCTTGAGACAGCTATCAGGAAACTTAATCCCTGGATTTCTGATGAGAACCTGAAGAAGGCTGTTCGTGAGGTTGCCAATGTTCAGGCTGTAAGCCTTATGGAGGCTAATGAGAAGGTTCATACTGCTTTAGTCCACACCATCTCACTGGAGCAGGACCTCGGGCAGGGCAAAAAGGGACAGAGTGTCCACTTTATTGATTTTGAACATCCTGAGAATAATGAATTTGTTGTAACCCGGCAGTTCTGGATTCAGGGCAGTAAAAAACTTATATGTCCGGATATTATAATTTTCGTAAACGGTATTCCCCTTGTTGTTATTGAATGCAAGAGCCCTGCAATACAAAACCCTCTTGAAGAAGCTATTACCCAACTGCACCGTTATCAGGAGTCGGAGGATAAGTTCAAGGGACAAGGCGCGCCGCATCTTTTTTATCCGGCTCAAATCCTGATCGGAACGTGCGGACATGCTTCAATGTTTGCAGCTATCGCAACTCATCACATGCACTATGCTGAATGGAAAATTCCCTTTCCTTTGACCCTTGATAACCTGCAAAAGAAACTCGGAAGAATTCCCTCACCCCAGGATGTTCTGCTTTATGGGATGCTTTACCCTGACAATCTCCTTGATATTGTGAGGAACTTTACTGTATTTGAGGTTGTAGGAGGCAGTACAGTTAAGAAACTTGCACGATATCAGCAGTTTGTCGCAGTGAATAGGGCTGTAGAGAGGATTCTTTCGACGAAGAGCCCGGCAAAGCGTGGTGGCATAATCTGGCATACGCAGGGTTCAGGTAAATCCCTGACCATGCTCTGGCTTGCTGTCAAACTCAGGCGTATAGCAGGGCTTGAAAACCCTACAATTGTGATTGTTCTTGACCGTGTTGACCTTGATAAACAGATAAGCGGTACATTTGAAAGATGTGGGTTCCCAAATCCTGAGAGGGCCAAAAGCGTGACAGACCTTCGTAAGCTGCTTACGTCAGGGCAGGGGAAGACTATTTTGACAACTATTCAGAAATTTTAGGAGGCTGCGGGTAAGCTTCATCCAGTACTTACCGAAGAGAAGAATTTATTTGCAATGGTAGATGAGGCACACCGCACTCAATATAAAAGTCTTGCGGCAAACTTGAGCAGGGCAATGCCCAATGCCTGCTTTTTAGGGTTTACAGGCACACCAATTGATAAAAAAGACAGGAGCACTATACAGACTTTCGGCCCCTACATACACACATATACTATCGAGCAGTCCGTAAAGGACAGGGCAACCGTCCCGATATATTATGAGAGCCGTCTCCTGAACCTCAGGGTTGAGGGTGAAACCCTTGATGCGATTTTTGAACGGGTTTTTAAGGATTACTCTGCGGCGGACAGGGATCAGATCAAGAAGAAATACGCAACTCATGAGGCTATTGCCGGAGCGCCAAAGAGAATCGAACGTATTTGCCTGGACATCATAGAGCATTTTGAAAAATACATTTATCCGAATGGGTTCAAGGCACAGATTGTTGCTGTAAACAGGGATACGGCGGTTACCTATAAGGTAACCCTTGACAGACTTGGTGCTCCCGAATCCGTCCTGATAATGTCTGCAAATCACAATGACCCTGAACGTCTGGCAAAATACCATCTCGGCAAAGAACACCAGCAGAAATTGATTGACCGTTTTAAAGACAGGAACGATCCGCTTGCTATTTTAATTGTATGCGATATGTTGATTACAGGTTTTGACGCCCCGGTCGAGCAGGTCATGTATCTTGACAGCCCCTTTAAAGAACATACCCTGCTTCAGGCTATAGCGAGGGTAAACCGGACTGCTGAAGGCAAGGATTACGGACTCGTGGTGGATTATTGGGGTGTATCACGGTTTTTACAGGATGCTTTAGGCATATTCCATCCAGAAGATATCGAGGGTGTAATGCGTCCAAAATCTGATGAACTGCCCAGGCTTGAGAGCCGCCACAGGGCGGTCGTGCGTTTTTTTGATAAAGTCGATAAAAATAATTTAGAAGCATGCATAAAAATATTAGAACCTGAAGATGTAAGGGCAGAGTTTGATGTTGTTTTTAAAAGATTTTCACAGAGCATGGACATGCTTTTACCTGATCCGTCGGCCCTGCCTTATGTAAAAGACCTCAAGTGGCTTGGAAAGATTCGCAATGCTGCCCGTGCCCGCTATCGTGATCCGAGGCTTGACCTTTCAGGATGCAGGGAAAAGGTACGCAAAATCATTGAGGAACATATTCAGGTTTCTGGTATAGACCGGCTCCTTGAGCCTGTCTCAATATTCTCGGATACGTTTGATGAAGAGGTAGCCAAACTTTCGTCAACAGAGGCGCAGGCGAGCGAGATGGAACATGCCATAAGACACGAGATTTCTGTAAGATTCGAAGAAGACCCTGTCTTTTACCAATCCCTGAAGGAGAAGCTCGAAAAGATAATTGCGGAAAAAAGACAGGAGAGGATAGATGCTGCACGGCAACTCAAGCTCCTGCAGTCAGTGAAAGATGAAATGGTAAATGTGCACAATGTTGCCGAAGACATGGGAATGTCGGAGTCTGAGTTTGCTTTCTACAATCTTTTATCTAAAGAAGATACCGGGACCGGCATGTTGAAAGTTGCTGAAGAACAGGCTTCCTATGGAGAAAAGAAGGAACCTAAAAAGAAACTGGCGGGGTTAATATTAGAATCCCTTGAAGAGCTTGCAGTCATAGACTGGATACAGAAAGAAGATGTTCAGCGTGAGATGCGGAGACAGATCAAGAAGCATCTGAGGGTTGAGGGCTATAAGCTGGATGAAATTGAACCTTTAACGACCGACCTGATGGAACTTGCAAGGGTGAGATTTGGAAGATGAATAAAGTAATTTTTGGCCGGAAAACGATTAGATTTTCAGTAATCCACAGTGTCCGACGTAAAAAGACGATAGCTTTATACATAGAACCCACTGGTGATATTTTAGTCAGGGCACAGGTTAACACATCCTGTTCGAGACTTACACACGTAGTTAAATCAAAAGCAGAATGGATAATTACAAAACTGATGTCTCTAAATGATGTTTCGCACCAAATAAAAAAAGAGTTTGTAAGTGGTGAGTCATTTTATTACCTCGGGCGTCACATGAGACTCAAAATACTGAAGGTCATGGGTGGAAAGAAAACAGCTGTGAGGATATATAGGGGGCGTCTTGAGGTCATAATGAATCTGGCAGGTAAAAACGGGAAAGTTCATGAAGAGATCAGGGATGTAATAACTGAGTGGTATAAGATGCAGGCGGCAAGACGCATTCCCGAGCGTGTTGAAATTTACGCTGACAAGATGGGGGTAGCAACTCCACCTGTCTTTATAAGAAACCAGAAGAAAATATGGGGTAGTTGCAGTTCAAAAGGGGCTTTAAGGTTTAACTGGCGTATAATTATGGCACCCATGAGTCTTGTCGATTACGTCATCGTTCATGAACTCTGTCATGTAAAATATAAAAATCATTCAAAGTTGTTCTGGAAATATCTGGGCGCTGTAATGCCTGACTACGAAAAAAGGAAAGAGAGAATCAGGATAGACGGTGTGCAATGGTCCATCTGAACGTGTCAGGTGGCTGTATATCCGACGATTGATATGCCGGCCCTGTCGGCTTCTTTTATCATTTCTTCCTTGTTGATGATTATGCTCTTCCCGGATTCAACCGCTAGCAGGCGCGCCTGGACCTTAATCATGGTGCTTAGGGTGTCCGACCCTACTACGGGTACATCAAATCTCATGTCTTGCCGGGGTTTGCTGGTTTTTATGACCACAGCTCCCTTGCCTGCAAGCTTCCCGCCTCTTTTTATTGCTTCGTCAGTGCCCTCTATCGCCTCAATGGCCATTACGGCCTGATCTTTTACTACCACTGTCTGGCCGATGTCCAGTCTGCCGATCTCTTTTGCGATTTTCCAGCCGAAGACGATATCTTTCCATTCGGATTTCGATGGTGGCTTATTAGTCAAAACACCTTCTGGCGTCATCAGCCCTGAACTGAATTCGGTTGTATTCAGAAGTGTAATGCCCTCTTTCCGTAATTCGTCCGCTATGGCAAGGAGTATGGAATCGTCACTCTTGTTTTTAAGTCTGAAAAGCAGTTTTATGGCACGCATGTCCGGTCTGATACTGTTTTTGTATAGTAATAATTTAGGGACCTTGCCCGCCATTACCGCCTCTGTAATACCGGATTTTTTTAGCGCTTCAATTATCTTGCCAAGTTTTCCGACATTAATCCACTTTATATCATCGGTAAATGAGGCCAGATTCTTGTCCGCAAGGGGTTCAAGCCCTATCGCAAAAACAGTATAGCCCTTCCGGCGTGCTTCGTACGCGACGGCTTTAGGGAGTTCCCCGCTGCCTGATATAAGTCCCAGTTTTTTCATCTGGACCGCTCCTGTGCGGTCACCTGCATATACCGCGTCTGTTTTTTTTGATGAACTGTATAAGATAAGTGATCTCATCAGTGGCCGGCAGGCTGTCCTGTATCTTCTTCAGCGCTTCTTTCAGAGCGCGCTTTTCCCTGAAAAGTATTTTGTACGCCTTCTTCAGATTGTTTATTGTTGAGGCGGAAAACCCGTGTCTTTTGAGCCCGATTGAGTTGAGTCCGTATAGCTTGGCCCTTGGCCCGGAAGCCACCATATACGGAGGAATGTCCTGTGCGATACCGCTGAAACCTCCCACCATGGAATGCCTTCCTATTCTTGTGAACTGGTGCACCGCGACCAGTCCGCCGATAACGGTATAGTCTTCAACAGACACATGGCCTGCAAGTGTTGCGGCGTTCGCCATTATAATATTGTTTCCGATCTTGCAGTCGTGCGCAATATGAACGTACGCCATCATAAAATTGTTATCGCCAATCGAAGTGATCCCGTCTCCGCCCACCGACGCCCTGTGTATCGTTGCGTATTCCCTGATAGTATTGTTATCGCCTATTATGAGTTTTGTCTCTTCCCCGTTGTATTTCAGGTCCTGGGGCGGGAACCCTATGCTCGAAAACGGATATATTGTGCAGTTTTCTCCTATTTCCGTGTGACCTTCGACGATCACATTTGAATGAAGTTTGGCGCCTTTTTTGATTCTTACGCCCTCTTTTATAATACAGAAGGGACCGATATCAGTACCCTTGTCGATTTTGGCCCTGGGATCTATTATGGCGGAAGGATGAATTCTGGGTTTCATTGTCTAAATCTCCGCCTTTGTTACCATGGCGGTAAATTGGGCCTCTGAGGCGATCTTGCCGTCGACCGATGCTGTTCCCGAGAATTTCCAGACTTTCCCCCTCTGCTGCAATACCTTGATTTCCAGTATGATTTGATCGCCCGGAACGACAGGACGCCGGAACTTCGCCTTTTCAATACTCATGAAATAGACGGAATCTCCCTCTATGCCAGAGCTGAAGGCCAATATTCCGGCAACCTGCGCCATTGCCTCCACTATGAGGACGCCCGGCATTATGGGCTGTCCCGGGAAATGCCCCTGAAAGAAGGCTTCATTAATTGTCACATTTTTTAAACCGCTGGCGCTTGCGCCGGACTGCATATCAGTAATTCTGTCGACAAGGAGAAATGGATACCTGTGAGGAAGATATTTCATTATTTCATTTATGTTCATCATGTTGTATCCCCTTTTCAATTTTGTTTAATTTTTTTTCGAGATCTTTTAGCCTTTTGTTCATATCCGGCAGCTTTGCAAACAATGACTGGGACCTGAGCCAGTTTTTATGCGGAATGGCCGGCGAGCCCGAATAAGCCCCTTTTGTTATACGTCCGGTAACCCCTGACTGCGCGCCTATAATGGTGCCTGAATCAATATTGACGTGGTCGGCAATTCCCACCTGCCCGGCGATCGTCACGAAGCTGCCTATCTCGGTGCTGCCGCCTATCGCGACCTGGGCGACTACGATCGAATTTTCCCCGATCTTTACATTGTGGGCTATCTGTACGAGATTGTCGATTTTTGTCCCCCTGCCTATTACAGTGCTGCCGAGAGTTGCACGGTCGATAGAGACATTTGAACCGATCTCTACATCATCTTCGATTATGACACCGCCGACCTGGGGTATTTTGTAATGAATGCCGTTTTCGAATACATACCCGAATCCGTCGGAACCGAGCACGGTTCCGGAATGAATGATGACCCCGTCGCCTACCAGGACATCTTCGCGTAACACAACATTAGGATGGATTATGCATCGCCTGCCGACCTTTGTGTTTGCGCCGATAAAGACCCCTGGCAACACAACAGTCTCATCGCCTATCGAGACATTATCCGATATATAGCAGTAGGGGTATATCGAGACATTCGTACCGGTCACCGCATTATCGGAGACGGTAGCCTTTTCGCTAATACCTGGTTTGAAAGACGGCCCGGGATGGAAGTACTCCAGCGCCCTGGCAAAAGCAAAGTAGGGATTGGATACTTTTAGCTGAGTAATATCGATATCATCAATGGGCTCTCCGACAATTACACATGACGCATTACTTCCCCTGATATCTTTTATGAATTTAGAGGATGCGGTGAAAGTTATATCACCTTTTTGGGCATCGCTGACCCCCGAGACCCCGGTAATCTCTATATCCGGGTCACCGATTATTTTTCCATTTACCGTCTCGGAAAACTCTTTTAATTTCAGTAACATATCCGTTTTCAACTCTCTTTACGCAACCAGAGACTCTTTCTTTCCCCTGTTGCCCAATGAGTGGAAAGAGGCGTTAATGCCGGGGATTATGCTGTATTATACAGGATAAAAATTATTCCCCGGCGACTGCCTTTGATTTATTATATCTCTTCATTACAGTGTCAGTTAAATCAATGCCTTTTTTTGAATAAAGAACCAGTTCATCCGCCTTTACAAGAATAATTGTATAATTCTCTTCTTCGCCTATCTTCGATATGATCTTCCTCAGATCTTTTACAATATCAAGCGTGAACCGGCTCTCTTTCTTTTTAACCTCA
>VAPG01026298.1_pt1 | contig 12741 bp, 14 predicted proteins | sample 3393851 | NCBI WGS metagenome assembly VAPG01 (sample SAMN08290438, study PRJNA428436) | hydrothermal vent metagenome | isolation source: Deep-sea hydrothermal vent chimney | place: Atlantic Ocean: South-mid Altantic Ridge | depth 2194 m m
AAAAAATTATTTTTAGTTCTTCGGCGGGAGTTTATGGTGATATAGAAATAATTCCGACAGATGAGAAATGTTTTACTAATCCAGTTTCACCTTATGGAATCAACAAACTATCCTACGAAAAGTATTTAAATTACTACTATCAAGTTTACGGTCAAAAATATATAGCTTTGCGTTTTTCTAATGTCTATGGTCCGAGACAATTTAAAGGAGGAGAGTGTGGTGTTATCGCTAACTTTATTGGAAATATTGTAAACAATCAGGAAAGTATTTTGCATGGTGACGGTTCTCACACTCGTGATTATATTTATATTGATGATATAGTTGATGCACTTATTGTTGCTATGGAAAGTGATTATGTTGGTGTAGTTAATGTGGGGGCTGAAAAAGAAGTTAGTGTTTTGGAAGTTATTAATTCAATTGAAAAAGCTTTAGGTTCTGAGTTTAAATACCGTTGTGAAGAATATAAAGGAGGTGATGTTGAGAAAAGTTGTCTTGATTCCAAAAAAGCTAGAGAGGTTTTGGGTTGGTGGGCGAAGATAGATTTAGATAATGGTATTAAAATGACTATTGATTGGTCAAATAAAAAATGGATAAACAGAGAAAAAAAATTTTAATATTTTCAACCACTTATCATCCTTTTGTTGGTGGGGCAGAAGTGGCGGTAAAAGAAATCACTGACCGTCTTGGAGATGATTTTGAGTTTGATATGGTAACAATAAGATTTGATAGAAATTTACCTAAATTTGAAAAAGTTGGAAATATAAATATATACAGAATTGGCTTTACGCTCAGTTCTCCCTCAATGTCTGATTTGGCTAGTTTTCCATTAAAGTTAAACAAGTTATTTTTTCCTTTTTTGGCCTGTTGCAAAGCTTCGGGATTATATAAAAAAAATTTTTATGATGCTATTTGGTCAATAATGGCTTCCTACGCTGGTTTTTCAGCTTTGTTTTTTAAGTTGAGTCATCCAAATATTCCTTATCTTTTGACTTTACAAGAAGGAGACTCGATTGATTACATAAAAAGAAAAACAAGGTTCGTTTCACCTATTTTTAAAAGAATTTTTACCAAAGCAGATTCTATCCAAGCAATTTCTAACTATTTAGCTGGGTGGGCGAGGAATATGGGTTTTAAAGGAAATCTTGAAGTTATTCCAAATGCTGTAAATACAGCTCATTTTTCTCAAGAATATTCTCAGTCGGAGTTAGATGAATTAAAAAGAAAACTTGGTAAAAAAGAAGACGAGAAATATATTATTACTACTTCGCGATTGGTTTATAAAAATGCAATAGATGATGTTATCGTCGCTCTTACTTATTTGCCAGAGAATATAAAATTTATCATACTTGGAATTGGTCCTGATGAGGACAAACTTAAAATACTTGCGAAAGAGAAAGGTGTTGAAAATAGAGTGGTGTTTCTCGGACAAGTTGGTCATTCTGTAATGCCAAAATATCTAAAAATTTCCGACATTTTTATTCGCCCATCTTTATCTGAGGGTTTGGGTAATTCGTTTCTTGAAGCAATGGCGGTGGAGATTCCCGTGGTAGCTACACAAGAAGGAGGAATAGCGGATTTTCTTTTTGATGCGAAAAGAAATCTTGATAAAGAAACAACTGGTTGGGCTGTTGACGTGAAAAATCCAAAAGATATTGCTGAAAAAATTAAATTTATTTTAGATTCACAAAATGAAGAATTAAAAAACCAAATTATCCAAAACGCCAAAAAAATGGTAATTGAAAAATATGATTGGAACCTCATTGCCGAAAACATGCACCAAAAAGTCCTCAATAAATTATCTATTTAGGTCCCCGAGACCTAAATAGATATGCTATAATTAAGCGATGGCAAGAAGAAAAATAAAATTTGAAAATAATGAGTATTATCATATTTATAATAGAGGGGTAGATAAAAGAAATATTATATCAGACGAATTTGATATGATTAGAATTTTAGAAAGTTTAGCTATATTTAATACAATAGAATGTGTAGGAAGTCTGTATGAATATATGAGAATACATAAAGATAATTCATTTAGGTCTCGGGGACCTAAATTAGTGGAAATTATTGCATTTAATATTTTAGATAATCATTATCACTTAGTTTTTAAACAGTTAGTTGATAATGGTATTAGTAGGTTTATGCAAGACTTTGGAGCTGGTTATACTAAATATTACAATGAAAAATACAAGAGATCGGGTGTATTGTTTCAGGGTTCTTTTAAGGCAGAGCATATTGATTCAGATGAATATCTCAATTATGTGGTTGCTTATGTAAACGGTAATCATTTCGTTCATGGACTTGAATTATCTGGAAATCCGATTTCCAAGTGGGGAATGAGGAGTAGTTTGGAGCAATATATTCTGGACAAGAAGGATTGGAAAAACAGATATTTTGAGTGCGATTTGTCTATGATTAAACATCGGCATAAAAAAGGAACAGACTATTTAGATGAAGTAAAAGGGATTGCAAAAAATATAAGAACTAAAAGAGGTAAAGAAAATGATGATTTTAAAAGTTTAGAATTTTAATGTTTCTTTATCTTACTTTGAATTATAAAACTAATTTCTATTTTGAATTTTCCAATTTATTTCGAAAAAGTTTTTATTTTACTTTAAGTTATAAAAATTTAAAGTTAATTCAGTTAGTGTTTTATCCCATCAAATGAGTTTACATTTTAAAGCAAATATAATATAAAGGTAAAACAAAAAAGTGGCGGTCGCACCGCCACTTTTTGATGGTCATGGGTTAAACACACTAATTTGGATAAATTTTTTAATAAAAACATCTCAACATTTCAACATTCCTAGGAATATTGGAATACAGACGTCCGACGTCTGTAGATAACAAATACAAAAAACTTGTTTAAATTCTTGTAATGAAGTTAGTTTCGTAATTCAGGGTATTTCAATCACTTGAACACTTGGTGTTCAAGTGGAGGTAAAAAATTATTTGAAGTCTTTATTTCAAGTTATAAAACTGGTATTGTATAAATATATGAAGATACTTATTTGCACAGGTATATATCCACCAGATATAGGAGGTCCAGCAACTTATTCAAAATTGCTTTTTGACGAGTTACCTAAGAAAGATATTGATGTAGAAATTTTGAGTTTTGGTGAAGTTAGGCATTTACCTAGATTGGTTAGACATTATATTTATTATCGGAAAGTTAAAGAAAGGGGTGCTGGTGTTGATTTGATTTATGCTCAAGACCCAGTGAGCGTCGGTTTGCCTGTGGCTTTGGCTTCAAAAAAAATAAAAAAGAAATTTATTTTGAAAATAGTGGGTGATTATGCTTGGGAACAGCAACAACAAGGACAACAACCACAACAATCGCAACAACAAAGCAAGGCCTTACTAAAATTTTCAATTTTCAATTTTCAATTTTCAAAACCAAAAGAACAAAAGTTTGTTTCTCTTGAAGATTTTCAAAATAGAAAATTTGATTTTTTGACAGAGGTTAGAAAGAGAATTGAAAGATGGGTGGCAAAAAAAGCTGATAAAATTATTGTTCCGAGTGAATATCTGAAAAAGATTGTGATGATGTGGGGTTCTAAATTTTTTATTCAAAAAAATAGTATTGATGAAAATAAAATTATAGTTATTTATAATGCTTTTACTCCGATTAACATTGTGGAAGAAAAATACAGTTTAAGAATTCGTTTTAAAATAAGCGAAACGACAATTTTTTCTGCTGGTAGACTTGTGTCTTGGAAAGGATTTGAAACACTAGTTGATGTGGTTAAAGGTTTGTTAAAGATAAAATTATATATTGCGGGAGATGGTCCAGATTATTTTAAATTAAAAGAAAAAATAAAAAGTTTAAAACTTGAAAATAGAGTTTTTTTGTTGGGAAAATTAAAACAAGATGATTTGTTAAAACAAATTAAAGCTTCTGATATTTTTGTTTTAAATACTGGGTATGAAGGTTTTTCTCATCAGCTTTTGGAAGTTATGAGTATTGGTACTCCAATTATTACAACAAGTGTAGGGGGGAACACTGAAGTTATTAGGAATGGCAAAGAAGGTTTGCTTGTTGATTATAATGATAAGAAAGGTTTAAGAGATTCAATTTTAAAATTATCTAAAGATAGAGTTATGGCGGATAGATTGGCGAATAATGCGAAGAAAAGAGTAAAATTTTTTAATAATGAAGAAATGATAGAGAAGATAACTAATATCTTGAAAGTTTTTGTTAAATGAGTTATTCTTATTTGAGAAGAAAGTGGTTTATTTAATAAAAATAAAAATGGAGAAAAAAATGTCTTATATTCTTGATAAATCAACAGCTTTTGTGATAAAGGTTCAATTATTTTTTATTTTACCTGTGAAAAAAGGATTAAGTATTAAAAAGATAAGTCGTAAAACTGGTTTTCATAAAGAAGTTATTGAAGAAGTTTTTGAGAGATTTCGTGAAGATTTAAAGATATTAATTGATAAAAAAGGCAATGTTAAATATTGCCAGATTAAAAAAAAATAAAATTTTTATAAATTCGTTTTTATTATCTATATACTCGGTTTTCGGTGTCGTTTATTATTAGTATAAACAGATATAATTTGCAATGATGATTTCGCGAGTATTTTTAAACTAAAAAGTTTTAAGAGGAGGTTATTTTGAGCAAAAAAACTCTTGCTGAGAAGTACAGGCTGAAAGGGAAGCCTGTCAAAATTTCCAAAGAAACAAAAGTTACTGTAGGAATTCTAACGCGGAAAAGCGAACGAGTTATTAAGGTGGGTGAGGATTATACAAAAACCTGTAAAAAGACTTTTTAACTTTTTAAGAAGAAAGACCGAGTGTAAACTTGGTCTTATTTTTTGTTTATTAGAATGTTATTATTAATTTAGTGAAAGTTTTAATGATATCAACAGATAGAAAAATATTTGAAAGAGATTCTGCTGTGCAAGACAGGATTATTGAGTATGGAAATTTAGTGGATGAGTTGCATATAATTATTTTTTCTGAGTCGCGACATGATTTTGGGGTGGATTTTTTGTCTACCAAAGGTAGACAAAAAATCCACCCCAAAATCATCCGCAAAGGCGGAACTATTCAAATTTTGAATACAAATGTTTATTTGTATTCAACAAATTCTATAAATCGTTGGTTTTATATTTTTGATGCGGTTAGAATAGGTTTACGAATTATCGGGAATTGGAAATCAGAAATTGAAAATACAAGTAACAAGAATGAAATTCTTGTTACTTGCCAAGATTCTTTTGAAACAGGACTGACTGGTTGGTTAATTGCAAAAAAGTTTGGTGTAAAATTACAGTTACAAATTCACACAGACTTTTTGAGTAAATATTTTGTTAAAAATTCTTTTTTAAATAAAATTCGCGTGATAATGGCGAAATTTTTGTTGCCAAAAGCTGACGGAGTGAGAGTTGTGAGTGAAAGAATTAAAAAGGCGATTTTGGCTTCGCCAAAATCGCCCCCCGCAAACAAAATCACAGTTCTACCAATTTTTGTTGATATAGAAAAAATAAAAAATACCCAGCCTATTTTTAATTTACACCAAAAATATCCGCAATTTGATTTTATTTTTCTTGTCGCTTCTCGGCTTGAAAAAGAAAAAAATGTTGATTTTATAATTGATGCTTTCGCAGAAGTTATTAAAAAACACCCGAAAGTAGGGTTGGTAATTGTCGGTGAGGGTTCGCAAAAAATAAATTTGGACACCCAGTGTCTAAATGTGGTTTTTGAAGGTTGGCAGGAAAATTTAATTTCATATTATAAAACAGCTGATTTATTTTTATCAGCATCAAGTTATGAGGGTTTCGGGATGTCATTGGTGGAAGCGGGAATTTCTGGTTGCCAAATTTTAACAACAAATGTTGGAATTGTTGGTGAAATTTTGAATAAAGAAAATTCTTTAATTTGTGATGTTGGTGATAAAAAATGTTTTACAGAAAAAATGATTTACGCGGTAGAAAATAGAAAACAGTTGGAAAATTTTTCTCAGAAAGCACAACAGAGTATTGAAAATATTTTAATAAAGGATAAACAAAGATATTTAGAAGAATACAAAAAAAGTTGGCAAAGTTGTTTTTGATATATATAAATTCTAACTGTATAATTAATTGTACAGTTAATTATACAGTTAATTTATTATTATTATGGCAAGAAGAAAATTAGAAGATAGAGATATTAGGAAGTTGGCTAAAAATGGACCGACATATTTTGTTACATTACCGATTGAATCTATAAGAGAGTTGGGCTGGAAAAAAAAGCAAAAACTTGTTGTTGAATTGGACAAAAGAAGAAAGAGAATTGTAATAAAAGATTGGGATAAATGATGAAAAGACAAATTTTAAAAAAACAAAATAATTATGCTTTCATAGATAGCCAAAATTTAAATTTGAGCATTCAATCTTTGGGTTGGAAATTAGATTTTGCTCGATTTCGTGTATATTTAAAAGAAAAATATAAAGTAGAGAAAGCTTTTCTTTTTATTGGTTATGTAGAAGGAAATAATGATTTATATAAGTTTTTACAAAGTGCTGGTTTTATTTGTATATTTAAACCTACGCTTGAATACAAAAATGGAACTACTAAAGGTAATATTGATGCCGAATTAGTTTTAAATACAATGATTGAATTTCCCAATTTTGATAAAGCTGTGATTGTAAGTGGAGATGGAGATTTTTATTGTTTGGTTAAGTATTTGCTTGAACAGAATAAATTAAAAGCGGTTTTTATTCCAAATTATTTTAGATTTTCTGCTCTCCTTAAATTTAAAATTTTTAGGTCTTATTTGAGGTTTATGAATGAATTAAAAAATAAACTTTCTTATAAAAAGAAAAGACCCTACAAGGACGATACCTTGTAGGGGGAACTTTTCCGTTGGTGATTATTTATATAATATATGATACAAAAAAAAAGTCAATGAAACTGCTGATAATTATACAAAAAATAAGACCCAATAAAATAATTTAAAAATGCGATTACTTATAATTACACAAAAAGTAAATAAAAATGACGATATACTTGGTTTTTTCCACGGGTGGATTTTGGAATTTGCGAAATATTATGAAAAGGTAACCGTGATTTGTTTAGAAAAAGGAGAATATGATTTACCTGAAAATGTGAAGGTGTTGTCGCTTGGTAAGGAAAGAAATTATGAGGGGCGTGTCGGACACCCTGTAGCGGAACGTAGTGTAGCGGGGGTGTCCGACACCTCACGAATAATTTCAAAGCTAAAATACACATTAAATTTCTACAAATACATCTGGCAAGAAAGAAAGAATTACGACAAGGTTTTTGTTCATATGAACCCTATTTATGTTGTTTTAGGGGGATTATTTTGGCGATTAAGAAAAAACAAAATTGCCTTATGGTATACTCACAGAAATGTTGATTTAAAGTTGAAAATAGCAGAAAAATTAACAAATGTGATATTTTCGGCATCGCCTGAGAGCTTCCAAATGAAAACCCAAAAATTAAAAGTTGTGGGTCATGGGGTAGATGCATATAAATTAAATTGTAAAAATTTTGTTGGGGAAAAAGAATTTGATATTGTTTGTGTTGGAAGAATTAGCCCAATTAAGAATCAGAAGATTTTAATTGAAGCGGTAAATATTCTTGTTAACGAAAGAAATTTAAAAGATTTAAAACTAGCAATTGTCGGAAGTGGAATTTTAGAAAAAGATAACACTTATTTCAAAGAAGTAGAAAAGTTTGTTGAAGAAAATAATTTACAGAATAATATTATTTTTGTAGGGAGTGTTTCTAATGAAAAAATTTCTTCTTATTACTGCCGGTCAAAAATTAGTGTAAACTTATGCCCAACAGGAGGGATGGATAAGGTGGTTTTAGAAGCGATGTCGTGTGAAATTCTTTCGGTTGCATTTAATAAAACATTTGAAAGTATGTTAAGTAATAAAGGTCTTATTTTAAAAAATTTAGATAAAAATGAGTTGGCTGAAAAAATTTTGAAATTTTTACAAATAGATGAGAGTAAAAGAAAAAATCTTGGTTCGCAATTAAGACAGATTGTCGTTGAAAATCATTCATTAAGTGGTTTAATTACAAAAATAAAAGAAAGTTTTTAATGTTAAAAAGTGTTATTAGTTTAATTAAGTATTATTTTTCTTTAGTATTGAGGCCTAAAAAGGTTAGTGTTTTGATGTATCATTCCGTTTCTGATAATAATAAGTTTTTTACTGTTTCGTTAAAAAATTTTGAAAGGCAATTAAAGTTTCTAAAAAATAATAATTTTAATATAATTTCGGCAGAAGAATTGAAAAACATTTTTGAGGATAAAGAAAAACTAAAAGCAAAAACAATTTTTTTGACTTTTGATGATGGGTATGATGATAATTATTTTAATGTTCTTTCTCTTATTAAAAAATATAATGTAAATATTTTGATATTTATAATTACTGATTTAATTGGTGAAGATGGTTATTTAAATTGGAGACAAATTTTTGAAATGAAAAAAACAGGGTTGGTTGAATTTGGTTGTCATACAAAAAGTCATTTAGATTTGGACAAACTTTCAAAAACAGAGTTAGAAAAAGAGATACTTGAAAGTAAAAAAATAATAGAGAAAAAAATAGGAGAGATTTCTTTTGTATTTTCTTATCCAAAAGGTAAATATAATGATTTAGTTGTTGAAACTGTTAAAAAAAGAGGCTTTGATTTAGCTTTTACCGTAAAAGAAGGGACAGTTGGTCTTAAAAATGATACTCTTAAATTACCTAGATTATCAATAGATAGTTCAACTAATTGGTGGCAGTTTTTGGGGAAGATATCGGGGTTATTTTTTGTGAAAGGAAAAATTTAATTAATAAATTATAAATAAAATGAAAGTTTGTTATTTTGGTATCTATAATTCAGAATATTCTAGAAATAGAGTTTTGATTTCTGGTTTCAAAAAAAATGGAGCAGAAATTTATGAATGTAGAGTTGGCCCTAGAGTAGGGAAGGCTAAAAAATTCATAAATTTATATAAAGAGTATAAAAAGATTAAACATAATAAGTTTGACTATGTAATAGTAGCTTTTCCGGGTCATTCAGTTGTTTGGCTAGCTTGGTTATTGTTTGGAAAGAGGATAATTTTTGATGCTTTTACTTCTTTGTATAATTCAAATGTCTATGATAGAAAAAATACACAACTTTTAGTTTAAGAGCTTTTAAAGATTGGTATCAGGATTGGTTTAGTTGTGTTTTGGCTGATAAAGTTCTCTTGGATACCAGCGAACATATTAAATATTTTTTGAAAACTTTTAATCTTAAAAAAGATAAATTTGTGAGAGTTTTTGTCGGAAGTGATGAGAGAGTTTTTTATTCCAGAAGTGTTCAGGAAAATAATAAATTTATCATTCATTTTCACGGAAGTTATATTCCTTTGCAAGGTGTTAAGTATGTTTTAAATTCAGCAAAAGAATTAGAGAAATATGAAGATATTGAATTTAATATAATTGGGTCAAAGATAAAAAAAGAGTATGCAGGTGAAGGGTTTAAAAATGTTAATTTTATAGAGAATGTTCCTTATAATAAATTGCCCGAATATATAAATTCTGCTGATATCTGCCTCGGAATTTTCGGAGACACATCTAAAATGGAAATGGTTATCCCAAACAAAATATTTGAAGCTATCTCTGTAAAAAAACCAGTTATCACAGCAAATACTCTTGCTATTCGTGAGTTATTTGATAATAATAAGAATATTCTATTGTGTAAGAAATCCAACTCAAAAGATTTAACTGAAAAGATTTTATTGTTAAAACAGAATGAAAATCTTCGCAGAAAAATATCTGAAAATTCTTTTAATTTGTTTAAAGAAAAGCTTACACCAGAAATTTTGGTAAAAAATTTATTGAATGATTTAAAAAAATGATATGTTTAAATTTGAAGGCACAAAAAAACCGAATTTTTCTGAAATAAAAAAGATTGATTACAATCAGTATTGGGCTGAGAGGGGTTTTGAAGTTAGTAAAAAAATAAAAGAAAGAGAGTTGATTATTTTGGATTTTTTAAAAAAAGATGATAAAGTTTTGAATATCGGTTGTGGTAATTCTCGTCTTCCTCTTGAATTAAAAAATAAAGGAGTGTTGATTAAGATAGCTGATATTTCCGAAGAAGTTTTGAAAGGGTTTGATAAATATAATATTTTAAATTTTAAAATTGATTTGGAAAACTTAGCTCCTCTGAATTTAAATGAAAAATTTGATTATATTATTTTGAGTGAAGTCTTGGAGCATACCAAAAATCCCGAAGAAATAATTATTAAATTAAAAAAATACACAAATAATTTTATTATTACCGTTCCCAATAGTGCTTTTTATCGTTATAGACTAGGTTTGTTGTTTGGTGGAAGATTTTTTACTCAATGGGTTTACCATCCATCAGAACATATCAGATTTTGGTCACATATTGATTTTTTGGATTGGCTAAATGCAATGAGACTGGATGTTAAAAAAACAATTTCTTCCAACGGTTTTTCTTTGTTTGGTTTGGCACCATTTTTAAAAAATATTTGGAAAAATTTATTAGGTCATCAGATAATTTATTTTTGTAAAGTAAAATAATGAAAATAATTTATATAGCAAATGCAAGAATACCAACAGAAAAAGCACACGGAATTCAGATAATGAAAATGTGTGAGGCTTTTGCTGAGTTGAAAGTTGAAGATGAAAAGTTAAAAGTAGAACTGGTTGTCCCAAGGAGGCTTAATAATATTAAAGAAAATCCTTTTGAGTATTATGGTGTAAAAGAAAATTTTAAAATAATAAAATTACCGACTTTGGATTTAGTTGAGTTCGGGAAAATTGGTTTTTTAATTCAATCTTTTTCTTTTGCTTTATTTTCTTCTTTTTATTTATTTTTTAAAAAATATGATTTTATCTATTCTCGTGATGAGTTTTCCTTGTATTTTTTTAGTTTTTTTAAGAAAAATTTATTCTGGGAAGCTCATACGAAGAGAGAGAATTTTATTGTTAAAAGGGTTTTTAAAAAAGTTAATGGGATTATATCAATAACTCAAGGTTTAAAAGATTTTTATGTTAAAAATTTTAGGGTAAATTCAAATAAAATTTTAGTAGTATCTGATGGGGTTGATATAGAAAAGTTTAAAGTGGAAAGTGGAAAGTTAAAAGTTAGGGATAGATTGGGGTTACCTCAGAATAAAAAAATAGTTCTTTATACAGGACATCTTTATTCTTGGAAAGGTGTCGGGACTCTTATTGAGTCTACAAAATTTTTAGACGAAGATACTTTAGTATATTTGGTTGGGGGGACAGAAGGAGATGTATTAAAAATAAAAAAACAAACATCAGAAAACAAAAACATAATTGTTGTTGGGAGTAGACCCCACTCAGAAATTCCTTATTGGCAAAAATCGGCTGATGTTTTAGTATTGCCCAATACAGCGAAAGAAGATATTTCAAAATATTACACCTCACCAATGAAGCTTTTTGAATATATGGCTTCTGGTAATTCAATAGTCGCTTCTGATTTGCCTTCAATTAGAGAGGTCCTCAATAAAGATAACTCTGTTTTAGTTGAGCCTGATAATCCTAAGAAATTAGCAGAGGGGATGAATAAAGTTTTAGGAGATTTTAATTTTGCCGATAAAATTTCAAAACAAGCACTTGAAGATGTTAAAAATTACACTTGGGGGGAAAGAGTTAAAAATATTTTAGATTTTATAAAAAGATAAACATACTAATATACGAGGTAAACATACAAACATACAAATATACAAATAATACGAATAAACAAATAAAATTATTTTATGAAAATTTTAATTCTGAGTTGACTCTATGATATAATTTGGATTAATAATATGGAAATTACAAAAGAAAAGTTAAAAAGAGAAAAACAAAAAAACACCATTAGAAATGGCATTCTTTTGTAAGTGCTTGGCTGCAGTTTACCAAAGGATTGACCGCGGGAGAGCCCAAGCCCTCACAAACACTAAACAAAATATACCATAGAAAGAAGACAGGGGGCAACTGAAACTCGAGCTCGGGTCGTAGGAAACCCCCAGCTCTATTGGGGGAGGGTCAGTTTAATTTTAGAAAACTTTTTTAAAGGGTGATTTAATTACATAATGTTTTTAGAAAAAAAGAAAAAAGTAATATATGTTTTTATCGATGCTTCTAATGTATGGAGTGTTGTTAAATCTAAAAAGCGATTTATAGAGTATAAGAATATCAAAAAATATTTTTCTAAAAAATTTAATACAGATAATATTGAAATTTTTTATTATGATGCTTACCCAAAAGATGGGACAAGAGAATATAGCCTAGAGGGAAAACATAAGTTTTATATATATCTTAAAAAAGGACTTGGTTTTGTTGTAAGAAAAAAACCTTTGAAAAGAATAAACACAGCGATTGATGGATTGAGCGAAATTATAGTGGAAAAAGGAAATATGGATGTTGAGATGACCATTGACGCTGTTCATTATTTAAATAAATATGATGAAACTGTATTTTTTAGTGGCGATTGTGATTTTCTGGCTCTTATTACATATATAAAAAATGCAGGCAAAAAAGTTTTTATTTATTCGACAAAAGATAATGTTTCTCGTGAATTGAGAACAGGTGGGGATGGTTATGTTGATATAAAAAATATAGATGAATTCTGGGGAAAAGAGTTAAAACATAGACAGAAATAAAAACAGCCCTCAATGAAGAGGACTGCCCTTGGATGTATAACCCTTATAGTTCTATGGAAGAACCACAAGATATTATTATAATAGCAGTAAAATATAAAAAATCAAGTAAACC
>VAPG01006873.1_pt1 | contig 12740 bp, 9 predicted proteins | sample 3393851 | NCBI WGS metagenome assembly VAPG01 (sample SAMN08290438, study PRJNA428436) | hydrothermal vent metagenome | isolation source: Deep-sea hydrothermal vent chimney | place: Atlantic Ocean: South-mid Altantic Ridge | depth 2194 m m
CACGCGGTCGCTCCCGCCCGCATAGAGGGACTATAGCGAACGGAAGCGACTACGTAAATCTGTGGCACCTGTGGCGGCTTACAGGTTAGATGCAAGTAATACGCGGAGTGCCACACCCTGTGACCCCTTATGGAGACACCATGAGATGCCCCAAGTGCCATCACCAGATACCGGCCTACAAAAACCCGGTACCCACTGTCGACATCATCATTGAAATTGCCGGCGGCATTGTTCTCATTGAACGAAAAAACCCGCCGCACGGCTGGGCCATTCCCGGTGGCTTTGTTGATTACGGCGAGTCGTTTGAAAGGGCGGCGGTACGGGAAGCCCTGGAGGAAACGGGGCTGGAGGTGACGCTGGTCCGGCAGTTTCATACCTACTCCGATCCGGATCGGGACCCGAGACAGCATACCGCCTCAACGGTATTCATTGCCAGGGCAAGCGGCAGGCCGCACGGTTCGGATGATGCCGTCCAGGCCCGGATTTTTACCCGCGACACGCTCCCCGACCTGGTCTTTGACCACCGGAAAATTCTTGACGATTATTTTAAGGAAAAAGAAAAAACAAGATAGGACAGACGGAAAGACAGCGGCGATACAAGGTCCTGAATCCGTGAGCGTTCGAGAACGGTGCAGATGCAAGGCGGCAACGAGGTTGAACGTGCGCAGACCCTGAAGCGGGCCCTAAAACAGGTAACTCAGCAAGGCATAGACCATGATCCCTACCCCGAGGGAACTGTATATCAGCAGTCAGGGGATACAGTCACTGCGCGACTTTTTCACGATCAGGGCAAAGGCGCCGATGCCGGCCAGCAGTGCCACCGCCATAAAGATCAGTTCTTTCATTTAACGCCATCTCATCTTCCATCACCTGGCAGCCGACGGCACGTAAATAGTCACAGGGTGTGAAACTCTACGCCTATTCCTTACATCCAACCTGTAAGGCGGCACTGCGGTGCGGGGATCAGGCCCGTATCTTGACCCCTTTTCTTTTCCGCAGCCGGATAGCCGACGGGGTGACCTCCATCAGCTCGTCGTCATTAATATATGCTATACAATCCTCCAGGCTCATGTCAAGGAACGGAGTCAAAATAACCGCCTCGTCCGAACCGGAGGCCCGCATATTGGTCAGTTTCTTGCCCTTGGCCGGATTAACCACCAGGTCTGCCGGACGGCAATGATCGCCGATAATCTGCCCCTGGTAGACAGGTACGCCGGGGCCGAGAAACAACTTGCCGCGCTCCTGCAGGTTAAACAGGGCATAGGCCACGGTGGTACAGGTTGCTTTGGCAATCATCACCCCGTTCTGCCGATGCTGGATCTCGCCGGCATACGGACCCCACTCGGCAAAGACATAGTTCATCACCCCCATCCCCCTGGTATCGGTCATAAATTCCGACCGATAGCCGAGCAGGCCGCGGGTCGGCACCTTGAACGTCAGGCGGGCCATCCGGTTTTCCAGCTGCAAGTCAAGGAGAATCCCCTTAAGTTTCCCCAGTTTTTCAATAACCACGCCCTGGAACTGCTCATCGACATCAACGGTCAGCTCCTCGTAGGGTTCAATGGTCTTGCCGTCCTGCTCACGCATGATGACCTGGGGCCGGGTTACCTGGAATTCGTAATTCTCACGCCGCATCTTCTCGATCAAAATAGAGAGATGCAGCTCCCCGCGGCCCGATACCCGGAAACCGACCGCGTCGGTCAACGGTTCCACCTGCAGGGCGACATCGGTAATGATTTCATGGTTCAGCCGGTCTTCGAGATGCCGTGAAGTGACATACTTGCCGTCCTGCCCGGCAAAGGGCGAGTCATTGGGGATAAAATTCATGGAGATGGTCGGCGGGTCGATCTCGATCAGCGGCAGGGGCCGGGGATCATCGGGATCGATAAAGGTAACGCCCACGGCCACATCATCCATGCCGGCCACCGCCACGATATCACCGGCAGAGGCGGATTCCACCGGCACCTTCCGGTCCCCGCCGAAACAAAAAATCTTGGAGATACGGACAGGCTTGATCGAGCCGTCGCGGCGGGATACCGCTACATTGTTATTTAAACTGATTTTGCCGTTGAGCAGCTTGCCGATGCCCAGGCGGCCCAGGTAAGGCGAGTAGTCAACGGTGTTGATCTGCAGCTGCAGAGGGGCGGCTGGATCACCGGAGGGTGCCGGCACATGCTTGACGATCATCTCGGAAACCACCGTCATGCCGGTTGCGGCCGTAACCGGATCAGCGAATTCCTTGACGGCATAGCCCTGCTTGGCCGAGGCGTAAACCACCGGAAAATCAAGAACCTCGTCAGAGGCGTTCAGCCGGACCAGCAGGTCAAAGACCTGGTCGACGACCCAGTCACAACGCGCGCCGGGTTTATCAATCTTGTTGATCACCACCAGGATGGGCAGGCCCACGGCCAAGGCCTTTTTGACCACGAAAAAGGTCTGGGGCATGGGACCTTCCTGGGCATCGACCAGGAGCAGCGCCCCATCGGCCATCCGCAGTACCCGCTCCACCTGGCCGCCGAAATCCGCATGGCCCGGGGTATCGATAATGTTGATACGGTAATCGCCGTAGGCGTAGGAACCATTTTTCGAGGCAATGGTAATGCCGCGCTCCCGTTCCAGGTCCATGGAGTCCATCAGCCGCTCGGCCACCTGTTGATTATCGCGGAACATGCCGCTCTGCCTGAAAAGTTGATCCACCATCGTGGTTTTACCGTGGTCAACATGGGCGATGATAGCCACATTCCTGATCTTCCGCCGATCCATAATACACCTAAATAGTTACAAATAAAAAAAGCGCGGCAGGCCGCACTGTAAAAAAACCGTCTGAGATTGATAAAAACTTTTAAATATACAGGCAAGAAGGGGAAAAGGCAAGGAGATATTTTGGCAGGCGCCCGGCAGGGCTACAGCCGGTCAAACACCTGCCGGCGGGCCGCAGCCGACCGTCTCAGAATGGGAATATTGCCGTCAACATAATCGACCACCCGGGCCTTTTTACCGTCAGCCGGCCGCATAATCCGGCCCACAACCTGCAGTAGACGTCCCTCAAACTTAATGGGCGTAGCCAGGACCAGGGTGCTGAGCCCCGGGCAGTCAAAACCCTCGCCGATAAGCTGCAAGGTGGCGATCAGGACCCGAACCCGCCCCTCCCGTACATCCTCGACGATGCGGACCCGCTGCTCGGCCGGGACCCGGCCGGTGAGGACAACACTGCTCACCCCGTGTTGTTCAAGTTTACGCCCCAGGACTTCGCAGTGGGCCACCCGGTCGGAGACCACCAGGACCGTCCCTTCATGGCCGGCGTGAATAATATCGGCGATATCGGCAGCCACCAGGGAATTGCGCGCCTCATCGGCGGCCAGGGCCTTGAGCAGCTTGGCGTAATCGCCGCGAAAGCCATAGGTGAAGCCGGTCTCCTTCTGCACGAATTCAGGGCGGACCACTGCGCCGCTTGCCGCCAGCACCTTTGAATCAACGGTGTAGAGCCGGTCACCCATGCAGGTATAGATAAGCTGGGTCATGCCGTCTTCCCGGCGGAAGGCCGTAGCGGAGAGACCGAGCATGTAATAACAGTCAAAACCGCTGACCACATCCGTAAACAGGCTGGCCGGGACCCGGTGACATTCGTCGACGATGAGCTGGCCGAATTGCGGCGGCAGACTGTCCAGGTGTTTACGGGCCGTATTGACAATGGCCACGGTAACCGGCCGGATGTCAAAACGACCGTCACCGGCCTGCCCGGCTTCAATCCCCAGAAATTCGCCGATCCGCTCCCGCCACTGGTGCAGCAGCTCCTTGGTGTGCACAATAATCAGGGTCGGCTGCCGCCGCTCGGCCAGCACCTTGAGGGCCATGACCGTCTTGCCCGAACCGGTGCCCGCCTCCAGCACCCCGAAGGAGTGTTGGAGCACCGCTGCCACGGCTTCCTCCTGATAGGGACGCAGAGCCCCCCGGAACGCGAGGTCAATCTCGTCAAGACGCCGGCGCTCGTCAACCAGTTCCGGGGCGGCACCGGTCAACTGCCGGCAGAGCTGGACGGCCCGGTTCGCAAAACCGCGCGGAAAAAACAGCCGCGATCCCGACTCGCGAAAGAAATAAAGCCTGGGCTTGAGCTGCTTGCCGATCCAGCGGCTGTATCGCCTTGCCGCCTGATATTTAGGATTAACGATGGTCAGCTCTTGACGGATGGCGGCCGTCAGCCCCTCCGGCGCTCCCTCGAGGCAGGCCTCGGCGCTTACGGTCAGGCGCGGAGCAACTCCGGCCTTGCCCTGTTCTGAACTTTTTGCTACGCTCACGATAATCTTATGCCGTATTCACATGGCCCGAAAACGAATGAAACATTAAAATCAGGGAGGGAGAGATCATGTCGGCGAACTGCCTGTTCTGCAAAATCGTTCGGGGAGAGATCCCGGTGGACAAACTGTACGAAGACGATGAAATTATTGCCTTCCGGGACATCTCGCCCCAGGCCCCCGTCCACTTCCTGGTCATTCCGAAAAAACATGTCAGCAGCCCGGCGACCCTGGCCGCAGAAGACGATCAACTGATGGGCAGGATCATGCGGATCGGCTGCGAGATCGCCCGGCAGGAGGGAATCGACCACTTCCGCGCCGTCCTGAACAACGGAGAGCAGGCGGGCCAGACGGTTTTTCATCTGCACGTGCACATCCTGGGCGGACGAAACATGTCCTGGCCGCCGGGCTGACCGGTCACGGACCCAGGTGATATTGACTGGTGCGCCAGGAGGGATTTGAACCCCCGACCTTGAGCTTAGAAGGCTCCTGCTCTATCCGACTGAGCTACTGGCGCATGAGATGAGCTGCATTGCCATCCGGAAACGGGATTCGGGACAGACACGCATCAGAGGAAGCGCACTGTAACGGAAACTGCCGCGAAAATCAACGCTCATTCCCTCTGGCCCCCAGGCTCGATACTCCTTTCCCAGACCGGCCCGCAAGCCGTATCACACACGGCAATCCCCTTCTTTAACAGCTCCGCCCTGACGCTGTCGGCCGCGGTCCAATCCTTGAGTCGGCGAGCCCGCTCCCGCTGCCGGATCAGGCGGTCAATCTCCGGGGCCAGCGGACACCGCTCCAGCCGAATGATTCCCAGGACCGAATTGACCTTTCGCAGCACCTCCAGCACCTCATTTTTCTGCCGCCGGTCCAGATTGCCCGCCTGCAGAATCGGGTTGGCCTTTTTAATAAAATCAAACAACGCCCCGACAGCACCGGACATGTTGAAATCATCCCCCAGGGCGGCGAAAAACTTCTTTTCCAGGGTAGAGACCAGGAGCGCCACATCGGGATGCGGGAGGTCCGGGGGCAGGCACAGCAGTTTTCTGCTGAATTCATCAATACGCATCAGGGTCCGGCGCGCGGAATCCAGCCGTTTGAATGAGAAATGCAAGGGTTTCCGGTAATGGACGACCAGGAGCATAAAGCGGAGTTCGCGGCCGGTATAGCCCCGGTCCAGCACATCCTGCATGGTCACCACGTTGCCGTTGTCGGCAGACATTTTCCTGCCGTCCCGCAACAGCAGTCCTGAATGCAGCCAATAATTGGCCAGGGGCTTGCCGGTCAAGGCCTCGGCAATGGCAATCTCATTTTCATGATGAGGAAACATCAGGTTCTGGCTGGCAATATGAATATCAAAGGTCTCCCCGAGATAGCGGGTGGACATGGCCGAACATTCGATATGCCAGCCGGGCCGGACATTGCCCCAGTCGGTTTCATAAAAAATGCCTTTTTTCAGCTCGTCCAGGGTCGTGCGTTTCAGCAGGGTAAAATCCCGGGGATTGTCTTTTTCATAGTCATCGAGATCAACTGTCTTGCCCGTGCGGATCTTGCTTAAATCGACGCCGGAAAGGCGCCCGTACCGCTTGAACTTGGAAATATCAAAATAAATCGACCCATGCTTGACATAGGCATACCCCTTGCCGATCAACTCGCGGGCAATGTCGATCATATCCCCGACATGCTCCGAGGCCAGCGGATAGCCGGTGGCCTTTTTGACTCCGAGTTCCCGGGCCGCCATCATGAACTCGTTGACATATTTGCCGGTAAACTCCCGGAGCGGCAGACCGGCCCTGTCGGCCCCGGCGATAGTGTTGTCATCAAGATCGGTAAAATTCATATAGGACTCGACCGCAAAACCATTGTACTCCAGGGAGCGGGCCAGCAGGTCGGCAACCACAAATCTTCGGCAATGCGCCATGTTCGGGGACTCATGGACCGTCGGCCCACAGGCGTAGAACGTGGCCCGCTTCTTATGGATAGGCCGGAACTCCTCCTTCTTTCTGCTCATGGTATTATAAAAACGAAGCGGTGGCGCGGCAGGCTCCTGTTTTGCCTGCGGCACGAAAAGCGAGGTACTCAGGTACCGTTCACCGCCGTCAGGCAGGATGGTGACAATGAATCCTTGGCCGATTTCGCGGGCCAGGCGGAGGGCGGCAAACATGGCCGCGCCGGAACTCATGCCGGCAAAAATCCCCTCCTGTTTTGCCAGCAGACGGGCGGTGCCGAAGGCGTCTTCGTCGCCGACATTGACGATTTCATAAGGCAGAGACTTATCAAAAATGCCTGGTTTATAGGACTCCTTCATGTTCTTGAGCCCCTGGATCTTATGATCGTAATAAGGCTCAACCGCCGTGACGCGGACATCCGGATGATATTCTGCAAACCACTTACTGAGCCCCATGGCCGTGCCGGACGTCCCCATGGTGGCGATCACGTCAGTAACCTTCCCTGCCGTCTGCTGCCAGATCTCCGGCCCTGTCTGCCGGTAATGAGCCTGCCAATTGGCCTCGCTGTTGAACTGATCGGTCATGAAGTACAGCTCAGGATGCTCACGCCCCATGGCATAGGCCTTTTCAATAGCGCCGTCGGTGCTGCGTTTTGCCGGGGTCAGGGTGATTTCCGCGCCATAGGCCTGCATGATCTGCCGGCGCTCCACACTGGCCGATTCCGGCATGACGAGCTGACAGCGATATCCCCTGGCGGCGCAGACCATTGCCAGGCCGATGCCGGTATTGCCGCTGGTCGCCTCCAGGACAATCTTCTCCTTAGTGAGCTCCCCGCTCTTCTCACCCGCTTCGATCATGGACAGGGCAATCCGGTCCTTGACCGAGCCCCCGGGATTGCAAGACTCCAGCTTCGCCATGATGACGACCCCGGCCACCGGATTAAGCCTGGATATGGGGACCATCGGAGTATTGCCGATCAAATCGAGAATAGTGTTCATATGTTTTATCCTGATTTCTGCTGAAAAACCTGCCAGAGCCTGCACAGTGCTTCCCGGCATCCCTTGTCCTTAACTGTGGACGCAATCTCTTCAAAGGCCTTTTGTTGTATCGGATCAAGAGGGCGATCTTCAGGCCGACCGCCCCTCACCTCTTCAGCCTGTAACTCCACCGGTTCCAGGAGGCAGCGAATATCCGTGATTCCCGCCTGGGGAAGAACGCGCCGGACCTGCTCGAGAAGGCCGGGCTTGAGAGTCTGCATATGCTGCATCCATACGGAACTGCGAACATAAACCCACAACACATTCTTTCTGGTATATGCCGGAGAGGTCTGAGCGGCAACGTCACGGCCCGCCACCTCTGGCCACTTCCGCGCCAGGATAAAAAACTCCCACTGATTCTGCCAGTTCTTATAGCCGAAAAGACGCTGCAGGTTCGAGGACAGTAACAGCGGGCCATTGTTGCTTGTTCGTTTCATTGTTGCGACAAAATACACCATCAGGCCAACTTATGCTACAGTGTATTATGATGGATCAGGGTTCGCGCAAAAATAACTTCATATTGCCGCGATATGGCCGCGATATGGCCGCGCATGACCAGATGCCGCAACGAAACACAACAACAGGATCCCCGGCAACCGGCACCATAAATAACCGGCATTGCAGTTATTCCGCCCCCCTGCCGCAAAATGCCTTCTATCGCTGCAACCATCTCCATATCTCTCCGAACGTAGCGCTCACGGCATTTTGCTTGCCTTTTGGCCGGAAATCCGGTAAGCAAAATAGACTTGGGATATTAAATTCCTCGTGAAAATTAGATATCGTTTTAAATATGTTACAAACTATTGTCATCTTTAAAGCAGGACCCGCTTCTCCGGCCGGAGGACTCCCGGCCGGCCCCATGGCAGCTCATCACTTTATCCCAAAGCACCCTACCGGCAGCCGGCCTCTGCGCCCTCGACAATGCAGTGTTGCCTTTTATCCCCTGCCACTGCCGAAACCGGAACCAGGGGGCTGTTGCAATGATTAAAGACGACAAACTCTCCGATGTCATAGGAACGCTGCACAAGCTGACCACCGCTATCTTCAGTGACGCGATCCAGCGCAAACTCATCCTCGACAACCTGACGGAAGCGGTTTTCACCGTGGATATCGATTTCAAGATCACCTCTGTCAATAAAGCCGCGCAAGGAATAACCGGCATTTTGGAAAAAGATGTCCTGGGCAAAAAATGCACCGAGGTTTTTTCTTCTCCCACTGAAGAACAATTCTGCGTCATCGACCAGGTATTGGCAGAAAAACGGCCCGTTACCAAAGTCACAAGGCATCTCCAGGCTGGAGACCGTCTCATACCTGTCATGGTCAACGCCGCACCGCTTACAGACAACAGCGGCGTAATAATCGGGGGAGTCCAGTCATTTCAGGAAATTCAGGAAATCTTTCAACGCCAGTTGGTTTTCGACAGCGCTTTTGACGGCGTCTTTACCGTGGACATGGATCTTAATATTACCCTGTTCAACAAGGCCGCGGAGCAACTGACCGGTTTCAAACAGGACGAGGTCCTGGGCAAACCCTTTCGGGAGATTCTTTATTCTCATGACGACGGGCCGGATTCCCCGGAAACAACGCCCCTGGTCACGGCCATGCAAACCGGCCAACCCGTGATTGAGGAATGCGTCTATATCAACACCGCCGACGGCGATATCCTCCCGGTGAGCGTCAGGGCCGCACCGCTTATAGATACCAGGGGAGTAACGATCGGCGGCGTCAAAAGCTTCCGTGACAATACGGACCGGATACAGACCAATCTCATCCTGGACCATGTTGTCGACGGGGTCTTTACCACGGATAAAAACGGCCGAATTACTTCTTTCAACAAGGCCGCAGCCAACATCACCGGCTTTGACCGGAAAGAGGTGCTGGGCAGGTCCTGCCATGACCTGTTCGCCTCGGAGCGCTGCGAACAGCGCATGGCTCAGTTCGCCCAGTTAGGCTCCTCGGCGGAACCCTGGATCAATAAACATTTTTATCTCAAGGCAAAAGATGACCGGATCGTACCGGTATCCATGAGCAGCGTCCCCATTGCCGACCAGCGCGGCAACCTGCTGGGCACGGTACAGACTTTTCGTGATGTCACTCACGAACTGCAAAACAGTTTTATCCTGGACAGCGTCACGGACGGTGTTTTCACCGTGGACCAGAATTTTATCATCACCTCTTTCAACAAAGCGCTTGAAAAAATCACCGGCTACACTGCTGCCGAGGCGCTGGGCCAAAAATGCAGTGAAACCTTTAATTCCGAACTTTGCGGCACCGACAGGTGTCCCATGGCGGAAGCCATGACCTCCGAGCCGAATGCCGCCGCGCAGAATACCAAAATCCGCAACAAGAAGGGGCAGGCCGTGCCCGTGAATGTGATTGCCACCGCTCTCACGGACGATGACGGCAACGTGATCGGCGGCGTGGAAACGATCAGGGATCTCACCGAAATTACCGAACTCCGCCGCAAACTCTCCCCGGAAGGCACCGAACACGGAATCCTGACCCGGAGTCCGAAGATGCGGAAGATCCTCTCCGTCCTGCCGGAATTCGCCAAGAGCGACGCCACCATCCTTATCCTTGGCGCAAGCGGGACCGGCAAGGAACTGATCGCCCAGTCCATTCATGCCCAGAGCAACCGCAGTGACAAGCCGTTTGTCGCCGTTAACAGCGGGGCACTGCCGGACACCCTGCTGGAATCGGAACTTTTCGGCTACAAGGCCGGGGCGTTTACCGATGCCAGGAAGGACAAGAAGGGACGTTTCGCGGCCGCTGAAAAGGGGACCTTGTTCCTTGACGAAATCGGCGACATTTCCCCGGCCATGCAAGTCAAACTGCTCCGGGTCATCCAGAGCAGGACATACGAGCCCCTGGGCTCCAACGCCCCGGTCAAGACCGACGTCCGGATCATTGCCGCCACCAACAAAAAACTGGAGGAAATGGTCAGCCAGGGGACATTTCGCGAGGACCTGTACTACCGGCTGAATGTAGTCAAGATTGATCTGCCCCCTCTGCGGGAAAGGATCGAGGATGTCCCCCTGCTGGTAGAATACTTTATCGGCAGATTCAACGAACAACGCGGCCGCCATGTCGAGGGCATCTCGGAGGAGGTCCTGTCGCTGCTCATGCACATTGAATATCCCGGCAATATCCGTGAACTTGAAAATATTATCGAATACGCCTTTATCCTCTGCCACGAGGGGCTGATTCTGCCCCGGCATCTGCCGGAATGGCTGGCCGGCCGTAGCGACAAGAGTATCTCCGGCCCGCTGACTCTCAGGGAAATGGAAAGAAAGGCCATCATGGAGGCGTTGCAACGCAACAATGATCAAAAGATGAAAACGTGCAGGGAACTGGGCATATCAAAGGATACGCTCAGAAGAAAACTGGCGGCCTATGGCATCTCGGATTCCTGAGCCGATTGTACCGACAAGAGGACAATGAAAATACAATCAACAAAACTGATCCCCTATGCCTGGGGACTTGCCGCCATCTGGATCGTCCTGGGTACCATAGTCATGGCGGTCTCACTGGCCTGGAATATCCAACGCCAACATAACGAAACCATCCAGCTCGCTACCCTCGAAGCGAAAACCGTTTATGAAAAAGACATTATCTATCATAAATGGGCGACCGAACATAAGGGCGTTTTTGTGCCGATCACCAAGGAGACACAGCCGAATCCGTATCTGGCCAACATCCCGGGTGCCAACATCACCACCACCACCGGCGAACGGCTGACACTCATCAACCCGGAGTACATGATCCGTCAGGTCTACGGCATGCAGACCAAGGATTTCGGCCCCATTGAACATATAACCAGCCTTGACCCCAAACGACCGGGGAACGCCGCCGACCCCTGGGAGAAAAAGGCCCTGGAATCGTTTGACAAGGGCAAAAAAATAGCCATTTCCGTGGAAAACATCAAAGGGGCACCTTACCTCCGCTACATGCGCCCCATGATTACGGAAATAGGCTGCCTTAAATGTCATGCCGTGCAGGGTTACAAGATCGGCGACATTCGGGGCGGGATCAGCGTTTCCATTCCCATGGCGCCGCTGCTTGCCATTGCCAGGGCGCACAACCTCTCTACCTATGCAGTGCATATCACCTTCTGGGTACTGGGGCTGACCGGGATCATTCTCGGCATGTACTGGCTGACCCTGACGATCCGGGAACGCGAGAAAAATGAAACCCGGATCAAGTCCATCATCGACAACATGCTCGACGGACTCATCACCCTGGATCAAAATCACATAATTAAATCGTTCAACCCGGCGGCGATCAGGCTCTTCGGTTACACCCCGGAAGAGGTGATCGGCAAGAGTATCTATACCCTGTTCCGCCTCCCCAGGAAGTATCTGCAACAGGTTGACGACGAGGCCGATTACCTGGACGAAGAATTTATCCTGGTGACCGATAATCCCTACGAATTGACCGGCTGCCGCAAGGACGGGACCACCTTTCCCGTGGAGATCTCCGTCAGCGAAACTGTTTCAGGAGAAGACCATATCGCCATTGCCATGGTCCGGGATCTGACCGGGCGCAAAAAAGCCGAACAAGCGCTCAGGGACAGCCAGGAGCACCTGGTCAAGCAGGAAAAACTGGCATCTCTCGGCACCATGGTCGCCGGCATCGCTCACGAGATCAACAACCCCGCCCAGGCCATCGGTTTTTCCATGGAAGGCCTGAAGATGAATGTGGAATATATTAAACAATTTCTCAATGAACTGAAGAAGTGCCTGAACACCGGCAGGGAAGACCTGCTGCAGCACCGGGAACAGCTCCATAACCTGTCTGAAGAACTAGACCTGGATCTCGTCCTGGAGAATATTGACGATATTGCGGAAAGAAATATTGAATCGGTTGTCCGTATCAACAAAATTGTCAAAAGCACCAAGAGAATGGCCCATTTTGAAAATGACTTCATCTCCTGTGATCTGAATACCATTCTCAATGACGCCCTCACCCTGGCCCACAGCCAGATAAAATATGACATGGCGGTCCAACTGGACCTGGCGCCGGACCTGCCTGAATTTCAAGGCATGCCGCAGGAACTCGGGCAGGTCTTTATCAATTTGATTATCAATGCCAAGGACGCCGTTAAAGAAAAGGGGCTGTCCAAGAAAAACGGCCTTCTCAAAATCACTACCCACTACAATGCCTCGACAGACCAGCTTAAGGCCATTTTCGAGGATAACGGCATCGGCATCAAGGACGAAATCATCTCAAAAATTTTTGATCCTTTTTTTACCACGAAAAAACTTGGCCTGGGTACCGGCCTGGGGCTGAATCTCTCTCATCTCATCGTCGAGGCCCATGGCGGGCATATCGACGTCAAGAGTGTTTATGGTAAAGGGGCCTGTTTTACGGTCAGCCTGAAGACCACGGTGCCCGATCATCCTGACACAAAAAAATAGAAAACATGGGGTGAAGATATGATGCAGCAAGCCGGTTCCGGA
>VAPG01000887.1_pt1 | contig 12640 bp, 8 predicted proteins | sample 3393851 | NCBI WGS metagenome assembly VAPG01 (sample SAMN08290438, study PRJNA428436) | hydrothermal vent metagenome | isolation source: Deep-sea hydrothermal vent chimney | place: Atlantic Ocean: South-mid Altantic Ridge | depth 2194 m m
ATGCTTATGATGTCGTTGGTGAAGAGACGATTGAAGAAAAAACTCACCATGTAATAAGCTGGTTGCTTGGACCCTGCACCTCACTGGATGAAATGATGAAAGCCAACCTGTTATCGCAGGTTTTGCTCGACAACAGTTCTTCACCATTACGTCATGCGCTGGAAAAAACTGACCTGGGTGCTGCGCCCTCTCCATTATGCGGGCTGGAAGATTCTAATTATGAAATGTGTTTTCTATGTGGTATTGAAGGCAGCAAGGTGGAAAGTGCCAGCGAGTTTGAGAAGCTGGTGCTGGATGTTTTAAATGATGTTGCCACAAATGGAATAGCAGAAGAAAAACTGGAAGCTGTGTTGCACCAACTGGAATTAAGTCAGCGAGAAGTTGGTGGCGACCATTATCCATTTGGTCTGCAACTAATTTTACATGCGCTGACAGCCGCTATTCACCGTAGCGATCCGGCTACACTGTTAAATCTCGATCCGGTTATTGACACATTACGCGAGTCTATTAAAGATCCTGAATTTATTAAAAATCTGGTGCGTGAATTGCTGCTGGATAATCAACATCGGGTACGCCTTACCCTGCGACCGGATGATAGTTTAAGTCAGCGTAAAGATGATGCGGAAAAGGAGCGCCTTGCCAAAATAAAAGCCGCCCTGTCTGAAAAAGACAGAAGTGATCTGATACAACGCGCAGCTATTCTGGCTGAACGGCAGACACAGCAGGATAATCCTGACCTACTACCAAAAGTGGGGCTAGAAGATGTCCCAGCTGAGGTAAAAATACCACAGTCAATACAGAAAAAACTGGCAGACATTTCGGTAACTACTTATCAGCAAGGAACCAATGGACTGGTTTACCATGAAATAGTGTGTGAGTTGCCAGCTTTAAGCACTGAAGAGAAAAGCCTGTTGCCGTATTTCTCAGCATGCCTGACAGAATTGGGGTGTGGGGATAAAAATTATTTACAGATGCAGGAATGGCAATCCAGCGTGACCGGTGGTGTGCATGCTGCACAGAGCATTCGTGCCTGCACTGATAACACACAGAGCTTACAGGCTTATTATCTATTCAGTGGCAAAGCCCTGCAACGTAATAATACGAAACTGGCTGAATTAATGTCTGCAACGACAAAAAATGTGCGTTTTGATGAATATGAACGCATTGCGGAACTGATTACACAAATGCGTACACAACGCGAACGCAGTGTTACCGGTAATGGTCATACGCTGGCGATGACTGCTGCTGCCAGTGGCATGAGTCCGGTTGCGGCACTGAACCATCAATTTGGCGGGCTGGTTTCCATTCAGGCCATCAAAATTCTGGATGATTCACATACGGATAAAATTAATGTTGAAAGGACAGCAAAATATTTTGCCAGTATTTATCAGAAAATTCAGCAGTCAACAAAGTCCTATATGCTGGTGCTGGAGGCAGATAAAGAAGATGATATTCTGGCGGGATTCGAATCAATCTGGGCACCTCAATCCACAACGATGCAGAAAGATTCTTCAATGAGTCATTTTGTTCTGCCTGAAATACATACGCAGGTTAAGCAGATGTGGATTGCCAATACGCAGGTTAACTTTTGCGCAAGAGCTTATGCCACGGTTTCGATGGAACATAAAGACACTGCTGCACTGGCTGTACTGGGTGGTTTTTTGCGCAATGGGTTTTTGCATACAGCAATACGTGAACAAGGTGGTGCGTATGGCGGTGGTGCCAGCCATGATGCAAATATTGCTGCATTCAAGTTTTTCTCCTACCGTGATCCACGTTTAAGTGAAACCCTGGATGATTTTGACCGGTCTATTGAATGGATGCTGAAGACAGACCATGAGTCCCGACAACTGGAGGAAGCCATTCTGGGCGTAATAGGTAGTATGGACAAACCCAGTTCACCGGCAGGCGAAGCACGGGCAGCATTTTATAATGCTCTGCATGAACGCACACCAGAAAAAATTCAGGCTTATCGTCAACGTATTCTGGCAGTAAGCATGGCTGATTTGAAACGGGTAACAGAGAAATATCTGCAGCAGGGAACACCGAGTACGGCAGTAATAACCAGTGCGTCAACACTGGAAAGTAGCGGGAATCTCGGGCTTGAAGTTATCCATTTATAGTTTTCATTACGCTCTGGTATAAATGCCGGTAGCATAAATGATGGTGGTATAAATGCCAGTTACCGGGTAAATTATTTTTTGGCCTGATGAAAATTTTATACATTGGTTCCTCCAGTGCGTTATCCTTTGTGCCATTTAAGGCGCTGTTATCATCCGGCTATCACATTGTTGCAGTGGGGATGGATAATCCTGTTGTTTTTCAGCAGAAAATTATTGCGCTGGAGAATGAATCATTGTCGCTGGCCGCCAGTGAGCATGAAATTCCGCTAATAAACCTTGCTTTACCCGTTGCCGAGGTTATCCGGCAATGTAGAGGTTATGCTGTTGATATCATTCTTATGGCCTGTTATGGCAAACGGTTACCGGTTACTTTCATGGATTTTCCGGCACTGGGATGTTTTAATTTGCACCCGTCTTTATTACCTGTTTTTCGAGGTCCGGAACCTGTCTTCTGGCAAATGAAAGCCGCCGCCAAAACAGGGGTTAGCTGGCATAAGGTAGTGCACGATTTTGATGCCGGTGATATTGTGGCACAACAGGCGGTTTCCTTAGATGACGGCATGGATTACCAGCAGATAAATTTATTGCTGGGTAAAGCTGGTGCAGAACAAATATTAAGCTTTTTACCCGGCATGAATGATGCGTTACAGCCTGTGGTGAAGCAGTCCACTGAGCTGGCCAGTTATTACCCTTATCCACAGCAGCAGGATTTTGTAGTGGAAAGGCAATGGAGCGCCCGTCACGCCTATAATTTTATGTGTGCGACAGACAAATTCGGTCAGCTTTATCACTGCCAGTACGGGAGTTACAGCTATCTTCTCGGTCAGGCGATAGCTTATGAAGAACAGGCAGATGTAGAAGAAATTAGAGTAAATAATGGCAAGGTGATTATTCCCTGTAAACAGAGTGTGTTAATTGCAACATATGCTGGTAAAATCCAGCTCTTATAGTTTTTATCCATTTCTCCTTTTACCTATATTAGACAAATTAATGACCGAACACTATCAGCTTATAGAAACCCGTCTTCAGCAAAAGATGGAGAATGGTACGACTCGCTGTAATCTGTGTTTATGGCGCTGCAAAATCAGCCATGGACAACGCGGATTCTGTCAGGCACATGTGAACCGCAATGGCACGCTATATAACCTGTCATACGGTATTTTATCTTCCATTGATATTGATTTTATTGAAGAAAAGCCGGTCAGGCATTACCGCCCCGGTAGCAAAGTGATGTCGGTCGGGAGCTTTGGCTGTAGTTTTCGCTGTGGTGGTTGTCATAATCTGAATATCTCCTGGGGTGTGGAAGCACTGGACGATCTGGCAAAAGGCCGGTCCACCGAAGCCTGGGTATCACCACAGAAACTGGTGGATGCTGCGCTACGTGCTGGCGTGCAGGGTATCGCCTTCACCTACTCAGAACCAGCTGTGTGGCTGGAATATGTACTGGATGTATGTGAACTGGCTCATCAGGCAGGTTTATACACGGTGTATGTTTCGAACAGTTTTGTTACCGATGAAGCACTGGAACTGATTGCCGGTCAGGTTGATGTATTGTGCTCGGATATAAAAAGCATGTCAGATGATTTTTATGCTGAAATTTGTCGGCCAGCCAAAGTAGAACAGGTACTGGCTTCTATCAAAAAAGCCCACCAACTGGGTATTCATGTTGAAACACGCACCAATATTATTCCCGGTAAAAATGATGATCCGGATGAGCATTACAAAATTGCCTGCTGGATTCGCGATAATCTGGGGGCTGACAGCCCCTGGCATATTACCCGCTTTTTCCCTGCCTATAAGTTGAGTGATGTACCGGCGACACCGGAATATATGTTGTTTGATGCGGAGGCGGAAGCAAAACGTGCCGGACTGAAAAATGTTTACGTGTATAATGACAAGGGCTGTGACTGTGCCACGGAAAACCAGCCAGTTGAAGTGTATTTAAACAGTAGCGCAGAAGAGTTACACCAGGTCAAACACTGTGCCGCCGATTGTTGTGGCGAAGAAGGTGTATTACTGAAAAAATTTGAAGAAACAATGTTAGAGGTTAAAGATGGCAAATAAGGTTCAGTGTGTGGTATTAAAAGTTGAAGCGGAAGCAATGGATAGACCACCTTTTCCAGGTGAGTTAGGTCAGAGAGTTTTTGAAAATGTTTCAAAAGAAGGCTGGAAAAAGTGGCTGGAAAGGTTAACCACCATTATCAATGAAAACAGCTTGAATACGGCTGACCTAAAGAATATTGAATTGATTGAAAAACACATGCAAGGTTTTTTCTTTGAAGAAGGCGACTACGGGCAGGCACCCGCAGGGTTTAATGCGGGCGGCGGGAAGAAGTAAATTAGAATATCTTAAACACCGGCGCAGTAATAAACGTTAAATGTGCATAAGCCTGTCGAATCGCTGCGGTAACCTGCTGCGGTGTTTCTGCACTGGCAAAGATATAACCTAAATACTGGTTACCTTCCGGCAGCGGGATTAATTCGTGACCTGATGGAATAATAATGTCTACCTTATCAATGTAAGGAACACCGCCCGCAGCCAGCAAGCCTTCTACTCGTTTTAACAACCCCTTCTGTTTGACTGGAATCATCATTACGCCTCTTGCCTGTCGAGGTAATGTGGTTGTGATCGGCTCACCAATAGCCAGTGAAATAGCCAGTTCTTCAATACTGAAATTCTCATTATCCAGCACTCGGGCGCAGTCGCCGCCAATGGTTCGTGAGGCTATTTCAAGCAGCCAGATATCTCTACTGTCTATTCGACACTCGGCATGAACCGCACCGGTGGTTAAACCATAAGCCTGGCATGCCTGTTGTACCCGTTGCTGTATTTTTTTCTGCTGATTTTTATCCAGCTGTGATGGCGTGACATAAATTGTCTCTTCAAAAAAAGGGCCGACCAGTGGATCAGGTTTATCAAAAATAGTAATTGTATGTAACTTATCTTCGTGCAGATAGCCTTCATAGGCAATTTCAATTCCATCAATATATTCCTCGACCAGAATATGATGTTGTTCAAATTCCCCCTGGTTTTCTGCAATAATAGTTTTAACACGGTTGCATGCCTGAATAAATTCTTCGATATTATTTACCCGAATGACGCCGCGACTGGCAGACATATTCAGCGGTTTAATAACGCAGGGCCAGGACAATCCCGCCGCCTGTTTTTCAAGTGGGCGATTTATATCAACCAGACAGTGGAGAGGAACTGGACAGTTAGCTAATACCAGTTCGGCACGTGCCAGATCCTTGCGTTGTGAGCAGATGGAGGCATGAGGTGGATTATGAGGCAGGTTCAGTTTTTCGGCGGCACTGGCGGCTATGGCAACGGTTTTATCATCACTGCCGAGAATACCGTTAAATGGCGTTCGTTGGTGTGCCTGAAAAATAGAATCAAGTGTCTGGCGGGGATCGGAAAAAGAAAGATGCAGACCATTAGCGACTTCAGAAATTAATGAATGTTTACCTTCAGAGGCAATGGTGACGCTGATTCCCATTTTTTTTGCAGCCTTGATGTAGGGTGCAATCCGGTAGCTATTATGATATGAAATTAAAAGCAGGTGAGGGGGCTGGTAACGTTTCCGGGTGGCTAAACGCATGGTCAAAAAAAACAGGAATTAAGGATAAAAAAGGGCGGACAATGCCCGCCCCGGAATAAAAATTGGCAGTGAATCAGCCGCAGCCACCGCCCGATGATGCGCCGCCACAGCCACCACAGGCTCCGCCGCTGTTAGTGTTGGCAAAAACATTTTTAAACACAAAACTGGCATTGGTACCATCATCCTGATAATCAATTTCAACGCCTTTGAGGAAACCGAGTGCAACCGCATCGACGTGGACTTTTAGCCCCTCTTTTTCCAGTGTGGTGTCATAAGGAGTGGGCTGATCGACAAAGGTCATACCGTAGGTCATACCATTACAGCCGCCACCGGAAACAAAAATACGTACACCATTAACACTATCTTCATTTTCTGTTAACGCAAGTAACTGTTTGACTGCTTCATCGGAAACTTTAATTTCGTCAGTTAGCTGCGTTTTGAACTGGGCTTGAGACATAATATTTACCTGTGAAAACATCAAAAATGTAAAGCACAATCATATCATGAAATACTCCGTTAATATAATTGTTATTGTAAACAAAGACTTATTTATTGTAATGTTATATTCGTATTATTATAGAGTTAAGGGCTCTTCTATTAATTGATTCCATGGAATGTCGTAGGGTTGATCAGTATCGGTTGCCTAAACTGAGGGTTGCTGACTAAGCTGTTTTGCCAGTGTTAAAAAGGCATGCAGGTAGTTAATTTTTTCATCACCATCACGTATACCGAGAAATATTTTCCTGTTTATACCCGCTTTACCCAGGCTGATCGCAGTAATCGGCATTTTGTCGGCATACTCATTGACCAGCCAGCGTGGTAGTGCCGCTACACCACGACCGGATGCTACCATTTGCAGAAGAATTTCGGTTGCTTCCATGGTTTTGTGTTTTCCGGGGCGACAGCCTGCGGGTAATAAAAACGCATTAAAAATATCCAGTCGGTCGATACTGACCGGGTAGGTGAATAAGACCTGATTGCTAATATCTGCTGGTTTAATATAGGCTTTTTGTGCCAGCTGGTGACTCTTGCTGACGACGAGTACCTGTTCGTAATCAAATACCGGGGTAAACACCACGCCGGTTTTATGTAAGGGGTCAGGCGTGACCAGGACATCAATTTCATACTCAAACAGGGCCGCCATGCCACCAAACTGAAATTTCTGTTTTACATCAATATCTACATCTGGCCAGTGCTGTAAATACGGTGTTACCACATTTAACAGCCATTGATAACAGGGGTGGCACTCCATGCCGATACGCAAATTACCTTTTTCGCCGCTGGCCATTCGTTGCAGTACATCATCACCCGATTCCAGTTGTGGCAATAGCCGGTTTGCCAGTGCCAACAGATAATTTCCCGCCTGAGTAAACTGCAGGCGGCGACCAGTTTTTAGCCACAAACGGGTACCGGTCTGCTGCTCGAGTTTTTTTATGCTATGGGTTAAGGCCGATTGTGTCAGATGCATACGTTCTGCGGCGGCTGTGAGTGAACCGTGATGTTTTATGGCGCGTAAAATAGCCAGATGAGTACGTTCTATCATTATTTAACTCATGAATTTAATTAATAGAATAATGAAATAATACCATTATTATTCATGGTTTGCACTCCATACAATAGCGTTATCGAAACAGGAGACAGACAATGATAACAACCCATAACCTCGGCTTTCCGCGTATTGGTGGTGCACGCGAATTAAAATTTGCACTGGAATCGTTCTGGAAGGGTGAATCCAGCGAACAGGCACTGTTGCAACAGGGTGAAGAATTGCGCCAGCGTCATTGGCAGCAGCAGGCACAACTGGATTTTATACCGGCTGGTGATTTTTCATTTTACGATCAGGTGCTGGATATGAGTTTTATGCTGGGTGCCAAACCGCCACGGGTGGTTGATCTGGCAGGTAGTGAACTGGATAATTATTTTAGAATTGCGCGTGGTCGCAGCGCCAAAGATACCACTGGTGGTGTTGTCCATGCTGGTGAAATGACTAAATGGTTTGATACCAACTATCACTATATCGTACCAGAATTTACCGCTGATACCGTGTTCAGTTTAAATCCACAACGGTTACTTGAGCAGTTGGCCGAAGCAACATCGCAGGGGATTAATGTAAAGCCAGTGATTATCGGCCCGCTTACCTACCTGTGGCTGGGCAAGGAAAAGGATGCATCGAACAAACTGGATCTGCTGGCAGCATTACTTCCTGTTTATGCAGAACTACTTGATACGCTGGCAGATGCTGGCGCAAAATGGGTGCAGATTGATGAGCCAATTCTGGTTACCGAACTGAACGTAACATGGAAGCAGGCATTTCGGCTAGCCTATAAGCAACTTGAAAATACCCAGCCAAAACTGTTACTGACCACCTATTTTGGTACTTTAGAAGATAATTTGCCGCTAATTTGTGAACTGCCGGTAGCGGGTATTCATCTTGATGTAGTCAATGCAGCAGAGGAAGTGGCACCGTTAATAGAGAAGCTGCCGGGCGATACCATCGTCTCGCTGGGCATTGTGAATGGCCGGAATATCTGGAAAACAGACCTGGAATATACCCTGGACTGGCTGGAGCCGATTGCACAGACATTGCGCGATCGTCTGTGGATTGCACCATCGTGTTCGTTACTGCATGTACCGGTTGATCTGAATAATGAACAGCAACTGGATGAAGACATTAAATCCTGGCTGGCCTTTGCCGTACAGAAACTCGATGAGATAGCTCTGCTGGCAAGGGCAGTGAATGAAGGGCGCGACGCAGTAAAAACGCAACTGGCTAGTCATGCACAGCAGCTTGCCAGCCGTAGGGTCTCTTCCAGGGTGCATAATCCGGCAGTTAAAAAAAATCTACAGGCAATAACTGCTGAAGCAGGGCAGCGTCATAATCCCTACGCACAACGGGCTGAAAAACAGGCCCGTATCCTGACGCTGCCGGTGTATCCGACCACCACCATTGGCTCCTTCCCACAAACCAGCGAAATTCGTCAGTGCCGCCTGCAATTTCGTCAGGGTAAACTGGATAAAGACAGTTATCAGGCCCGGATGAAAAAAGAAATCGCCCATGCCGTGCAGGTACAGGAAACCCTGGGACTGGATGTGCTGGTGCATGGCGAAGCAGAGCGCAATGACATGGTGGAGTATTTTGGTGAACAACTCGACGGCTATGCTTTTAGTCAATTTGGCTGGGTTCAGTCCTACGGCTCACGTTGCGTTAAACCGCCCATCCTGTTTGGTGATATTAGCCGACCAAAGGCAATGACGGTGGCATGGATCAAATACGCGCAATCACTGACCGAAAAACCGATGAAAGGCATGTTAACCGGCCCAGTGACCATACTAAACTGGTCCTTTGTACGCGACGATCAACCACGCAGCAAAACCTGTTGCCAGTTAGCGCTGGCGATTCGCGAGGAGGTACTGGATCTGGAAAAAGCGGGTATTCGTATTATCCAGATTGATGAAGCGGCTCTGCGTGAAGGTCTGCCATTGCGCAAAAGTCAGTGGAAGAACTATCTAAGCTGGGCAATAGAAGCTTTTCGTATCACCGCAAACGGTGTCAGCGATGAAACCCAGATCCATACTCACATGTGTTACTCGGAGTTCAACGATATTATTCAGGCGATTGCAGCGATGGATGCCGATGTCATTACTATTGAAACCTCACGCTCGGATATGGAGCTGCTTGATGTTTTTGAAGATTTTAATTATCCGAATGCAATCGGCCCGGGGGTGTATGATATTCACTCACCCAATATTCCCAGCCAGCAGGATATCGTGCAACGCATGCAGAAAGCTGCGCAGCGTATTCCCGCCCGGCGCTTATGGGTAAATCCGGACTGTGGTCTGAAAACCCGACAGTGGAAAGAGGTAATTCCAGCGCTGGAAAACATGGTAAAAGCCGCACAGATATTACGTCGTGCAGAAGTAACCGTAACAGAACTGTAAAGAAACGCTGTATAAGTCGATATCCTTTACACTTTTTTATGCTAAATTTTCTATAAAAAATCTCTTTTATTCCCATGCCATTGATTTTTATCAATGGCAATATACTTTGGCATGAAACATGCTTTTGTATTAGTGAAGTATTGATGAAGTTAATGAGTATATGAATTTTTTCCGGGGTTGAAATAATGGGGACAGATGATAATAAATATAACGGTCATGAACGACGGGTAGAAAACCGACGCCATATTGAAGACAGACGTTCTACGATGCGTTTTAATGATACGTTAGGGCGGCGTTCCGGTGTTGAAAGGCGGTTGCCGGTGCATTAGTTATTCAGCGGTTTCCCGGTTGTTTTTAGCTACCGGGGATGGATTAATCTGTACCAGTATGCCAACTAGCGGGTAGTCGATATAGTGTAGTACCTTACTGCGCATGCGGCGGTGGCTGATAATGTGATAGTGCTGAATAACCGGTACCGGTTGCAGGCTATTGCCTGTGCCGGCATTATTATCGCCGCCGCTGATATCCTGACTTTTATCCAGATTTATATTATCGTCATCCGGTTTTATTACCTGCATGGCTTTACGCTGATAATCCAGATTGGTATAAAAGTGCAGGTACCTGGACAGAACGACTTTTAACGTTCCGTCGATGGTGTTTTTTGTTTTTACTACGGCGTTATTTTTTAATTCCGACAATTTTATTGCCTGCGCCTGAGTTTTATCCCAGCCGGGTTGACGCCATGCAGCGTACATCAGCACATTATAATGACTGGACGCTGCAACACGTTTTTCTTCTCTGGTTAAAATGTAGGGTTTAATATTTTGAATCATCGCAGCCCTGTTTTCCGCTGATTTAGCGGCTTTATCTGTGGCTACGTCAGGCTGTGATGTTTTTTCTTTAGCAATCGTCTGCTCGTTGGCTGTTATGCTGTCAACCGGTGTAATAACATTATCCCATTGCTCCGCATGCAGGTATTTTGCATCGGCATCTTCATAGATAATGACTTCAACATCGTAATAGTGACTGGACGCATAGCTGATATGTGCAAAAAGAAGCAGACATAAAATGGTGACTGCCATAAATACTCGAGAGGTATGTAAATGAGGAACAGGTAACATATTGAGAGAAGCGTAGGTTTTCATTGTGGTTTATTTTAGCTGTTTTTCAGGCTGCATTCATATTATTTTGTGCGGTATTATCCAGCCTTAATTGCCTGATAATATCGTTAATCTGCCGGGGCCGTTGTGTTGCATCTTCATTTACTTCAAGAATACGTAAGGTGTCTGTACCATTAAAGCGGTAATGTGATGCGCGGGTTTGTATCAGTTCTATCAACCGACCTGGGTCAATATTTGGTTGTGCATTAAACTGTATTTTAATTTCGTGATCGTTAGCTTCGATTTTTATAATCCCGGTATCTTCAGCAAGCATTTTTATTTCAGTAACGGTAAATAAATTCTGTACATAATCCGGCAATAGACCAAATCGGTCAATTAGTTCGACACGCAGTTCATCCAGTATTTTACCGCCGTTGGCGCTGGCAATACGTTTATATAACATTAGCCGCTGGTGCACATCATACACATAATCATCGGGTATTAGCGCAGGCATACCGAGGTCTATTTCGACACCGGCATGTAATGGTACGTCAGGATCCGGTACATCGCCACGTTTTAATGCGGTTACTGCACGTTCAAGTAACTCACTGTACAAACTGAAGCCCACCTCAGAAATCTGACCACTCTGGTTTTCGCCCAGTAATTCGCCGGCACCACGAATTTCCAGATCGTGTGTCGCCAGGGTGAAGCCTACGCCAAGATCTTCCAGCGATTCAATGGCGGCTAAACGTTTTTTGGCATCTTCTGTCATGGCCGATTCTGGCGGGGTGATCAAATAGGCGTAGGCACGATGGTGGGAGCGTCCAACCCGACCTCGAATCTGGTGTAGCTGTGCCAGTCCTAAACGGTCGGCTTTATTGATAATAATGGTATTTGCTGTCGGTACATCAATACCACATTCAATAATGGTGGTGCTGACCAGGATATTAAAACGTTGGTGATAGAAATCCAGCATCACCTGTTCAAGCTGTTTTTCCGGCATTTGACCGTGAGCAAATTCAATTCTGGCCTCTGGCATCAGGGCACGCAGATTATGACAGATCTTTTCGATGGTTTTAACTTCATTGTGCAGGAAATAAACCTGACCACCGCGTTTTAATTCGCGCTGACAGGCTTCTACGATCAGATTTTCATTCCATTGTGTGACGAAAGTATTAATAGAATGGCGATGCATTGGCGGGGGGGAAATAATCGACATATCTCGAATACCCGCTAACGACATGTTTAACGTACGCGGAATCGGGGTGGCGGTTAAGGTTAGTATATCCACCTGCGCACGCATCGACTTAAGTTGCTCTTTATGGCGTACGCCGAAACGGTGTTCCTCATCAATAATAATCAGACCCAGATCATTAAATTTAATACTTTTCTGTAACAGCTTATGGGTACCGATAACCAGGTCAATTTTGCCATTTTTAATCTGTTGAAGAATATTGTTCTGCTGTTTTGTGGTATTAAATCGTGATAGACAGCCAACATTAATCGGCCAGTCAGCAAAGCGGTCACTGAAATTCTGGTAATGCTGCTGTGCCAGCAGGGTAGTTGGAACTAGTATGGCAACCTGTTTACCACTGTTGGCAACGGCAAAGGCCGCACGCATGGCTACTTCAGTTTTACCAAAACCAACATCGCCACAGACCACCCGATCCATTGGCTGACTGCGTGCCAGATCGGCGAGTACGTCTTTAATCGTATTTTCCTGGTCGGGCGTTTCTTCAAACGGGAAGCCATTACAGAAACTATTATATTCATTTTCATCAATATGATAGGCATAGCCCTGTATGGCAGCACGCCGGGCGTGAATATCCAGTAGTTCTGCCGCCACGTCACGTGCCTGCTTCGCAGCTTTTTGACGAGC